>Ga0256831_1002135_pt1 | contig 10399 bp, 14 predicted proteins | sample 132544metaG_FD_189087 | JGI IMG/M metagenome (GOLD analysis project Ga0256831, IMG submission 189087) | Hydrothermal vent microbial communities from Lau Basin, Pacific Ocean - 132-544 | ecosystem: Environmental > Aquatic > Marine > Hydrothermal vents | place: Pacific Ocean: Lau Basin | collected... | reverse complement strand
TATTTTTTATATGATATAATGTTGCTGTCTTTTAAATGATGACACAAGTAAAAAAAAACTTGCATTTTGATATTAGGTATGCGTATAATATCACCGACCAAAATAGGAGGTTAAAAATGTACCAGATGAGCATTCCAGATTTAAAACAGCCACACGAGCACAAACCGATCACTTTTGTTAGTGCTATTGATTATGATAAAAGTGGTAAAATATATACAGAGGTTGATCAAATGGATTTATTTTGCTATGACGCGGTAGTGGACAATGTTCCGCAAGACGTGATAGAAACGTCAACATTAATACCACAAGATGAAATTTCTTGTCACGAGTCGTTTGCCGTAGATTTTACTATTGACAACATTGATTATCTTAATACCGATACTGAGGAATTTGGTTATGAGCTTGAAAAGGCACGGGCCGCAAATAAGGCGCAACAAGTCTCGCGCTCTAATATTTTTATTGATAATGCAGACACTTTTAAAAAGGAGGTAGTTTTGCCAATAGTTGATTTTACTGATGACGAATGGATGACGGATTTTGTTCCGGCTGATTGGGATGGTAGCCCTTCACCTGAGATTAATTGCGATCCAGTTTTTGAACCTGATGAATATAAGGCGCAGAAAGAAGTGTCCGATAAAATTGCCAAAAAGCTTAGTGACGAGGTTAAAAAAATAGTTGATAAGAAAAACTCACAAAACACTAACAAAGTGACCGAATCGGTATATGCACCGTCACTTACTTTTGCCGTAGTATCATGGCTTATTAAGTCTCATGTCATGCCGATAACACGCATTATGGCAGGCATATTTAAATCACCACTGACACTTTTGAATAAAGTTAGTGGTAATATTGTGAGGCCGACTTGGGATAAGCCAATAGTTGCACCAACAAGCAACCCGAAGATTAAACCACCGTGGTATAAACCACAAAAACCAAAGGAGGAAGGTATATTGAAGCGAAGGCGAAAAAAGCTTGGGGTTACGTTTATAGAACCTGCGTTGGCAGAGTTATCACCTGATAAAAGAACCGTGGAGGAGATTAGGGCTGAAGTAATGAAAAAGCCCAAACCAACGCCAGAAAGGTTAATAGAATACTGTTTAGAGCGATTAAGGGAGGGGTATAAGGACCAGTCACTGGAAACGATTGATCAGGTTTGTGATTTTATTTTTAGTGGTATGTGCCTACCAACAAAAGTGACCGATTACTTTTTTGCTAAGTGGGGCGCATGTACAGGTGATATTGATAGAAAGGAGGTCTTTTGCGAGTTGGCAAATAAACTTAATGAATTTAATCCAAATTAACAATGGATAACATAGATAAAGGAGGCGTAAATATATGCAGATAAAGGCTGAGGACGTTAGGTCGTCATTAGTCGTAATGAGTAAGTACTCAAGGGTAAAAGATGATGGTACCTTTGAAAATTACGATGAGATCGTAGATAGAGTGGTTTACAACCATCAGAAGTGGCTGTGGGAGCGCCAATTAAATCGCCAACTTAATAAGGTTGAAATGGATGAACTAGATGACCTAAGAAATTCAATGCTTTCAAGGGAGCAAACAAGTTCAGGTCGTACATTATATCTAGGTGGCACTGAGTTATCTAAAAAGGCTGAGACGACACAATTTAATTGTGCCTTTACAAATGTACGAACAGTAAAAGACGTTGTTGACGTTTTTTGGTTGCTACTTAATGGCTGTGGTGTTGGTGTTAAACCAAGGATTGGACTGACAGGCTTTTTTAAGCCCTTGGAGGTCGAAATTATAGATAGCACTAGGGAACATGCAGATGGTCGTCAAAACAATGTAGAGACAGTAAAAGACGGTGTATGGACTATATCCGTTGGTGATAGTGCTGAATCGTGGGCTAAATTTATTGGTAAGATATTAGCTCATCCATACAACGACGTATATAAAATAGTGCTTGACTTTTCAGAAATTAGACCGGCAGGCATAAGGTTATCTCGATATGGATGGATCTCAAGCGGTCATGTACCTTTGAGAGACGCGTCTATTAAGATAGTTGATATATTGAATCGTAAGAGTGGTTGTCATTTAACAAAGATTGATATACTTGATGTAATCTGCCTTATTGGCACTACATTATCTAGTCGGCGTAGTGCCTTAATGGTATTGATGGATTATGATGACCCTGAGTGGCATTCGTTTAGTTGTGCAAAAAACGATCTTAATAAGCATCCTCATCGTACACAAAGCAATAACTCAACGCTATTTAACAGAAAGCCCAGTAAGGAAGAGTTAAAAGATGTTTTTGATCTAATGATTAAAAACGGTGGCAGCGAACCGGCGATAATAAATGTAATGGCTGCTAAGTTGCGTGCTCCATATTTTGAGGGAACTAATCCATGCGGAGAAGTGCTATTAACCTCCAAGTCAATGTGTAATTTATGGGAGGTCAACATGGCTGCATTTGTTGACAGGGAATATGATTTGCTAAGGGTTATACGTTTGGCAGCACGCGCCAACTATAGGCAAACGTTAGTGAATTTAAATGATGGCATCCTACAGGAGGAATGGGATAGAAATAATAAATTTCTAAGGCTTTGTGGGCTTGGATTGACCGGCATCCAAATAAATGAAATGCAGCCGCACTTCTATAAACGGATGGAGCGTATGGCAGTGTTGGGATTCCATTCAATGGCTGAGGAATTGGGTCTAAATGAGTGTAAGAATGGTACAACGATTAAGCCATCAGGTACGTTGAGTAAAGGGCCTTTTAAAGGTGTTACTGAAGGTATTCATAGTGCTCAAGGTGAATATATCTTTAATAATATCAACTTCGGACTCAATGACCCAATATTACCAATCCTAAAGAACGCTGGGTTTTATTCGTTTGAGAATCCATATGACCCGAATGGCGTTATTGTGCGGTTCCCTCAAGATAATTCAAAGTGGAATTTAAAGCCGATAACACAGCAGAGTGCGGTCGAACAGCTAAACAGATATAAATTACTGATGGATAACTACTGCCATCAAAACGTCTCCTGTACGATAGCCTATTCGTTGGATGAGGTCGATGAGATACAGGAGTGGTTATTAACCAACTGGGACACGTTTGTCGCTGTGGCTTGGATGATAAAAGAAGATGCGGGCGAAGTTAAGTATAAATACCTTCCTCAAGAAGTTGTAAGTAAACAGGTATTTGATGATTACGTCTCTCTATTAAGACCGATAGATATTGATGGTATTGTCGATACAGCAACAGCATCTACATTATCAACTCAGGAATGTAGTGGCGGTTCTTGTCCGGTAAACTAACATAAAAGGTGAGTATAAATTATGAAAACGTTATCAACGATTGAAATATCAAGATTGATTAATATCGACCATCGCGATATTATGCGCTCTGTCAGGCACCTTGAAAAGCAGGATGTATTGCTTAGGCCACAATACAGGGTATCTGTAGATATTGATAGTGTGGGCGTGCAAACAAGGGTGCAGGAGTATAGGCTTGACAAGGCTGATTCGATTGTCTTGGTTGCAGCCATCGCACCTAAAAAGACGATAGAAGTTATAAATCGTTGGCAGGTTATAGAGGAAACTGTAACGGCTGATGTACCGTATCACATACGTTGTTACATATCAAACGCGCTGAATGTTCCAAAAGGCTACTTTGCAATTCTGCCTGATTTAGTTGACAGGCTTATATTTCCAGTTGACCGCTTGGGGTATGTGGTACAGGACTACGCGGTACCAGATATTTCTTTTGGGCGCATGTTTTGTAAGGAGCTTGAACGCCTTGGGTATGACAGCGAACTTCTTGAACGGTATAGACATTCTTTTCCGAATGGCCGCGTCCTCTACCCAGTAGCCTATCCAAACGACCATCATAGCTTTGCGGTGAAATTCCTTGATGATGTATGGATGCCAACGCAAGCAGACAGGTATATGAAGGTTGATAGTCAAGAGTCATTGTATGCTATTGAAAACGCGTTTATTTCAAGTGTTGAAAATGCTCCGTTTTAGATGAGATTAATGGCTAATCAGCGAATAGGAATATGTGGTAGCCATCGCACTGGCAAAACGACCTTGTCGGAATTAATTTCTAAAGAAGTCGGAATGTCTTTTATTAAGACAGAAGTCAGTGCGGTTTTTAGGCAATACGACTTACAGCCTTCAGAGCGCATGGATTTTAAAACGCGCCTTTGGATTCAGCATCGCATTAATGAGGCAATATCTAAGGTTTGGAGTGGGCATAAAGGGAGCTTTGTTACTGACAGAACGCCATTAGATTTTATAGCCTATACACTGGCGGATATTCAGGGCGGCACACACGTAGATGTTAATGAGTTAGAATCGTATATTATTCAATGCTTTAAGGCATGCAATCAGTATTTCACGTCTATTATTGTTATCCAGCCAGCCATCCCGATTATTTATGATGAAGACAAGGCGGCACTGAATCGGGCGTATATGGAGCATCTAAATATTATTATTCAGGGGTTGTGTTGTGATGAGCGGCTTAAGTGTCCATCAATGGTTATCAAGCGCAATATCGTCAGACTTAATGAGCGTTTGGTTGCCGCACAAGACTTTTTACCTTAGCCAACGCCACTAACGTACCAAAAGGACATTTTGCTATTTTGCCCGAGTTGTGCAACCGGTTGATTTTCCAATTTCGTTTAATCACTTTAGGAGCTTTAGTATGAATGAAATAATTGAAGTTAAAATTATACATGGCGAGTTAAGAGTTGATAGTAGAGTCATTGCCAATCAACTTGGGATACAGCACAAAAACCTGATAGATAACATCAGGAATTATCTTGATAAATTTCAAATACTTGGCTCGGTCGCGTTTGAAACGGAAACGAGGAAACGGGCTATTGGTGCATCTGTTTCTAAGTATGTATTTCTGAACGAGGACCAAGCTGTCTTTTTATTGACCCTATCACGCAACACTGAACAAGTCGTTGACTGCAAATTTAACTTAACGATTGCTTTCAAGAGCGCAAGGGATCAAGCACAACCACAACTCCCGTATCATATCCGCCGGTACTTAGCCAACGCCATCAATGTACCAAAAGGACATTTTGCTATTTTGCCCGAGTTGTGTAACCGGCTTATTTCTCAATTTCGTTTAATCACTTTAGGAGCTTTAGTATGAATGATTTATCTACGATGACCACGCAAACAATGTCCAGCCTTGAGATTGCTAAGTTGACTGGTAAGCAGCATAAGAATGTTATGGCGGACATTCGCAACATGTTGAAAGAGTTGGATATTATGACGGCTGAATTTTCAGCCGTGAGATTAAATAGCAGAAACAAGGAGATACCTTGCTACAACCTACCTAAGCGCGAGACACTGATATTAGTATCTGGCTATAACATAAAAATGAGGGCGGCGATAATTGACCGCTGGCAAGAGCTTGAAGACCAAGCACAACCAACACTGCCCTATCACGTTCGTAGGTACTTAGCCAACGCCATCAATGTACCAAAAGGACATTTTGCTATTTTGCCCGAGTTGTGTAACCGGTTGATTTTCCCACTAGACCGCGCCGGCTACCACTTACCAGAGAACATGCTCCCCGATATATCATTCGGTCGTATGTTCTGTAAGGAATTAAGGAGGTTAGGTTATAACACCAACGCATTGCCAAAGTATAGGCATACTTTTGAGGACGGGCGCGTTGTTTGGCCAAAGGCTTACCCGAACGACCTGTACAGCCTTGCAATAGGGTACCTTGATGACGCTTGGATGCCTATGAGGGCTCAGAAATATTTTGAAGTGAGGGATAAGGACGCTATCCAGTACATAGACAAGGTATTTTCATTAGGTATTGGGGCACCGTCCACAACGAATCGTTTATCACAATAGGAGGTTATTATAGGTACAATTACAGTAAGAAAATTAACTGGGATAGAATTATTTAGAAAGGCGTGCTCTGTTACGTCGGGCCGCCACAACATTAAAATGAGTCTCTTGAAGGGGTATCAAACCGAACATAGCCCAATACGAACTCAGATATTTTGGGTAGAGATGAACGGGATAGAGTCCTTTGTAAGCACTCATTTTGTGCGCCATAAGATAGGCGTAGAACATTACGTTAAGAGCAACCGTGACGACCTAACGGGTAGTAATGAGGTTATAGATAGAAACACGTTGGTCAATCATGCCATGCTAATTAATTCGGCGGCACTGATAAGTATGGCGAGAAAGCGGTTATGCTTAAAATCCCATAGAAAGACAACAGCCGTCATGGCAAAGATAGTCCATGAAATAATGGGGATAGACCTTGATTTATATAAGTACTTGGTCCCCGAATGCGTTTATCGCAATAAGTTTTGTCCAGAAGTAAAAGAATGTCCAGCCGGTTTAAATAAAGTTTACGCAGCATACATAAGGAGGAATAAAGAATGTCAAAATCATTAAACAGAGTGGAATTAATTGGTCATCTTGGTCAAGTGCCAGATATAAAGCTAACCAAAGGAGGGCTTCAGGTAGCCAATGTAAGTATTGCTACATCGCACTCCGTAAAATCTGGGGAGGGGTATAAGGACACTACCGAATGGCATAAGCTTACATTTTTTGGCAAGCTAGTTGGCGTGGTAGATAAATACCTTGATAAGGGGTCACATATTTATGTGTCGGGCCGCTTATCGACTAACAAGTGGCAAGACAAGAACGGAGTTGATAGATGGACTACTTCGGTTATCGTCGATAACTTGATTATGCTTGGAGGCGGTGAGCGTGGTGGCGTTAGGTCAAGTAGTGAACCAGAACCATACCAACAGCAGTCTGATGGCGGGCTGAATGATGATGTACCATTTTAAATAGCACGGTTGACATGGAGGTCGGCCATAACATTTATTTAACATTATGAGGTAAATATGGGGTTGAAAATTAAAGCACATGTTGTCAACGAGTTATACAATGGGCTACCACAGCCGGATTATACGACCACTGGGTCAGCGGCAATTGACTTAAGGGCGTGCATAAATGATGAGGTTACACTAAAGGCTGGTCATACGATGCTTATTGGCAGCGGAGTTGCCTTGGAGTTACCGGTAGGCGTGGCAGGTTTACTTTTGCCAAGATCTGGTATCGGTTATAATAACGGTATTGTTTTGGCCAATCTCGTCGGCTTAATTGATTTTGATTACGTCAAGGAAGTTCAAATAGCTGTTTGGAATAGAAGCGAACAGGACTTCATAATTAAACGTGGCGATAGAATTTGCCAACTTATATTTATAGAGGTATTAACGCCACAAATACAATGGGGGAATCTATACGAGGCAACGACTGATTTAAGGCAGCAGTGGCAAAACCTACCGCCATACCATGACGGTTTTGGGTCAACTGGTATTGATTAACATAAAGGGGCGCGGAATGACTGATAAAATTTGCGAGAACATTGTAATTGCTATACAGGTGCTAACTGAGGCGCGAAAATTAAGACATATGCTTAATGGAAAACCAGACGCTATGGGTTATATAATGGACTTAGGTCTAGTTGGTGATGATAGCAATCTCTTATGGGCGGCAGGATTTATAGCAAGTAAAGTTGGTTGCGATAAGGAGTATGCAGAGAAGTTGATAGGAGTTATTAGTTAAGTTGTTTGGCTAACCGAAGCCTAGCTATCTTCGGGACAAGTTGCGCACAACTCGCAACCTGCCACCATAAACAGTCGGTACCTAATAGACACTTCATTGCCTTGGAGATTGTGACACTCTACTGAATAATTTGACTAATACACAACAATTACTAGGAGAAAACTATGAATAATTTATCTACGATGACCACACAAACAATGTCCAGCCTTGAGATTGCTAAGCTGACTGGTAAACAACATAAACATGTTTTGACAGACATTCGCAACATGTTGAAAGAGTTGGATATTAGGACAGCCGAATTTTCGGCCCTCCTAAAAAGTAAACAAAACAAAAACATCCCTTGCTACAACCTACCCAAGCGCGAGACACTGATATTAGTATCTGGCTATAACATAAAAATGAGGGCTGCAATAATCGACCGATGGCAGGAGTTAGAATCCCAATCCACCCAACAAAGCAAATTTCCGCCGCAATTTCAACGGTACCTAGACCATAAACAGTCGGTACCTAATAGACACTTCATTGCCTTGGAGATTGTGACACTCAGCTTAATCGTGCCACTTAGTAGTTACGGGGTGGATATATTCGGTGAGATGATGCCAGAAGGGTCGTTTGTAAGGGGATGGAATAAGGAACTGAGGGCTTGTGGAGAGCGGATAGAATCATTCCCAACGCATAAAGTTCAAACAAATAAGGGCGTATGGGTGCCTGAGCGGTGTTATCCTGATAGGCTGTACACCAATGCCAATAGTCATTTTTGGTCAACGTGGCTGCCAGATAAGGCCCCTAGATACTTAAAAGCCAGACAGGTCGAAGCATTGCCAGCGATACCTAATGCTATCCCGACATTGGAGAGTAAGTTGCGTGAGTACGTCCCACGTATTTCGTCAAAGCCTAGTCAAATAAGTATGTTCTGATGTAAGCGGTTATTCGCGATAAGTGTCTCAAGAAGACCATCCCGATTGGGCACTTTATCGCGCTGGAGATTGTTACTTTACTGGATAATTTGACTAATTTACCACTATTAATAGGAGAGCAACTATGAATAATTTATCAACCATGACCAGCCAGACAATGACTTTAAAAGAAATTGTTGACTTACTAAATTCGCAAGGGGCGAAAATCCGGCATAACAATGCTATGAGGGTTGTAGAGCGAATGGCTAAAGCCACTGAGTTCGGGACTACTCAAAAAGTGTTTTGTGAGATAATCAGTGGCTTAGGTCAAGTTAATAAATATCCGACTTACGCACTAACCAAGCGTCAATCAATAGCAGTGTCGGCGCAACTGAACACCACGTTATTAATGGCTATTATTGATAGATGGGATGAATTGGAGAAGTCCAGAAAAACGGATTCACTACCCCCGCAATTCGCCCGTTACCTAGAGCGTAAGAAGACCATCCCGATTGGGCACTTTATCGCGCTGGAGATTGTGACCTTAGAGCTAACCGTGCCACTGCATGGTCAAGGTGTGGATATATTCAAGGAGATGATGCCAGAAGGGTCGTTTGTAAGGAGTTGGAATAAGACCTTGCGCTCCGCTGGAGAGGTTATAGAGTCGTTCCCAACGCATAGAGTACAGACAGAGCAAGGTCGTTGGGTGCCGGAGAGGTGCTATCCTCACCGACTGCACGTTAAGGCACACGATCATTTTTGGGGCGTATGGCTGCCGGAAAAGTCTCCTAAGTATCTCAAGGAGCGTCAAGCGCCGGCACTTGAAGCGATACCGAATGCAATACCAACGCTAACGGATAAACTGCGCGAGTATTCCCCACGTATTTCGTCAAAGCCTAGTCAAATGAGTATGTTCTGATAACGAACGCAAACATGCTTAACCATGTTAGCATAGTGCTGCTTAACGTACCTTAAGGCGGTTCAATCAACCTTAAGGCACATTAACGCAGCTTAAACAGTCACGTCAACAATAGATGAAAAAGGTGCTTTGCCGACGAATAGACCGTCTTTAACAAAGACATTTGTCCCGACGGCATAACTTGTACCATATACTTTAAATACTCGTCCTCCATCATTAACGGTGGACGTACCATCAGAATTGATGGCTGTGACAACAACAATAATAGGATTCTCTTTTTTGAGAGATTTTAATAACTTATTAAAAGGATTAGACATAATATACCTATGAGTTTAGTTAATAAAAAGATAAATGAAGTGAATGATAAGATTCATGATCATATAACGGCCTTGATTGATGATGCTATCAAGAGCGGTGATGCTGATGAAGCTTATCTAACCAGACTGATTTATGCCTTAGCAAAACTGCATGAGGACATGAGAAAATCAGCCAATGAAGAAGAATCAGGCGAACAATTAAATATTTTTTGCACTGATATAGGACAACAATAATGGACATAACCTTAAGTGAAGCCCAAAGCTCAGTATTTTTATCGCCCGCAAGATTCAGGGTATTTGTGGCTGGTAGGCGATCAGGCAAAACCTTTTTAGCCATAATGGAATTACTTAGGGAATGCAAGACAAGCGGCGTGACTGTGTGGTACGTCGCGCCAACGTATCGCCAAGCGGAGTCAGTCTTATGGGCTGAATTAAAGAATATAGCCGGTTCGTTGAAAATAATAAAGAAAATTAATGAAGTAAAACTTAGATTAACCTTAATAAATGATAGTGTCATAGAATTAAAAGGCGCTGATAATTACGAATCGTTAAGGGGTGTTGGGAATCTATCACTACTTGTACTCGACGAGTTTGCCACCATGAAAGAAAACGCCTATCTGTCTGTACTTTTGCCAATGTTAGCCGATAAGCAAGGGCGATGTTTATTTATAGGAACCCCGAGAGGATATAAT
>Ga0256831_1002134_pt1 | contig 10405 bp, 11 predicted proteins | sample 132544metaG_FD_189087 | JGI IMG/M metagenome (GOLD analysis project Ga0256831, IMG submission 189087) | Hydrothermal vent microbial communities from Lau Basin, Pacific Ocean - 132-544 | ecosystem: Environmental > Aquatic > Marine > Hydrothermal vents | place: Pacific Ocean: Lau Basin | collected... | reverse complement strand
CTTTCCAAGCTTGGAAATCCGCAGAATAGTTTCCCTTCTATTTTGGTTGGAGGAACAAACGGAAAGGGTAGTGTTTGCCAGTACTTGACCGATTGTCTTGTGCACGATGGATTGAGCGTTGGGACTTACACATCCCCCCATCTTATACTATTAAACGAGAGAATAAAAATTAACAACAGAAATGTGGATTTTGCGACCCTGCTCGATTATGCTGAGTTTATAAAACGGTTGGATTTTGAGGGCTTAACATATTTTGAATTTCTTACCGTTTTAGCCTTCCTTGTTTTTAAAGAGTTTGGCGTTGATATGGCGGTTTTAGAGGTTGGTATGGGTGGTGAGTTTGACGCCACCAATGTGGTCGAGCCCATTTTGAGTGTTATAACCTCCATTTCTAAGGATCACGAAGAGCATCTTGGGAGCTCTCTGGTCGATATAGCGAAAACAAAGTCAAAGATAATAAAAAGGGTTGGCGTTGTCTCTAAAAATCCTAATGTAGTCGTTGAAGCAATAAAGAAAACGGTTTCCGCTCCGCTTTATTTTGTTGACGGGGTTTACTTAAGAAAAGCAAAAGAACTTAATGTCAAAAGATGGGTTAACCTTGACAATGTTGCTGTATCTATTCTTGCTTTAGATGTTCTGAGAAGCAGGTATGGTTTGGAAGTCTCCAATGAGGCGATGAGAAAGAGCTTTATACCAGCGAGGTTTGAGGTTATAAGGGTGGGCGAGAAAACGGTTGTGATTGACGGTGCTCACAATATTGAGGGTTTGCATAATTTAAAGGCTCAGCTAAAAACCAGATTGAAAAAATTGGGCAGGGCTGCCCTTGTTTTCTCAAGCTTAAAGACCAAAAATTGGCGGGATGGCCTTTATGATATTGTAGATATGTTTGATGTTTTGTGTTTTGTTAAAACTAATAATAGGCTTTCTGAGGAACCAGAAAATCTGGCAGGTTTTGTGAAAGGCTTGCATAAAAGACAGAAAGTTCTAATTTATAAAAATGTAAATAACTGTATAAATAGCCTCTTTTCGTCTGAGTTTGACACGATTGTTTTTGCAGGCTCCCTCTATTTAGCTGGTGAGGTGCTGGCTTGCCCTATCGAATGAAAAAAAGGCGGCTTTAAAGCCGCCCTGTATTAAGCTTTGTACTCTATGCCGCACTCTTCCCTTTTCAGGAGCCACTCCCAGTGTGCATCCACCTGTTTCTGGAACTCTTCAATGAGGTGTTCGTTGCCCTTCTTGAACAGGTGTGCAAATCTCTTCTGGGGTTTTAAGTACTCAACAACTGGTAACTTTTTCTTGGGTTTGTAGTTAATCACAACCTTGCCGTTAATTACCTCATAGAGAGGCCATACGCAGGTGTCAACTGCAAGCTGGGCTATCTCAATTGCCATGTGTGGAGGGAAGCCCCATCCAGTTGTGCACGGCTCTATAACATTAATATATGTGGGTCCGTTTATGTCGAGTGCTTTTTTAACCTTGTTCATCAAATCTCTCCAATTTGAGGGAGATGCCTGAGCTGTGTAGGGTAGGTGGTGTCCTTCAATTATGCTAACTATATCCTTTCGGGGCTGCTCTTTCCCGAATTTCACCTTACCGCTCGGAGATGTGGTTGTAGAACCAGCGAATGGTGTTGCAGAGGAACGCTGGTTTCCTGTGTTTTGGTAGGCATTGTTGTCATTACAGATGTACAGGAACTGATGACCCCTTTCAATGGCTCCAGACAGAGCCTGAAGACCAATATCGTAAGTTCCACCATCACTTGCCAAGGCTATAAACCTAATCTCTTTATCTATTTTTCCCTTCTTTTTTAAAGCTTTGTACATTGCCTCTACACCGCTGATTGTGCTTGCTGCATTCTCAAAGGCAGTGTGTATCCAAGGCACATTCCAGCTTGTGTATGGGTAAAGACCTGTTGATACTTCAAAACATCCTGTAGCAGCGGAGATTACTATGTCATATTTGTCCGTATCTGCTGCTGCAAACACCTGCCTCATAATGACAGAGTGTGTGCAGCCAGGGCACAATCTATGTCCACTAACTAATCCCTCTTTTTTCTTCGCAAGTTCATTTAGAAGAGCCATATCTTACCTCCATTCTCCCCTTAGATTCAGGCAGTCAAACTGTTTTTCAACTTTTCCTGTTTCAACAATTTTCTTTAGAGTTTCAAACACTGAGTTTATGTGCCTTGGTTGGGTATCTCTTCCACCAAGTCCGTATGTGTAATTTATAACTGGAGCCCTTGTTTGTGTGTCGTAGAGTGCACTTCTAATTTCGTTGAACAGTGGACCACCCTGAGCACCAGCAGGAGACACCCTGTCAAGAACGGCTATGGCTTTGGCAGACTGCAAAGCTTCAGCAAGCTCTCTGTATGGGAAAGGTCTGAACAGTCTAATCTTTAAAAGTCCTGCTTTAACGCCGTTTTCTCTTAAATTATCCACCACATCCTTTGTTGTCCCGCATACTGAGCCTGCAGCTACAATAACATATTCAGCATCATCCAACTTATAATCTTCATATAGACCGTAGTGTCTTCCAAAGACCTCTCCAAACTCCTTACCTACCTTCTCTACAACCTCTTTTGAGTTGAGAAGCCCTTTTAATTGATTAATCTTGTGCTCAAAGTACCAGTTTGGCGGTGCCCAGGCACCGTGGGTTACTGGGTCGTCGGTATCCAGAAGGGGAAACAGAGGAGTGTATTCACCAATGAACTCTTTAACCTTGTTATCGTCTTCAAGCTCCCAAATCTCAATGGTGTGGGATGTATTGAATCCATCTTGAGCTACAAGAGCGGGTGTCATTACATCTTTGTTTTCTGCAATTTTTACTGCCTGAATAAGGTTATCATAAGCCTCTTGGGAGTTTTCTGAGATAATCTGTATCCATCCTGTGTCCCTTCCGCCCATTATGTCTGAGTGGTCTCCATGTATGTTTAAGGGGGCGGATAGTGCCCTTGCTACAACAGCCATAACGATTGGGAGTCTCATGCCACTTGCAATGTAGAGCATCTCCCACATTAGAGCGTATCCGTTTGCGCTTGTTGCTGTCATAACTCTGCCGCCTGCGGCTGCAGCACCGATACAGGCACTCATTGCAGAATGCTCAGACTCTACCGTTACAAGCTCTGTATCCATCTCTCCATCTGCTATGAATTGGGCAACAGCTTGAGGGATTGGAGTTGACGGTGTTATTGGAAAAGCTGCTATAACATCAGGGTTAATCTGTCTGATGGCATGAGCAGCAGCCTCATTTCCTGTTAATGCTACCTTTTTTCCCATTTATATCCTCCTATTTATCTTCTGAAAAGACTTCTTTTCTTAGTTCTTCCTCTGATTTACCCTTAGCCTCTGCCTCTAAAATCATTTTCAATGATTTTGGTTTTGTAGGACACTGCTCAACGCATATTCCGCACCCTTTACAGAAAGTGTAGTTGATTCCCGCCATCTTTCCATTTTCATCCACAAGAATGGCGCTATCTGGGCAGTAGACCCAGCAGAACATACACTGGATACATGTATCTGGATTCCATACAGGCCTTTCCACTCTCCATGAACCTGTTTCATACTGCCTTGAGTTGCCTGGTTCCTTTATTGCAGCACCTATTAATACCTCATCCCAGTTAAGTAGTTTTTCAGCCATTTACTTTACCTCCTCATAAGCAATCTCAATTGCCTTTTTGTTGCCCTCGATAATCTTCTCTGGAAACTTTCCGGTCTCTTTGAGTAGCTCAACAACGCCGTTTGCCACCTCTTCCTTTGTGAATAGCCCAGTAACCCTCGAAAGTGCCCCTATCATTGGTGTGTTTGGAATAGCCCTTCCAAGCGTCTCCATGCTTATCCTGTTTGCATCTACCACATATACCTCATACCCTTCAAGACCCAGCTCTTTTATAACCTCTTCTTTTGAAAAGGCGGTGTTTACGATGACTTTTCCAGTTTTCTTCAATCCTTCTTTAACATTGACAAGCCCTAAAAGCGTGGGATCCAATATCAAGACTATGTCTGGCTCCATATACTCTGAATGATCTCTTATGGGCTTTTCATCCACCCGAGTAAATGCAACAACGGGAGCCCCTCTTTTCTCTGCACCATATACGGCAAAACCCTGTGCGTAAATCCCCTCTTCCTGAGAAATCAGCTCAGCAAGGGTTTTTGCTGCTGTAACTGCTCCCTGACCAGCCCTTCCGTGCCATCTAATATCCATCTTTTTAGACATCTCCTAACCCCCAACCATAAATTTTTGGTTTTTATATGTAAACCCTTGATCTTAAAGCTTCAGCGAGCGTTTTCCTGTCTATATAGTTAATGTCTGCTCCAACGGGCACGCCGCTTGCCACCCTGCTCACCCTTACCCCTGTATCCTTTAGCTGCTCTTTTATGTAGTGGATTGTAAGCTCTCCTTCAGTTGTTGAACTTATAACCAAAATAATCTCTTCTGCCCCTTCTTCTTTAATTCTTTTTTTTAGATATTCCACTCTGTTTAAAACTTCGTCTGTGTTGTATAAAGGTGAAATTAATCCCCCCAGAATAAAGTAAACCCCATTATACACCCCAGATTGCTCAATTTCAACTAAATTCTCAAGTGATTGGACAACGCAGATGGTAGAGCGGTCTCTCGATAAATCCTTACATATGCTGCAAACACTGTCTTTGGATGTAGTCAGGTTGAAACACTTTTTGCAGCTTTTTACATTTTGGGTTAAGCTTTCAAGCTTTAATATAAGCTCCCTTGCTTCCTGTGTGTGTTCCCCGAGCCATACTGCATACCTTTTTGCACTCTTTAGACCGATGCCCGGGATTTTTGATAGCTGTATGGCGACCCTATCAATCTCTTCAATCTCAACCTTTTGCATCTAAAACATTCCAGGTATATTCAATCCCCCTGTAAGAGAAGATATTTTCTCCTCCATAGCTTCCTTCGCTTTCCTGACAGCTTCGTTTACACCTGACAGTATCAGGTCTTCCAAGGTTTCAACATCGTCTGGATCGACTATCTCTTTTGATATTTTTATGTCCACTATTTCGCCCAGTCCATTTGCTTTAACCGTGACCATACCGCCACCAACGGATATCTCTACCGTCTCTTTTGCTGCCTCTTCCTGTGCCTCTGCTATCTGTTTTTGTATCTTTTTTGCCTGAGCCATCAGGCTGTTTAGGTCTAATCCACCGAAATTTTTAGCCATCAACTACCTCCTTAAAACCTGATTAATTATATTCTAATCATTTAACTTTTCAATGCTAATAATTTTCCCGCCCAATGTGTTCAAAATTAGATCGACCCTGGACTGTTTTTTGGCCTCCTCCAACTTTTCTTTGTTCTCACTTTTTTTAAGCTCTTTTGTTTTATTGACTATCTCATGGTAGTCTATTCTACTTTTTTCTGTGGTCGTTTTACTGTTTTTTTCTGGGAGAGTCAGATTTTTAGCTTTCTCTATAATTTCTTCTATCCTTTCAAGGTTCTTGGCTGCTTTTGCCTTGAATGTAGCTACGACTAAGGCGTCTTCTGGGTCAATTTTCTGTTTTATATCGAAAAGTGATTTGTAGAATATGTTTAATAGAGCTGCCTTTAGCTCCGTGCTCAGGGTTTTTTTTATTAATCCATCTAACACCATTCTGTTGAAGGTGCTTAGGTTGATGGAGCTTTCCGAAAGCTCCTTTAGGATATTTAGCGCTTCTTCTGTTGAGTCCGAAAGTATAAGATTTAAAAATTTCTCTGCTGACTCTTTTGTCGGTATGCCAACAACGGTTGATACATCTTGAACGGTTATCTTACCATCTGGTTTGTAAGAGTGGCACCTATCTAAAAGTCCTTCTGCGACTCTCAGAGAGCCATTGCTTGCAAATGCTAAAAGCTCTATAGCGCTATTCTCTATCTCTATGCCCTCTTTTTCTGCTATCATCTTGAGTTTTTTGACAATTTCGCTTTCTGGTATTTTTTTAAGTGTAAGTATCTGACATCTTGAGAGTATCGTATCTGGTACCTTCTCAATGGCTGTTGTTGCAAATATAAACTTTACATAGGGCGGTGGCTCTTCGATGGTTTTGAGCATGGCGTTAAAGGCTTCCATGGTAAACATGTGTACTTCGTCTATGATGTAAATCTTAAACCTTCTCTTTAGAGGAGGGTATTTTACGCTTTCGATAATATTGCGTGCATTTTCAATTTTTCTGTTTGATGCTCCGTCTATCTCTATTACATCAACATCCTTTCCTTTTCCTATTGCGTCGCATGCCTCACACCTACCGCACGGCTCAACAGTTGGTCCATTTTCACAGTTTAAGGATTTTGCTATGATTCTTGCAATTGATGTTTTTCCTGTTCCCATCGGTCCATAGAGTAAAATTGCATGGTGAAGTCTATTTGTTTTTATTGCGTTTTCTATGATTTTTACAGCAACAGGTTGCCCTATGACCTCAGAGAGCTTTGAAGGTCGATATTTGCGTGCGAAAACCTTGTACATATCAATCTCCCTTAGCGATGCCCACCATAAGCAGGACATTGCACGCTCACACAACCCTGCCTACCGTTGCTCCCTTCCGGGCCTGGCGGGGTTCAGCAGGGAGTGTGTCGCACAAGCCCGCTTAGGTGGACATCGCTAAAGGAAATTGGCGCGCCCAAGAGGACTCGAACCTCTGACCCCAAGAACCGCAATCTTGTGCTCTATCCATCTGAGCTATGGGCGCGGCTTCTTGTAAATTAAAATGGCGGAGAGGGCGGGATTCGAACCCGCGGTAGGGCTTTTAACCCTACACACGATTTCCAATCGTGCTCCTTCAGCCAGGCTCGGACACCTCTCCGCTCTTTGCGTTGTTGATACTAACAGTAAAAGGTAGAATTGTCAAGATTAGAGGTTTTCAGGAGTAGTATATGGAATCTGCAAACTGGATAGCATCTATGTAAAGCGTGTTTATATTTTCCTTATCAAGTTTGTGCTTTTTAATAAACTCTTCCGCTTTATCAAAATCTCCGTTCTCAAAGTTTATAATGAAATTAAGGAGCTCTCTGTAGGGATTTTTCTTGCCAAGGAGGGCATCTTTTACTTCTTTTTCCAAAAAATTCAATTCATTAATTATTTGTTCTATTTTAACCGAAAGTATAGTATCTATTAGAGAGTAAAGTCCCAGATAGTAAGCATCATCTTCATCGAGCTCCAGAGGTTTTGAGAGAAGCTTTGAAAACCTCGCCCTTACGGTGGATATAACCGCAAGTTCTTGGGGTTTGTCCTCAACCAACTTTGATATGAGGAGTATGTTGAGCCACTCTTTTGTCTTTTTATAGCCAAGTAGTGATATGGCCTTCTTCGCCGTTTTCACAGATGTTTTTATACCGAAGTATGGAGAGTTAATCATGGATAGGAGTTTTGTGTTAAGGTAAAGGTCGCTGCTTACTATGTCAATTAAATCCTCTATCTCGCTATTGGGGTCGTTTACCACTTTAAGTGCTTTTAAGATATTTGCCTGATAGGGTGCGAGCTCCCTTTTTTGCTCTATAACTGGTTTTGTGAAATAGTACCCTTGAAATAGCTTGAAGCCGAGTTCCAGTGCAAATTTGTGGTCTTGCTCTGTTTCTACCTTTTCTGCAAGAAGAATTAAATTGAACTTCTTATATTTTCTTACCTCTTCGATAATTTCGTCTTTTGATAGTTCAAGAAAATCAACTTTAATGATATCTGCAAGCTTAACAAGTTCTTCTAAGTGCTCTGAAAAAACAAAGTCGTCAAGGGCTATTTTGTATCCCCGTTTTTTTGCGTCATACAGGGATTTTAATATCTCCTCTTCAGCAACAACATCCTCAAGCACCTCGATGATTACCTTCTCCTTGGGAAGCATCTCCCAGACCCTGTCAATAATCAGATCCCTTGTGAAGTTTATAAAAACCCTTCCTTTCTTTGCTAATTTGTCTATGCCTAAATTGAGGAACGCATTTACAATAACCCGACTTGTTGCAGTATTTCCGTCCAAATCTGTTTTTGACTCATTTTTTGAGATGCTTTCTCTGTATAAAAGCTCATAACCAAAGGTTTTATTTTGTCTATCCAGAATAGCCTGTCTTCCAATTAGAATTTCCACCAGAAAACCCCCTAAGGTGTTGATAGGTATTCGTTTATGCTCATTGTCTTATAAGCCCTTGTTAGAACATACTTAAATACCCTGACAAGGGTCTCAGGTTTTAAGTATCCTGGTATGGTTACTATTGGTCTGAAATCACTGTTGCAGAAAACTATGTACGGAGTTGAGCCTCTGAACCCATACATCCTTGCTAAGTTTTGTGAGCTCACTTTCAGATTGCCCTTTTTTGTAGGCAAAATATAAGTTCCTTCTTCATTAACATGAATTGTGTATATAACCATTTTTTTTGAGAGCTTACTTAACTCTGGGTTGTTGTTTAAATCGTTCTTTAGTTTTTTGCAGTAGGGACAGGAGGTGCTGTCAAAGATTAAAACCACAAACCTGCCATCACTCTTTAATTTAACAACGCTGTTTGTTCCATGTTTTTTTGAGCACCCATACACAAAAAACGCTATAAACGATATAATGAGTGTAATCGTAATAAATCGCTTCATAACACCCCCTTTTGAGAAAAATTATCAATTAAACTGGATTTTGTCAAATTAAAAAAAGTAGTTAAAAAAAGTAGTGGAAAACCCAGTCAAGTCTCCCATGTTTTATAAAGTGTATCCCGCTATATCTCATTATCTCTTTTATCTTTTGTCTCATCTGGGGTTTGTAGCAGTGCACGGTGCAGTGTTTGCATTGCGGTTTTGGGTCTAAGGGGCATCTGTAAAGCCTTTCCAGAGCGTAATTTAGAAGCTCATAGCACTCCTTACAATACCCCTCTTTGTACTCAGCTACACCTCTTTTCAGATGGTTGTTTTCACAGTAGACCTTTATGAACTTCCTTAATACCTTTTCATCTTTCTTGATTCGCTTCTCTTTTTTCATAAATATTTGTAGGCTTTGTTTCCAATATCCTTCCTGTAGTGCATGTTCTCAAAATTTATCAATCTAATGGCTGAGTAAGCCTTTTCCTGGGCTTTTTTAAAGTCTCTATCGATACCAACGACATTCAACACCCTCCCACCGCTGGTTATGATGTTGCCGTTGCTATCCATTTTTGTGCCAGCATGGAATACTATAACATCTTTCAGTTCTTCTACCCTATCCAGTCCTTTGATAATCTTGCCTTTTTCGTAAGCCTTTGGATAGCCTCCGCTTGCAACGACAACACAAACGGAAAAGGCCTCTTTCCATTTCAGGGTTCTGTCTTTTATGTTTCCCTTAGAGCATTCAACCATTACCTCCAGAATATCGCTCTCTAAAAGTGGCAGAATGGCTTGGGTTTCTGGGTCTCCAAATCTACAGTTAAATTCGAGCACATACGGTTTCCTGTTTTTTATCATAAGTCCTGCGTACAGCACCCCTCTGTACGGTTTTCCCTCTTTTTTCAATCCATCTATTGCCCTTTTCATTATGTTTTCTATTATGAACTTCTGCATATCGTTATCAACAATCGGTGCCGGTGCGTAAGCACCCATGCCTCCAGTGTTGGGTCCCCTATCGCCATCGAAAACAGGTTTGTGGTCTTGTGCTGCTATCATCGGGAGTATGTTTTCACCGTCACTAAAAACGAGGAAAGAAGCCTCCTCTCCCTCTAAAAACTCTTCCAAAACCACCCTATCACCAGCACTCCCAAATCTTCTGTCTATGAAAATCTCTTTTAGGGCTCCTAAAGCCTCTTCAGTGGTCTTTGCAACCGTTACTCCCTTTCCCGCAGCAAGCCCATCTGCCTTTACAACAATAGGTGCTCCCCTTTTTAACACAAACTCTTTAGCTTCTTCAAAATTGTCAAAGGTTGCATAGTCAGCTGTAGGTATCCCATATTTTTTCAGGAATGATTTTGTAAACGATTTGCTTGCCTCTATGAGAGCAGCCGCTTTTGTTGGACCAAAAGCGCTAATGCCAACCTTTTCTAATTCATCAACAATACCTTTAGCAAGTGGATTCTCAGGCCCCACTACAACGAAGTCTATTCCATTTTGCTCTGCAAAGCTAACAACACCGTTTATATCTTCAGCAGATATTTCTATGTTATTAGCAATTTTCGAGGTTCCCGCATTACCAGGAATACAGTATAGTTCACTGCACAAAGGGGATTGCTTTATTTTAAAGCAGAGGGAGTGTTCTCTCCCTCCGCCACCCACCACTGCAACCTTCATTTTTTACCACCTTAAATCTTGAATTTGGAGACCGCTTGAGATACGGTTTCGGCTATCTGTTTGAGCTCTTCAGATGCCCTTGAGACATCCTCGGCAGCTTTTGCGTTATCCCTTACAGCTTCTGTAATCTCTTTCACCTGTGCATCAATCTCTGCTGCAGTAGCAGATATCTCTTCTATTGCTGCACTGGTT
>Ga0256831_1002133_pt1 | contig 10407 bp, 9 predicted proteins | sample 132544metaG_FD_189087 | JGI IMG/M metagenome (GOLD analysis project Ga0256831, IMG submission 189087) | Hydrothermal vent microbial communities from Lau Basin, Pacific Ocean - 132-544 | ecosystem: Environmental > Aquatic > Marine > Hydrothermal vents | place: Pacific Ocean: Lau Basin | collected... | reverse complement strand
GGATAAACGCTCCCCCTCTGCCACAGGTTTACTGTGCAGTCCAAGTAGGAACAGGTTAAGAGCGAGGCTGGTGTTCATATTGTTTTTATTTAAACAGGATTACTAAAGAAAAAAATATATGTGACAAACATAGTAAAACGCAAGGGTATTTTGTCAAGTTAAAACCTGAATCCTGCACTTGTTCCTGTCTGGAAAATATCGTAACAGGAACAGATGCAAGGATGCGGATACGCGAAGCCGCGAGACGTAAAGTGAATTTCTCGCAGATATGCCTGCCTGTTCCCCAGGCAAGAAAAGCACAAAGCCTGACCAACGGATGTTCCTGTATCTCCATTTTAATACTGGATTGCTGCAGAATGCATATCCTACGTCATGCCTGGGGAAAAAGATTGACTTTCCCCTGGTATGGCTATATGAAATAATTTTTTTATAAAGAGATGCCGAAGATGCCGAATCAGAAGCAATAACTTTTTTCTGCCGGCATCCCAATCCATTTTTCTGACGGCTCAACTGCCCAATGCCAAATTTCTTCTCTTTTGCAAACGGATAAAAAAACAATATGGCCCGTATCAACCTTCGATCCATGCACATAAACCAAAGCGGCGTAATTACCGCCGTCAAGGTCGGCGGTGAACTGGGACGCCGCATCCGGGAAATGGGTCTTGTTCCCGGCACAACAATCACCGTCAAGCAACGCGCCCCCCTCAACGATCCTGTTGCCCTGAGGGTCATGGGCGGCACCCTGACCCTGCGTAACAACGAAGCCGACCATATCGAAGTTGAAGTTGAATAATCCTTTTCCTTATCCGGTATATTTTCTATTTTCCCCCTCCACCTTTCTCTTTTTTCCATCCCACCGATATCGCCTCTCAGGCGGGCTTTACCCGCAACCCAGGCCCGGAGCGGCTTCAAACGTGAAATTTAAAGCGTAAAAAGGATTCCTCGAAATATTTCAGTATGTCTGCGGACCTTTTTCCTCTGTTCCTCGAAGGTCTCACTTTGCCTGCCATCTGCATTCATGGCCTTTTCAGGCCTTTGGCGACGACCTTTATGACATATGCGGGCTAAGTGCAATTTCAGGTTTATTGATTTTTTTTTCCATCTGGTATATGAGATAGATAGAGGTGTTTTCAGATATGTAAATAATCCAAAAGGGTTAGGAATCGGGCATATTCCACCATCCATTACTGGATCCGGTTTTTTTATAAGCAATCACTGGAAAAGACGATACCCGTTAACAAGATCAAGGTGTCGATATTTTCATGAAAACATATTGAAATCAAGGCAATAGAGTGGCAGGTATAACGGAAATCATCAATCAACTTAACGATAATGCCATGGCAACGGTGGATATCCCGCTCAAGGAGGGAGAAGACCAACGGCTCAACTGTATCTTGAAAAAGGCCGATGCGCCGTCTTTCGACCTTGTCTTTGCCCCCCATGCCCTGGATGGGACAACCGTTGAAAACGCCGGCAATTGCCGTCTTATCGTTAAACATGCTGACAGCTCAATCAATCTCAATATCCGGATAGACACGGTCAAAAATGAGCGCACCCTCGAGTGTACCGCGCTGGAATCCATCAGTCCCGAGTCAATGCGTGAATATTTCCGGGTAATGATCTCCACGCCCATACGTGCCAGTTACCGGCCTGGTCCCCGGGAAACAAAAAGCAGGGCCTGGGAAATCTCAGGGACCACCATTGATCTCAGTGGCGGCGGTGTGCTCGCACTTTTTCCTGAAAAACCTGCCAATACAAACAGAATTCAGCTTGAGATAGACCTGCCCGGTCAACAGGCGCCTGTTCTCTGCCTGGCCAAGGTTGTCCGTACCTACAGATTACGCAAAAATCGTTTTCAAGTCGCCTTTAATATCACTGAAATTGAAGGAAAAGCACGGGACATCATTATTTCCTGCTGCCTGCAGGAACAGAGACGCCAGTTGCGTAACAAGGTCCGTGTTGAGTAAAATCCCCTTTCCTTGACCCATGGAACCTGTCCTGCCCACGACTCCGAGTCTCCGTGTTGACAGGATCAACCTGTACCAGGGCAACAGACAGCAACACTCGCCCTTCAGCCGGGGAAAGGTACTCCAGGGAACCATCACCGGCAAAACAGACAATCAGTTTGTCCTCGATGTTGAGGGCCAACAGTGGATTGCCGACTCAAAAGCGCCTTTACAGGTTGGACAACGCCTCAACCTCCAGGTTACCGGAACCCAACCCCGGGTGACGCTGCGTATTCTCACCGATCCCCTGACCGGTAAAATCGGAAAATCGCTCCATTTACTCACCAATGAGGCCAGGCTGCTGCCTGAAACATCATCCCTTGCCAGGCAACTTGGCGAAGAAAACCTCTCTCCAACATCACGAGACACCCTGAACTTTTATACCAATACAGCTGCATCACTGGCACCAGCATCCTCACAACTCAAAACCGCAGGCAACCAGCTGGCAGAACTGTTGTCCACCATTTTTACATCAGAATCAAAAATAAGTGATCAGGAAAATGCAACTGCCCTTTCCTCCTTCCTGGACACCCTGTCCCAGACCTTGCCGGGTCAGGACCTGGACCAGTTCCAGCTCCAATCTACACTGGAACAGCTCCGCAGCCTGGCCCAAAAAGGCTCCCTTAAAGAGACACTTGTTGAAGCTGACAACCCGGCTGCAAACAAACAGTTCCAATTGTTGCTGCAAACAATTACCGATCAGGGGACCGATACCGGCAGCAGACTGACACAAGCCCTTTTGGGCTTTTTCCCCGAAAACAGCGCAACCTCTCCCGGCTCCCTGTTGCTTGACCTGCTCTCTCTGACCGCACACCTCTTAAAAGGCGGGAACCAGGCCGGGCCGGAACATGCCAACGACCGGGACCTGAAACAGTTTATCACCCGTCTTGGCACCAATCTCGAAAGTCTTCTCGCTGCCGGCAAGAAAGAAGAGGCTGCAAAAACCCTGAAAAGCACACTGCTTGAAATCAGCCATAACCTTGCCGACAACAAACCCTTGCAACAACAGGCCGACCAACTAACATCCACCCTGGAACTCTTTCAACTTTTGCAGATTCGGCTGGCCGCTGAATCTGCCCTTGTCCTGCCCCTGCCTCTGCCCTTTCTAAACCAGGGGTTTCTGCTGGTTGAACCGGATCACCACCAGAGCGGACAGGAGCCGCAGGGAGATGAGAATGAAAAAAAATATTCGCTCCATCTCCAGCTCGAAGGTCTGGGTAATCTGCGGATTGAACTCCGGCAGCACAAGGCAGGCTTGCAAATCCGTTTTTTCTCCCAGGACAGCAAACGAACAAAATTTCTTGCCGACCATCGCCAGGAACTCGGCCATTGGTTGACAGCCGCGCCCCTGGCATCTGTACAATTTCTGACCGGGGCCGAGGAACCGGTAAAAGAGCTTCTCACCCACATGGCCGATGAAACAACCCAAATGGTGGATACCAGTGCCTGAGGAATGTATAACAACATGAGCAACGACGTGAACAAACCGCCCAAAACCCAAAAAGCTGTTGCCGTAAGCTATGATGAACAAAAGGCAACCGCCCCCCGGGTCCTGGCAAGCGGCTCGGGCCTTGTTGCTGAAACCATAATCCAGAGGGCGGAAGAGGCGGGCATCCATATCCGCAAAGACCCTGACCTGATCGAACTGCTGGCAACAGTGCCGGTCGGGGAAGAAATCCCCCCTGAACTCTACCAGGCCATTGCCGAGGTCCTGGCCTTTGTCTATTCGGTCAACGACCGTTTTAAGAAAAAACTCCAGCAACCATAAGGATGGTTCCATGGCTCTTGATATTCCGGTTGATACCAGTGTGGAAGCACTGCAAGACCTGCTGCTCTGTGCCCGGGGTGATAAACCCTGTGACCTGGTGCTGAAAAATGCCTCTGTGGTAAATGTGTTCAGCAATGAAATCATAACCGCTGATGTCGGCCTCTGTGGCAACCGTATTGCCGGTATCGGCAGCTATTGCGGTGACAGGGAAATTGATCTGGACAAAAAATTTGTCTGTCCCGGCCTTATCGAAGGTCACATCCATATTGAAAGTTCAATGCTTGCACCACACCGGTTCGCGGAAGCTGTTGTGCCAAGAGGAACAACAACTGTTATCTGCGACCCCCATGAAATCGCCAATGTTCATGGTCTTGCGGGGGTGCGCTATATGCTGGCATGCGCCAGGGAGACACCCCTTGATATCTTTGCCATGGTTCCCTCCTGCGTGCCTGCGACCCATCTGGAAACAAGCGGAGCCACCCTCGCAGGGGCAGATATTGCCCGCCTGCTTGCAGCGCCGGGAGTTGCCGGCCTGGGGGAAATGATGAACTTTCCCGGCACTATATACGGCGATGGAGATGTCCTGGCCAAACTTGGTGAAACCCTGGCCCTCAACATGGTTATTGACGGCCATGCCCCTGGAGTAACGGACAGTGAACTGCAGGCCTACTGCGCGGCAGGCATAAGCTCTGACCACGAATGCACCACCCTTGAAGAGGCCAGGGAAAAGCTCCGGGCCGGGATGTACATTTTTATCCGTGAAGGCTCAACCGCCAAAAATCTGGAAGCATTGCTGCCCCTGGTATCTCCTGCCAACTGTCACCGCTTTCTCCTGGTCAGTGATGACCGCCATCCGGATGACCTGCTCACCAGGGGGCATCTTGATGCCATCCTGCGCAAGGCAGTGGCGCTTGGACTTGACGCCATCCAGGCCCTGCGAATGGTGACCATCAACCCGGCACTCCGTTTTGATCTGAAGATGCGGGGGGCCATTGCTCCCGGATACCTTGCCGACCTTGTTGTCCTTACCGATCTTACCGATTTCATGGTTGAACAGGTCTATAAAAATGGCCAGCTCGTCTCCATGAATCAGGGATCTGCACAGATGAAATCCGCCACCACCAAGACAGGCGCCGACATCCTGCCCGGGCAGTCGGTCCAGGTCGACTGGCATCGCGTTGATTTCCGTATTCCCGTGCATGGACAAAAAAAGAAAATACGGGTGATTGATTGCATTGAAGACCAGATCGTCACCTCGATGCGTGAAGTCGAGCCAACGGTTGCAGATGGTTACGCCATTGCCGATCCCGAGCGGGACCTGCTCAAAATCGCCGTCATTGAACGCCATCACGCCACCGGGAATATGACCAATGGCTTTGTCCGGGGGTTCGGCTTTACAAATGGCGCCATCGCCTCCACGGTTGCCCATGATTCACACAACCTCATTGTGGTCGGCACCGATGATGATCTCATGTATGCGGCGGCACGTCTTGTTGCCGACAACGGGGGGGGGCTGTCACTGGTTTGCGAGGATGGCAACCTGACCCTGCCCCTGCCCATAGCAGGTCTGATGTCTGACCAGCCTGCGGCCATTGTTGCTGACCAGCTGGCAGCCATCAATGCAATGGCACGACAGATGGGGGTCAAGGTAAAAAATCCCTACATGCTGCTCAGCTTTCTCGCCCTGCCTGTGATCCCGGCCCTGAAAATTACCGACAAGGGTCTTGTCGATGTCACCCAGTTCACAACCGTCCCCCTCTGGGTCTAAAATCGGCTGCCAGAAAATTTATCCGCAGCAGGTAATGAGCCCCTTGTTGCTATCCATTTCAGGAAGTGGTTACCCTGTTGCCCAAACGGGGACGGGTAATTACACTTTTTTCGGAGAAGAGAAAAAAATTATTTTTTTATAAAATACCTTCATATAAATTTTTTTCTGTCGTATACTCTTGATAATAAGGTAACTTATCTGCATATATACCGGTTATATCAATCTTAAGGAACATGGAAGAGGTGTTGGAATGAACTACGGTGTAGTCAGCCAGGAACAGCTTGAAAAAATTGACGAAATTTTAACTGAAAAACTGATCAAAATTGGCGTGGATTGTGTCATAATTATTGATATGGCCGGTAATATTATTACGGCCAAGGACAACGGTACATCCAAATATGATGTCTATTCCTTTGCCGCACTGGCAGCTGGCAACTTTGCCACAGTCGATGCCATGGCCAAACTGGTTGGTGAAGAGGAATTCTCCCTCCTTTTTCACAAGGGTACCGACTGCAACATTCATTTTTCAAAAATCGATGACGAACTCCTGCTGATATCCATGTTTGGAAAGGACATTTCACTGGGATTTCTCCGTCTGAATGTTGTCGAGACCATTGAACAGATCAAGAAGCTCTGGGCCCGTGACTGATCCTGTCTCCGTACCCTCTCTTTGTGACAGAGCGGATGAATGGATCATCGCCAAAGATACACAGCGACAAGAACCAGAGCAGGGAGTAAACGTTGAGTTTCATAAATCTTAAAGAAAAAATCGTTCAGATCAAAATCGTGTACTACGGTCCGGGCCGTGGTGGAAAAACCACGAATCTTGAATATATCAATCGCAAATTCAACAAACAGATCCAGTCGGAGATGGTCAGCCTGAAGACCCATGGAGACCGCACCCTGTTTTTTGATTTCCTTCCCTTTGATATGGGAAAGATCAAAGGGTATGAAATGAAGATTCAGCTCTATACCGTTCCCGGGCAGGTCAAGTATAATGCCACCAGAAAACTGGTCCTCAAGGGCGTGGATGGTATTGTCTTTGTGGCCGATGCCCAGGAACAGATGCGGGAAAAAAACATCAGGTCACTCAACCAGCTCTATGAAAATCTCAAGAGCTACAAACAGTCCATTTTTAACATTCCACTGGTCCTGCAATACAATAAGGTTGACCTCAGAAATCAGGGAATCCCGATATTACCGACCTCGGTGCTGGAAAAAGACCTGAACAGCAAGTTGAAGGTCCCCTCCTTTGAGGCCAGTGCCCTCACAGGATACCATGTTCCTGAAACATTGAAAAAAATTATCTCATCAACGGTGGTGTCCATTCAGAAAAAACTTCTCTGATGGTACAAAACTGAAGAACCCAGTAATGAGCAGGATATGAAAAAGTCACAAGACAATATGCCAAACGATCTGGATAGTGCCGAAGATCTTACGCTGTTTGCCGATGAATCCTTTGATACCGATGATGTAGATTTATTTGAATTTACTGGTGACAGTGAGTCTCCGTTAACCCGTCTTAAATCAATCATTCTCTCGCTTGATTGGGAAATCAGTGATGATATCCTCCAGGAACTCATCGAAGAAGTTGACAACCTGCAACAGTTATGGCAGGGGGACAAGGTTGCCCAGGTATACCTGCAGGGACTGCGCAAAATAGGGAACTATCTTCGCGCCGAGGGCGCCTATTCCCATCCCAATGCCATTAAACTGCTGCTCAGTTTTTTCTATAATTTTGAAAAAATCATCTCTTCGGAAACCATCACCGGTGATGCCATCACCTCTTTGCTGAAAGCGGATGTCCGCAAGTTTAAAATTCTTCAGTACCAGATCAACCAGAAATCCTCGATTTCGCATATCGCCACAGAAGAAAGCTCCGGCGACCTCGCTGTCTCCGGAGAAGAAAGTGTTGCTGAAATTCCTGAATGTGAACCGCTCACCTGCCTGAAGGCGACCATTCTTGGTCTGGAATGGGAGGTAACTGACAAGGGCCTGGATCAGTTCAATTCCCAGATAGCTGATATTCGCGAGCATTTCATGAATAATAAATCCGCCCAGGTCCTTATCCAGGGATTGCAGGCCCTGGGTGGCTATATTACCGATGAACGGGCCGATGCCCACCCGGAGGCGTTCAGTCTGCTTCATTCTTTTTATGAAGGGCTGGAACTTCTTCTTGATGAAAAAAATATCGATGAAGAGGAAAAACAGAATGTACTCATTGACCGGGTTAACCGCCTGAACGCATTGAAAGCCGTCATTGCCGAAGCCAAGGCCAAAGAGGCCAATAAAGAGGAAATTATTGACGAGATTATTGCACCGATTAGTTCAGAAGGTGAAATGGATCATGCTTCCACTGAACCTGAGGAAGCACTCGCCGAAATTGAAGTTCCTGAGGAACCCGGGGCAGATGATTTTCTCGACCCCTCCGCCATCACACCGGTGGAAGACAAGATATCCGATGATTTCATAGAACAGGAACTCATTGTCGGTGGGGCCATTGCCGGTGCAACCGCTGTCTCCGGTGAAGAGGAAGAACTTGATATCCTTGAAGAAGAATCCATCGAGGAAGAACAGTTTGAGGAAGAACTTGATCTCTTTTTCACCGATGATGAGGAAAATATCCTTGATGCTGCTGGTGAAGAAATTGAGTCCCAAAAAGATGAGGACCTGGAAGACCTGGAGCTGACCTTTACCGAAGAGGAATTCGATCTGGATTTCAGCGATGAAGGCGTTGAATTACCGGATATGGCAGAATCTGAGCAAACAGAAGAGGTCGATGATGAATTTGATCAGCTGTTTGTTGAAGAAGATGATAGCGGTCTGCAACCCGCCCTTGCCGATGCCGGAGAAGAAGGCGGGTTTGATGAAATGGAAACAGCATCGACATTGCCTGAAGTTCCCTCGGATGAAATAGATGACAAACTTGATGCATTCTTTGGGTTGGACGAGGAAGAGGAACAAACCAGGGTGGATTCTGAATCCCTGGAGGAGGAAACCGTTGCCCCTGCCCTTGCCGATGCCGATGAGGAAGGCGGATTCAATGAGGATGAGGAGGTTGCCACCCTGACCGAGGAACCGGGCGCGGAAATTGAGGACAAGCTCGATGCATTCTTTGGCCTGGACGAGGAAGAGGAACACACCGCTGTGGATTCTGAATCCCTGGAGGAGGAAACCGTTGCCCCTGCCCTTGCCGATGCCGATGAGGAAGGTGGATTTAACGAGGACGAGGCGGTCGCTACCCTGACCGAGGAACCGGGCGCGGAAATTGAGGACAAGCTCGATGCATTCTTCGGCCTGGATGAAGAAGAGACGGAAGAACAGGCGGTTGTTATTGAACAGAGCGATGAATACGACGAACTCAACATTGCTCCCGCCCTTGCCGATGCCGATGAGGAAGGCGGATTTAACGAAGACGAGGCGGTCGCTACCCTGACCGAGGAACCAAGCGCGGAAATTGAGGACAAGCTCGATGCATTCTTCGGCCTGGATAGTGAAACACCTCCGGCCGTTCCCGAAGAAGAGACAGCCAGTGACAGGAGTTCTTCCGGGACCGGTCTGCTGACTGCACTGGGCGCCGGCCTGACCGCCTTTGCCGCCAAGGGTGCTGTTGAGCAGCTCCGGGAAAGTAAAGACATTGTTGAACAGCTCCGGAAAGAGTCAACCCTTTCCTCCGAGCACAAGATTCTCCTCCAGCTTCTGGAATCAACCTTGGGCCTGATCCCCGAAGAGGATGGCAAGGAACGGGAAGGCCTGGAAAAAATCACCGGGCTCAGTCAAAGCCTGCAGCAGCAGTTGGAGAAAAAAGAGATTACCTCCCTTGATCTCTGCGTGTCGCTTGCCCAGGCGGTTTCCATCCTGTCCGCCGAGATTGTTGACCTGAGGAACAGGGTCAAATAGGTAGCCATAGAGGTATCTTAGGAACCCAAAAGACTATCTGGAAAAATTGGGGAAACAGTCGTCAGGATGTTTCCCCTTTTTTTATCTTTCCGCACTGGTTTGGCTTCATTGTCAACCAAATGGCCAACTCCTGCCGCCTATCGCCGGGGGTCATAGGCCTCACGCAGGGCCTCACCGATAAATATCAACAACACCAGCATGCCGACCAGGACAAAAAAAGTCGACAGGGACAGCCACCAGGCATCAATATTGGCCTTTCCCTGGGCCAACAGTTCTCCAAGACTCGGGGTTGAGGGCGGCACACCAAGACCGAGGAAATCGAGACTGGTCAGGGCAAGAATTGCCCCGGACATCCGAAAAGGCAAAAAGGTGATAACCGGGGTCATGCCGTTTGGCAGCAGATGTCGGTACATGATGGTCAGGTTACCCACTCCCAGGGCCCGCGCCGCCTTGACATACTCCATGTTCCTTCCCCGAAGAAATTCAGCGCGCACATAATCTGATAAGCCCATCCAACTGAACAGGGAAAGCAGTGCCAACAGCAAAAAAATGCTTGGTTTAAAGATAGAGGCAAAGATTATCAGCAGATAGAGTTCGGGCATGGCGCTCCAGATCTCGATAAAACGCTGGAAGAACAGATCAATTTTGCCGCCGAAATAACCCTGGACACCACCGGCGATTATGCCGAGCACCGTCCCCACTGCAGTCAGGGCAAAACCAAAGAGAACCGACAGGCGAAAACCATAGATCAGACGGGCAAGCACGTCCCGGCCCCGGTCATCGGTACCCAGCAGGTTGTCCCTGGTCGGCGGCGAGGGTACCGGCTGATCCAGGTTCAGATTGATTGAGTTGTAACTATGGGGATTGGGCGGAAAGATGACCCAATTCCCGTGAGAGCTCAGTCGTTTGAGAATAAATGGGTCCCGGTAATCGGTTTCGGTTTCAAAATCACCGCCAAAGGTTGT
>Ga0256831_1002132_pt1 | contig 10410 bp, 12 predicted proteins | sample 132544metaG_FD_189087 | JGI IMG/M metagenome (GOLD analysis project Ga0256831, IMG submission 189087) | Hydrothermal vent microbial communities from Lau Basin, Pacific Ocean - 132-544 | ecosystem: Environmental > Aquatic > Marine > Hydrothermal vents | place: Pacific Ocean: Lau Basin | collected... | reverse complement strand
AAAGGAGCAATAAAAAAATGACGGAAGAGACAAGATAGAGCGCTAAAAAAGAGTAAAAGGAGCGCTTTTCAAGCTCATTCAAAGCGATACCCCTCTCCACGGATATTTACAATATGCTCCTTGCCAAGGTGTTTGCGAAGATTTTTCACAATGGTGCGAATCGCATCATCTCCGGGCATCTCATCAAACTCCCAAAAATTTTGCAGCAACTCCTCGGAACTCACCACTCTATGGCGATTTTTATACAGATAGTGTAAACACTCACTCTCTTTACTTGTTAAGGTGATTTTTTCACCCTCTTTCATTACGCTGTGTGTTTGGGTGTCAAAGACCATCCCTTCCCCAAGTTCTACCAAATATTCCAAACCAAAGTGCCGCTTGATATTTGCGATGCGTTGGGCAAGCTCTTCTAACTCAAAAGGCTTACGAATAAAATCATTCCCACCCGATTCAAAAGCAGCTTTAAGGTACCTTGTATCGTGAAATGCGGTAATAAAAATAGCCGGTGTCTCATCATGAAATGAGCGAATCTCTTTTAAAAGCGATATACCATCACCATCAGGCACATTAATGTCAAATATATAAAGATCAAAATGCTCCGCTTCACTCAAACGAAGCGCCTCTTGCATGCTGTAAGTCTGCACCACTTCATAATCATCTTCTAAAAAATCAACCAAAATATTCGCCAGCGCCGTATCATCTTCAAGTAAAAGTATTTTCATGCACTTATTGTAACACAAACACAACACAAACTTTCCTTATAATTTCTCCATACAAACACAAAGGACTTACAATGAAAACTTTAACAAAAATCTTTTTCGCACTTCTCTTAGGCATTACACTCTCCCATGCCGCAGCTTTTTCCAAAGATGCCAAATTTCGCAGTTACAGCGCACATATAACAGCCGATAAACCTCTCTCTACAGGGAAAAACACACTGGTTGTAACACTCAAAAAAAACTCAAAGCTTTTAGAAGATGTTCAAGTCTCTCTTAAAGCTTTTATGCCTGCAATGCCAGGAATGCCCGCTATGAGTTCTAAAGTCAAAGCAACAGCTCTTGGCGGTGGAAAATATAAAGCAGATCTAAACCTTGCGATGAGCGGTACTTGGCAGCTGCATATTTTCATCACTCCAAAAGAGGGGCGAAGAGCGCGCATTAAAACAACGCTGAACTTTTAAAAAGGTGCAATCATGAAAACTTTTCTTTTGGGTGCATTACTGCTAGGGGGTTCTTTAAGTGCCCTTACTTTAGAGACGCTCATCACAGATGCCCTTGCCAAAAGTCCCTCTTTGGAGATGATTGAGGCTAGGCTTGATGCCAACAAACAAAGCATTGCCGTTGCTAAAAATTTTGAAAATCCTTCCCTTGCCGTGACAAAAAATACACTCAGCAACACGCAGGCGATGAGTCAAACAGTACTCACACTCCAACAAAAAATTCCCTATTTTTCCAAAAGAGATTCCAAAGAGCATATTGAGCGCTCCCAAGAGGAGGTGCTGCACTCACAACTTTATGCCGCCAAAGCTGCCCTTGTCAAAGAGATAAAAATCGCAAGCTATTCGTTTTGGGAACTACAAGAGCTGCGCCGCATACTTGATGAGTACATCACACTGACACAAAAAAACATAGACCTTTATGAATCCTATACCAGTGTCGATGCCAAAGGGCATATAGGGATTATGAAAGCTGAGCTCTCCCTCTCTGAACTTCAGGTACAAAAAAGTGTACTTGATGCAAAGATTCAAGCCACCCTTTCAAGGCTTTCTTATCTCAGTGCCACAAAGGTTCACAGCGTTGAAGTTTCTATGGAGCTTGGGCAAAAGCCCAATCTTCAAACACTAAAAAACAGCCTGCAAAACAACCCGCAGCTGCGGGTTCAGAGTAAAAAAATCGCCAAACAAAAAGCAAAAGTCAAACTTGCACATCTCCAAAATTATCCTGATGTCAATCTCATTGCCGCTTATGCGGTACGGGAAAAATTTGACAACTATGTTAACTTTGGAGTCTCTTTGGCTTTACCCATCTACTCTACAGAAGATGCACTTGAAGAGCGCTCACGCATAGAGGTTTTAGAACAACAAAACAAAAAAGCCGACATCGATTTACAGGTAAAAGCACAGCTTGAAGCCTACTACGCACAGATGCTCTCGGCATATACCATCTACCATATCATCGAAGATGAAGCACTCCCACAGGTTGCCCATATGTTTGAGCTCTCTTCAAGCGCCATCAGTGTAGGGAGTGACCTTTTTAAATACATCGATGTTTTATTTCAAAAACTCGGACTTGAACAAAAAAAGATTCAAGCGATAACAAACTATAAAAAAGCACAGGCAAACATTGCCGAGCTTCGAGGAGATTTACAATGAAAGCACGCTACTTATTGACGGCTCTTGTTTTATCATCTGCACTTTTTGCAGCACAAAAACCAACTGTCGAACAACTTTTTTCTGTTCAAACTGTACAAGTACAACAACAAACACGCAGCCATAGCAAAAAAAACTATGGCTTTGTCAAGGCGGATGAAGCACGCATCTACGATATAAGCCCCCGTTTTGGCGGCTATGTAGAGAAACTCTATGGAGATAAAATCTACAAATATGTGCAAAAAGGGCAAGCCCTTGTGAGTGTATATTCTCCAGAGGTTTATAAGGCAAAAGAGGACTACCTCAACGCCTACCGCTATACAAAAAATAAAAAAAACAAAGGGATGTTTCTCAGTGCCAAACGCAAACTCGAACTCTTAGGTATCAGTAAAAAAGAGATACAAACACTCCTTAAAACAAAAAAAATATCTGCAAACACAACCCTCTATGCACCTATTTCAGGCTATATATTTGAAAAAAACATAGAAAAAGGGGGCGCATTTAACAAAAAAAGCAAACTCTTTCGCATTATCAACCTTGATGAGGTGTGGGTGGAGGTGAAAATATTTGAAGAACAACTCCCTTGGATTAAAAAGGCAGAAAATTTTAGTGTGCATTTTAAAACGACAGACAAAGTCTATACAACACGCAACAAGCTGCTCTATCCAAATCTTGATCCAAAAGAGGCAACACTTACGATGCGCCTTAGACTCCAAAATAAAGAGCAGCTATTGTACCCGGGGATGTATGCAAGTGTTATTTCAAAAGATACTCCAAAAAGCTACTTGACACTACCACAAAGTGCCGTTATAAGAAAAGACGGCAAATATTACGCCTTTGTAACGGGAGAGTTTGAGGGGGAATATGAACCCGTAGAGATTCGTGTAAAACCACTTAATAATCAGACATATATTGTTTTAGAAGGTCTTAGTGCCGGTGATGAAGTGGTCAATAACGCACTCTTTATGATGGACAGCGATGCACAGATAAATGGTCTGTACTAAAAGGAAAACCTTATGATTGAAAAACTTATCGCTTTAAGCATAAAAAATAAATTTATTGTCCTGCTTGCCGCGCTGGCTTTAGTTGGAGCTTCTATCTGGAGTATGAAACATACCCCTTTAGATGCACTCCCTGATCTTTCCCCTCCACAGGTTATTGTACAGATAAACTGGGCCGGGCAGTCTCCTGAGATTATTGAAGACCAAGGAACCTATCCGCTTGTTGCGCAGTTTTTAGCCATTGCAAATATTGACACGGTACGAGGCTATTCCACTTATGAAAATGGGCTGATTTACATTATATTTAAAGAGGGAACCGACCTTTACAGAGCAAGAAGCCGTGTGCTGGAACAGCTCGCTTCCATCCAGTCGCAACTGCCAAAAAATATGAATGTCGCCCTTGGACCCGATGCAAGTGGCGTCGGCTGGGTATATGAGTATGCTCTGAGTTCAAAAACCAAAAACTTGGCACAGCTTCGCACCCTGCAAGACTATTACTACAAATATGCACTTATGGGTGTCGATGGGGTGAGTGAAGTAGCTTCTATCGGCGGATTTATTCCCACTTTCCAAGTAAGTGTTAATAATGATAACCTTGTGCGCTATAACCTCAGCATTAAAGATATTGCCAAGGTGCTTAAAGAAAACAACAACGACACCGGAGGGCGCATCGTTATTCAAAACGGTTACGAATGGATGGTGCAGGCAAAGGGGTATATCAAAAATCTTGACGATATTCGCGCTCTTGTTGTAACAACCAAAGGGGGTACACCTGTAAAACTCGGTGATATTGCACGCGTTGAACTTACCCCTGCTCCTCGCCGTGGTTTGGCAGATTTAAACGGTCAAGGGGAAGTGGTCGGCGGCATTGTGATGGCGCGTTATGGCGAAGATGTTTATGCCATGATTAAAAAAGTGCAAGAAAAAATGAAAGAGTTAAAAGTTGACGGTGTCGATGTCACAACCGTGTATGATCGCTCCGGACTTATCGATAAAGCGGTTGATACACTCAAAGATACTCTTATTGAGGAGAGTATCATTGTTGTTGTGATTATCGGACTGTTTTTAATGCACTTTCGCTCCTCTTTAATCGTTATCATCGTCTTACCGCTGACAGTCGGCTTTACCTTTTTACTAATGAAGCTTTTTGGCATCGGCTCAAACATTATGAGTTTAGGGGGGATTGCTATTGCCATTGGTGCGATGGTGGATGCTTCTATTGTCATGATAGAAAATGCTCATAAGATGTTACATAAGTTTGAGCATAAAGAGGGGAGAATGCCGACCAATACGGAGCGAATAGATATTATTTTAAAATCTTCACAGCTTGTAGGGCGACCTATCTTTTTTGCGCTTGCACTTATTGTAGTTTCTTTTTTACCTATTTTTGCACTTAGCGGTCAAGAGGGGCTGCTCTTTACACCTCTTGCTTTTACCAAAACTTTTGCGATGGCAGCGGGCGCGCTTTTGAGCATCACGCTTGTGCCGGTGTTGATGGTATTTTTTGTCAAAGGGCATATCTTGCCGGAATCAAAAAATCCGCTCAATCGCTTTTTTATCTGGTTGTATCATCCCATCATCGTTTATGGGCTTAAACTGAAATACCTTGTGATTGTTTTGGTGCTGCTCTCTCTTGGGTATATCTATCCGCTGTATAAGAGTCTTAAATGGGAATTTATGCCGATGCTAAATGAACAAACCTTTATGTATATGCCTGTCACCCCCTATGGCATCAGCATAGACCAAAGCAAACAACTGCTGCAAAAAACAGATAAAATACTCAAATCGTTTCCAGAGGTTGAAAATGTCTTTGGGAAAGCGGGACGCGCAGGCACTGCGACTGATCCGGCTCCTCTTGGGATGTTAGAGACCATCATCACCCTCAAACCACAAAGCCAGTGGCCGGTAAAAAAATCGTACGATCAACTACGCGAAGAGATGGAAGCAGCCTTGCAGGTTCCAGGCCTTACAAACTCATGGACCTACCCTATTCGCGGGCGCATTGATATGCTTTTAAGCGGTATTCGTACCCCTGTAGGGATAAAACTCTACGGTATGGATGCCCAAGGCTTACAAAAATTCGGTAAAGAGATAGAGGAAAAACTCAGAACCTATGACAAAACACTCTCTGTCTTTGCCGATCAGGCAAGTGCTGGGTATTACCTAGACATCATCCCCGATGAAGAAAAACTCTCCCGTTACGGCTTGAGCAAAGATGTGCTGCTTGAGTATACGGCACTTGCCATTGGCGGTATGAAAATATCAACAATGTATAAAGGCTTGGAGCGCTACCCTATCACCCTGCGTCTTGAAGAAGATGAACGCCGAAGTATTGAGTCTATTAAAGATATTCAAGTCAAAACAAAACTCGGTTTTGTGCCGCTTGGAACTCTTGCTGAAGTGCGTTACAGACAAAGTGCTTCTGTCATTAAAAGTGAGATGGCTTCCCCTGTGACTTTCATCTATATCACGCCAAAAGAGGGTGTCAGCGCAACGGAATACAAACAGGGTGCGCAAAAGTTTATAGACTCCATAAAATTTGATCCGGGCTACTATATAGAGTGGGCAGGACAGTCTGAGTATCTTGACTCTGCCATGGCGCGCATCATTTGGATTGTTCCGGCGGTGTTAGTGGTTATCTTTTTGCTTATCTATATGGCGCTGAAAAAAATCATCCCGACACTTATTGTCTTTTTTACTCTCCCCTTTGCCTTGCTTGGAGGACTTATCTACATCGACATCTTAAACTTTGCGATGAGTATCGCGGTTATTGTCGGGTTTTTAGCCCTCCTTGGGGTCGCGGCTGAAACCGCTATTGTGATGATTATCTACCTCCAAGAGAGTGTTGATGAACTCAAAGAAACAAGAGGCAAAGCGTTTAATCTTGCTGACTTAAATGCTGCCATTTATGAAGGAGCAGTCCAAAGAGTACGCCCAAAACTGATGACGGTTTTTGCCATCTTAGCAGGGCTTGCCCCCATCATGTACACCCACGGCGTAGGAAGCGAAGTGATGCAAAGAATCGCCGCACCGATGTTAGGAGGCGTAGTAAGTTCTGCTATACTTAGCCTTGTAATCATTCCGATACTTTATGAGATTTATATGAAATGGGAGATGAAAAAAGATGAAAAAACAAACATTTAAAGTACAAAATGTCAAATGTGGCGGATGTGCCAATACCCTTAAAACAAAACTTGCCGATGAGTTTGGAGATATAGAGGTTAATCTTGAGGTGATGCCGCGGGAAATCAGCCTTATAATTGAGCAAGAACGCATTGCAGAATTACGCCAAGCACTCAAAGCACTCGGTTATCCTATGGCAGATGAAACACTTGGTTTTGTAGAGAACACAACGGCACAGGCAAAAAGCTTTGTCTCCTGTGCCGTTGGAAAGTTTGAGCTAAATAAGTGAGTTAGTAAACCTCTTTTCTGTGGGCAATTCTAATGACAGAAATAAGCAGATATTCTTGCTCTCGTAGGTAGATTATTCTGTAGTTTCCAGCTCTTTTTCTGAACTTTCCCTTATGTTTTCCTTGAAGCGCTTTGTCATTTGCAAAGTTTCCACTTTGTAAATCTAAAATTTTTGTTGCAACAAGTTTTTGCGCTTGAGGGTCTAGTTTTAAAAACTCTTTTTCTGCATCTTTTTCAAATGCAACTTTATACATCAATACCCGCTTTTTTAAACACCTCTTCTAAGGGAACAAGTGTAGTTTTTCCAGCTTTTATATCATCTATCCGCTTATCTGCCACCATCTCATCTAGTTTATCGAAATACAACTCTATAGCTTTTTCAATAAGACTCGTTCTTGTTTTTTCAAGTTCTTGTGCATATTCATCAAGCGTCTCTATAATATCTTTTTCCAATCTCAGGTTAATCGCTTTTTTCATAAAACCAAGCCTCCTTTACCCTTTTTGTATCTACAATTGTAGTGCAAATTGTTTACTTTGTCAAACTTATAAAACAAGTGATTTTATATCTAAATAAAACACCGTTCCGACATCCACTTCACTCTCTACGCGTATTGTGATAGAGAGTTCTTCACAAAGCTTTTGTACGATGTGCAGCCCTATGCCGATGCCCCGTTCTTGTTCTTTGTAAAAGCGCTCAAAAATTCGTGAAGGGTTGTGTATCCCTTTACCGCTGTCTTGAATACTTAAAATATTATTTTGTAACACCACACGCACATAACCCTCTGCTTTATTGTATTTTGCGGCATTTGAGAGGATGTTATCTAAAATGCGAACAAAGGCATCTTTATTGCAATGTAGCTGCGTGTTTGGGACTTGCACTTCAAAATCTATTGTTTTATAGGCACCTTTGAGAAGTTCTATACGCTCTTGAAGCACCTGCTGGAGTTCAAAATCTTCTTTTTGTGCGGCATGACTTTTAAGGTATGCTTTGAGATTTTCTTGAAGGTTGAGTATATTTTGCACGGCATCTTCAATGCGTCGTATTTTTTTATTGTCTCCAAGCTGTTTTTTCAACGAGGCAATGTTAAGACGCAAGGTTGCCAAAGGGGTGTTAAAGTCATGGAGAATATCTTTGATAAACTCTTCGGTAAGTACAAGTGCATTTCTCAAAGGTGCAAGGGTATAGTAAGCAAACCCCAAAGAGAGTAAGGCAATAACAAACAAAACAAACACAAACAACAACAAAAGCTTGTTTTGAAGTGCTTGTAAATCTTGTAGATATTTTTTATAAGGCATATAAAGTTTGAGGTAGTTCTTTTCTGAACCGGGAATGGCGAAGTAGGCACTAAGCTCCTGCGTGTTTTTATAAAGTTTATAAGGCTCATAGTTTTGCTTTGGCACAAAATCTATGTCAAACTCCTCACACACAAGAGTATAACTACACACGCGCATCTGTGAAAATATCTTTTCATCGAGTGTTTGACGCTCTTTTTCATAGTTTAAAAAAAACAAAGCCCCGACAAGTACAGCCATAGAGCTAAAAAACAAGATAAAACTCTTAAAATAGGACTCTTTTTCAACACGCTTCAAGCACATACCCCACAGAACGAATATTTTTTATCGGCAGTTGCGTGTTTTGTTTGAGTTTATTGAGTGCAACACGCAGGGCACTATCAGAGGGATGCACTAAGCAATCAAGCAGTATCGATTTATCAAGCACCTGATCGATATTTTGCAAAAAGATGTGACACAAACACTGCTGTACCTCTCCTAGATGCAAACGCGTACCATTTTTATACAGCTCTTTTGTTCGGGGGTGGTACACTAAATCACCATACACTATAACATCATCTTGAATATCTTTTTGCAATTTAGCATTCACACGAATGAGCAACTCTTCAGGGAAAAAAGGTTTTTTAATGTAGTCTTGCGCACCGATGGAAAACGCTTTGGCAATAGAATTTAGATCCACCAAAGCACTAATAAAAATAGCAGGGGTGGCATCACTTGCTTTGCGTAAACTCTCTAAAAGTTCAAGCCCGTTTATATCTGGTACATTGATGTCAAAAATATACAAATCATACTCTTTTTCATACGAAGCATCCACTGCGGCATCACCACTTAAAACGGCATCAACACTATAACCCTCATCCTCTAAAAGCTCTGCGATGGTTTCACATAAATCATTATCATCTTCAAGGAGTAAAATCTCTTTTTTTTGCATGGTATTCCCTTTAAAAATAGTACCCAACACGCAGTGAGGCGTAGTGTTTACTTGCACTTTCACTCAGACCATAACTATAACCACCTGTTACAAACCAATGCTCATCAAGTGTTTTATAAATATACAGCGAAACCCTTTGAATATCTTCTACATCCACATAAATACTCTTTGTTGCAGCGTACGATACACTGCCATAGAATTCAGAAGTGAAGTTATACCCCACCCCTGTGCTATAGCCCTGCGTGTTTTGATACTCTATACTTGTATTTGCATCATAATAGTTTGTATCGTTTATCATAGTGTAGTTCAACGAACCAAAAATACGCCACTTTTTAAGTGAATAACTCAAATGCAGGCTTGTAAAATAGTCTGTTTTGTTATTATTCAGCGTCGTTGTATAGGTTGGCAGCACCACACCCCCACCAACACGCAGCAAGAGGGCTTTGTTTATATAAAACGAATACGCTCCACTCACATAGGTATCATAAAAGCCGTTTTCACTTGTCGTTTGTGTTGTTGTTCTGTAAGAGGCAGCCGAGAGAGAAAGGGAGAAATTTTTGTAATAATAATCAAGTTGTAAAGGGGTGGAAATTGTGTTGCTTTGAGAAAGAAGCCGATAATCTGAGTTACTTACATCAACACCGACAATAATATCATAATGGTCATACGAAACAAGTGACTCTATCGAGCAGCCATCTTCTGCCACAATCTCAGTTAAAGGAGTATTAGGGCATTTATCTACACTGTCATCCACCCCATCCATATCACTATCAACATAAGCCTGCAAGGCACTTTGTAGTAAAAAGTACAATCCAAAATAGATAAATAATTTCATTTGCATCTCATCTTTGAAACCACTTTATCTCCTATGCCACATTGTGCCACCGCCGCCAGTGCTAGAACCAGGGCTCATCTGTTGCCCTCCACCACTGTTATACTCTGGGCGCTCTTGCATATACTGCTGTGCAGCATCGTGCTGGCGCATATTTTGCATATGTTCCATCTCCTGCATATGATCCATCTCTTTGTGTTGCATATGCTCTTGCATCTGTCGCGTGTTATGGCGCATATCTTCAGAATGCTCTGCGTGTTGGGCACTGTTTTTAGCAAACTTATGACGCATTTTTTTAATGGTTTCAAGACGCTGCTGCGTGTTCATCTGCATCAATTTTCTTTTAAGCGCATTCATCAACTGCACACGCTCTTTAGGCGCTGCTTTTTGAATCGCCGCTATCTGAGCATCTATACTATTTTGCTCCGCTAGTACACTTTGAGACAATCCGAACATAAGAGTAAAAAGTATAAATATCGTAACTTTCATTTTGTTTGTCTCCTTTGTTTTATGTTCGTATTATTACATAAAAGCGTTAGCAAAGTGTTAGTTACGAATAATACAAAAAACTACC
>Ga0256831_1002131_pt1 | contig 10412 bp, 9 predicted proteins | sample 132544metaG_FD_189087 | JGI IMG/M metagenome (GOLD analysis project Ga0256831, IMG submission 189087) | Hydrothermal vent microbial communities from Lau Basin, Pacific Ocean - 132-544 | ecosystem: Environmental > Aquatic > Marine > Hydrothermal vents | place: Pacific Ocean: Lau Basin | collected... | reverse complement strand
ATTATATGTTTTGTAATAGTATTTTAAAGTTTGAGGGTCTCTGGCACAAGTTAACTGAGTATAATCGGAATAAATAGTACCATCAACAATTTCACGAGAGAAACCTTTTGGAATATCAAAATTATTTAAAATATGAAATACTTCTCCGATGGCTTCATGGGTCGTTTTTACAGGTATTGCCGTTACAATAAATGCTGTTGCCCTAACAAAGCGTGAAGGTGGTGTAAAGTCTCCGGGAATTCCCTTCATTCCTGATCCCTGACCTAATGATTTAAATGTTACACCATTAATCGTCATAGAATTTACATTCTCTGCTTTTAAATTGGTGTAGTTCCTTAAATTGGTCATGTGCCAATCAAAAGTTGGCGAATTGGTCATAACGCCTATTGGGTTGTCATACACCACTAATTTGCCTTTAATCGGCTCGATGACAATGCTTTTACCTGATTTATCGTAAACTACATAATGAAAGGGCGGTGCGGTTTCACCCCAGCCTTCCAATACGGTTGGAACAATTACCACTTCATTATTTTCTATAGCCTTTTTTACTTCGTCAACAGTAGCAAATTGTGTCAAAATCCAATTGTTAAAATCAACAGGTGACAGGGCTTTACGCTGGTTTTCTTTTGTTAGCGGTGTGTATTCGGAAAAGGTCGGAAAATAAAATGCACCACAAGACAATCCTGCACTGTTCATTCCATCAGCAATATTCATATCCTTAAAAGTAATTATGCCTGTCATAGCGTATTTACTTTTATATTTTAACCCGGCACCATTACCTGTTTTTCCAACGAATTGATAATTTTTTGGGACTGCAATTAGTGAGGTTGATACTTCCACCCCAAATTCTAATGTTCTGCCCGAAACTGTTTTACCATCTTTTGTTTTTAGCATAATACCTGTACAGGCATCTGCTGTACTTGCTGCAAAAAGCATTATTGCCATTGCTGCAATCATTGTTTTAATACTTACTTTTTTCACTGTTTTTCTCCTTTTGTAAATTATTGTTATTAAAGCACTTCTTTTTTTAAGGTTGCAACTTTGGTCATTTTCATACTACCATCTAAAGCAACATAAACAACAGTATTCCAAATTTCTCCATTGTCCAATTGAAAATCAATATTATAGTTTCTTCCTTTTACGATTTGAGTTTTAACCGATACAATTCTATCCAATTTAGCAGAGGTATTCATCTGTTGCAGAACAAAATGTAGAGCTTTTTCAACTTCGGGAGTTACTTCTGTTTTACTCCATCCACCTTGCAATTGTTTTGGCTGTTTGTTTAGGTGAATCCTCCCGTGATAAATCGAGCCTACGACAAAAATATCTTTGATGTGCATAGGGTCAACTTTAAAAGGATTTTCAGCGAGGATTGTAAAATTGGCATCTTTACCAACTTTAATAGAACCTATTTTATTATCTAATTCAAGGGTATGAGCAGCAGTAATTGTTATTGCTTTCATTGCTGTAAACACATCAATTCTTTGGTCTTGACTTACTTTTGTGCTTTCGCTTGTTACTCGGTTTATAGCTGTCCATGCTAAAGTTAACGGTTCAGCCGGTGCCATTGCAAAATCGGAATGAAATGACATTGGAATATCTCTGTCAACCAATAATTTCATATCCACCAAATTTTTTGCTCTCTTCGGCCCCAAACCATACTTGGAGTATTTATCAGCCAAAGCCCATAAATAATAAGGGTTTACAGAAGTCTCTATACCAAGCTCTTTCATTTCATCAGCCTGGTCGGCAGTAAAATAGCCTAAATGATGCAATGTTAAATGATGATCTTTTCGCGGATTTCGCTCCATCATTTTACGGGTAATATCAATACAGCGTTGAATTCCTAAATCGCCATTGGCATGAATATGAATCTTATAACCTCTGTCCCAATAGTAATTCATTTGCTCTTCGAATAAAGCAAGCGGTGTCATCCACTGACCTTTAAACCCATCGGTATAAGGTTCTTTCATTTGCATTGCCAGAGAATAGATAGCTCCATCAGCAAACAGCTTAACCTGCTTTGGTAATATTTTGATATTATCTATATTATATTTAGCAGGAGTTGATTCCATGAATTCTGTGGCCTTTTCGATACTTCCCATCATATTGGAAAGCTGTGTTCCATTCAGAATATTATAAACTTCGTATGGTGGATTTTTATCCATTTCTGCTTTTAACAAGTTGTATTCCATGTCAAAATCCACATTCGGGAATCCAGGCTCGTTAATGGTAGTTATCCCATTCTTTTCCATTAGCGCAGTCATATCTTCCAGGCCTTTTGCATATTTTTTAGGATTAAGCATATACTTACTTAGCTTTGGAGCCATGGCCATCCATCCTCCTTCAAAAAAATGTCCATCATTCCAATCTACTTGTGGGTTCTTTTTATAATCAGCTTCTTTTAAACCCACCAACTCAATGGCTCTATCATTAAAATAAGCCTCATGGAATGAACGATGCAAAACCACAACAGGCACTTCAGGTGCAAGTTCGTTAAGCATTTTTCTGTTTAATTTCCCATGCCACAACGGATGATAACCCCAAACAAAAAGGATATCTTCTTTTTTACCGTTTTTAGCAATGGATTCTTTCAATCTCTTGATAAACCCTTCATGTGTACCCACTCCTTTTTTTAAACCTTCAGGCACATTCCAGTCGTGCGGTGCTATGATATCTCCAGATAAAACAACTGCTGCAATAAGCGGGTGCAAATGTGGTTCAATAAAACCGGGCAACATTGTTTTGCCTTTTAAGTCATACTGCCTGGCATTTGGAAATTTTTTAAATGCCTCCTCCTTTTTACCTACAAAAACAATTTTATCGATTTGGCGAACTACCGCTCCGGCATATTCGGGTTTATCACCCTCCATAGTAATAATGTCTCCACCATAGTAAATGGTTTGTGTACTGTCAGCTTGTGTGCTGCTATTTTCACTTTTTTTGTTTGGGTTGTTACAGCTAAACAGTGTAAATACTGCCATTGCCATAATTAATAATTTTGTTTTCATAGCTTTTGTTTGTTGACCAAAGTTTTAAAAAGTTTCATTCACATTTAAAAATAACCCTTGAGCACCATAAGCTCCCCAGGCATAATCCAAAGTAATATTAGTTCTCGATGTTTTGTTCATCATAAATCGTAAACCTACACCATATCCGAAATTCATATACTGAAATAAAGCAATGTTTGCATCTTTGTTACTTGCAGTTGTTGTATTTACAAAAGCTACAGCCCCCATAAAATCGGGGTTTTTCTTTATTCCCAATAGGTGAATCCTGTATTCCAACTCAGAATAAACCAGATTTTCCCCTCTAAATCTACCTTGCGTATATGCCCGACCGGAACGGCCAAATTGATCCCAGCCCAATGCGGGCAAATCTAAATAGGGTAAATGGCCTGATGTTTGAAAATTACCATACACCCAAAATGCCAGCATGTGGCTGGGCTGTGGTTTCTTTGACAAACTAATGTAATCTCTGTATTCCACCCATAAGCTTGAAGCATTTTGTGAACTCCCTAAAAATTCAGGGTTATATCTAAAAGTTATTAGCGCATACATTCCTTTGTAAGGTGTTGCAGCATTATCGCGGCTATCATACATGGCATTTAATGAAATTCCTGATAAAGTATATTTTTCCGGATTATAGCCATAATGGGTAGAATAGGCGTAATGACTTGTAATTACCTGAGGAATAGTGTCAGGGTTTAATAAATTATCCTTTATGTCGGAATGAATATCAAGATGATAGCCAATTCCTGCATAAAAATTAGTTTGAATTTTCTTTAGTACTGTTTCGTGAAACCGTAAATATTTAAATTTCATTAACTGCGCATCGGGCACTGGTTCAGAAAACATACCATCTTTGTATTCATATCCGCTACCAGGTGCCAGTTTTACAGATTGGGGACCTGTCCCTAATCCATAAGTAGGCTGCGAGGTATTGAAATACCGCCAGTCTCCCAATAATATCCAATTATCTTCTGCCAGATACATATTGGTTTTGAATGTAAACATCAATTGTTTTTTTGTGGAATAGGTGAGCGTTCCCAACGATGTTGACATTCGTGTATTTGACGGTTCACCAACAAACATACTGGTTGAAGCGGCCAAACCATACATCACTCCATATGTTGGGTTAACAGCAATTACAGGTAATGGTGAAAAATACACCTTTCCTTTTTGAGGCTCCTCTTTTACTTTTACATTATTCGCTTTTTGTGCAAATAGTATGCTTGAATTAAATAATATAATTATTAATAAAATACTTTTTGATTTCATAGTTCCCTCTATACTGATATGCTTTCTCGCTATGTCTTTTAAATCATTACCAACTCCTAAGTGTACTCTCCCTTTCACTGCTTCATCCTCAACTTAATCCGTGTCAGCAGCTTTTTGGTGTATAGCGGGAAATCCGATTTCATTATCCAGCCGTAATAGCCCGGATCCGATTTAAACACATCCTCCACCGTTTTCCCTCTGTATTTTCCAAAATTGATAACCTCTTCGTTATAGTCATTGTAAATAATCTGCCCCATCAGATCTGCATTGCGGTGATGACTCGAAAACTGCTGAAGTTTATCCATGTTGTTTTGAACAGGTTTTGATATATTTCCGTCCCTGTCTTTAAAATCGCTATCCTGATACCGGTCGAGCTGCGCTTTCAAAATTTCGTAGGTGGCTTTGGTATCGGCTTCCGCACTGTGGGCATTTTCAAGCTCTTTATCAAGATAGAACTTGTAAGCGGCACCAAGTGTGCGTTGTTCCATCTTCATAAATATGTTTTGTACGTCAATCAGTCGGCGATTGGCAACATCAAAATCAACGTCCGCACGCAAAAACTCTTCCACCAGCATGGGGATGTCGTATTTAATGGCGTTGTAACCCGCCAAATCGCAATTTTGCAAAAAACGTTCAATATCTTTTGCCACCTGCTTGAAAGTTGGTTTGTCTTTCAGGTCATCTGCCGTAAACCCATGCACTTTGGTGGCCTCTTCCGAAATGGGATAATCAGGATTTACCACCCAGGTTTTGCTCTCCTCCTTGCCGTTGGGGCTTACCTTGTAAATATTAATTTCGATGATTCTGTCTTTGGCAACATTGAGGCCGGTAGCCTCTATATCAAAAAAAGCCAGCGGCTTTTGCAGGTTCAGTTTCATAATTGTTGTGTTGATGTTTGGCAAAAGTATGAAAATAGGCAAGGCCTCTTTGAAAAATATTTTTCTTTTTTGTTTGGTTGTTTCAAAAAGAGCTTTATTTTTGACCGGTCGTTCAGTCATAAAATAATAGAAAGATGAGTCCAAGGACAGAAAAGCAGTTTGAAAGCATTCGTAATGAAAAGATAAAGCTTATTTCGGAAGTGGCGTTAAAGCTATTTGCCCGGCATGGTTACGAATCGACTTCGGTAAGTATGATTGCCAGGGAAGCCGGCATTTCAAAGGGGCTGATGTATAACTATTTTGAAAGTAAGGAAGCTTTGTTGCATTTGGTAGTGGGAGAAGGAATGAGCGGTTTTATTGACATTTTGCAGGTGGAAGATGAATCGCACATAAAAAAAGAGGAGATTGTTACTTTTATTGATGGTAATGTAGAGGCATTAAAAAAGAAACCGGAATATTTTATGCTCTATTTTTCATTGATTTTACAGCCCAAGGTTTTTGAGTTGATGAAGGACGAATTTATGCCACTGTTTGAAAAGCTATTTATGCTTATAACAGCTTATTTTACACAACAGGGAGATGCAAATCCATATGTAAAGTCGCGTTACCTGATGGCGGTCTTCGATGGCATTGGCATTCATTATATTACAGATATTGAGAATTTCCCGCTGGATGCAGTAAGAGATATTTTGGTAGCACAGTTTTAAGTTATAGTACAAGATATTAAACTCACGAAACAAACATGTCGAATAAATTTGACACACAAGAAAATGATTAAAAGAGGAAATTCCGTCATCGGATTTAACGGATTTAGCAGATGTTTTTCGCTTGCGAAAAACTTCCCGACAGCTGTACGGGACGTGTAATCCGTGTATTCCGATAACTATCGGAAGATGATAAGAAAATTAATTCTTGAATATTTTTACAAAATTAACAACCCATGAAAAAAATATCAATCGCTATTGTTTTACTTATTTTGGCAGAATCGTCAAATCTTTTTGCACAGAAACTAACCGCAAAACAGATTATTGAAAAAGCCGACAACCTTCAACGCGGCGAAACCAATTACAGTATCTTTTCAATGACCATAGTGCGGCCAAAGTGGACACGTACCATCGGAATGAAAAACTGGTCCAAGGGGCGCGATTATGCCATGACCTACATCACGACACCCGCAAAAGACAAGGGGCAGGTTTTTTTGAAACGCAACAACGAAATGTGGAACTGGGTTCCTTCCATCAGCCGCATGATTAAAATTCCGCCCTCTATGATGTCGCAGGGATGGATGGGTTCCGATTACACCAACGATGACATTTTAAAAGAAAGCTCTATTGTAGTGGATTACAACCAGAAAATAATCGGCTCGGAACCAATTGACGGCATTGACTGTTACAAAATTGAGCTGATTCCAAAAGAGGATGCTGCCGTGGTTTGGGGCAAAGTAATAAAATGGATTAGCAAAAAGGAGTACTGGCAACTTAAAACCGAATATTTTGATGAGGATGATGAGCTGATTCGTACGGAACTCGCTTCCGATGTCAAGCAGTTTACTGACAGAAAGTTGCCTTCAAAATTAGAAATTATTCCTGCTGACAAGCCCGGTCAGCGCACAGTGGTTATAGTTCGCTCAGCAAAGTTTAACATTAAGCTGGATGACGGGTTCTTCTCACAGCAGAATATGAAGAGGGTACATTAAATAGAATATGTTAAATGATATTTTTTTGCAATGTCTAATGATCATATTCCGGTTCAGCTCCGGAGTTCAGCTCCGGAGTTCAGCTCCGGGGTTTAGCCCGGAGCTCAAAATAAAACAAATAAAACCAACAATACCATGAACATTCGATTAGCATGGCGGAACATATGGCGAAATAAAAAGCGAACACTCATAACCATTACCTCGGTAACCTTTGCAGTGGTAATGGCAGTTTTTACGAGATCGTTTCAGGAGGGAACCTATTCCAAAATGATTGAAAACGCCGTAGGACAATTTACCGGATACGTGCAGGTACACCAAAAGGATTACTGGAACAACAAAACCCTTGATAACGGAATAGTAATCAACGACTCTCTGATAAACGTTATTAAGTCGGTACCCGATGTTGAGGGCGTTAACCTGCGGCTGGAAAGCTTTTCGCTGGTTTCGTTCGGGAACAACACCAAAGGAGCGCTCATCATGGGTATTGACCCCAAAGCAGAAGACAAAATGATAGGTCTTCGAAAAAAAATGAAGTCAGGAAGCTTTATCAATCAAAACGACAGCTCCCTGCTTGTGGGTTCAAAGCTGGCTGATTTTCTCGGATTAAATGTCGGCGACACGCTGGTATTATTAGGGCAGGGACACTGGGGGCAATCGGCCATTGGCGCCTATCCTGTAAAAGGAATCATTAAAATGCCTGCACCCGATATCGACCGGCAAATTATTTTTATGCCGCTAAAATTGGCGCAGAGCTACTATTCATTTACCAATGGCATCACCTCCATTGTGGTAAAATTTTCCGATTCAAAGGAAACCGCTAAAATCACAAACATCCTAAATAAAAAACTTAAAAAAACGCAATACCGTGCCATGGGCTGGAGAACCATGATGCCCGAAATGGTGCAGCAAATACAAAGCGACCGTGCCGGAGGTATTTTTATGATTGCCGTGCTTTATATGATTATCGCCTTTGGCGTTTTCGGAACCGTGCTGATGATGACGGAGGAGCGCAAAAAAGAGTTTGCCGTGATGATTGCCATCGGAACACAACGAACCAAACTGATGATGATTTCCATTTACGAAACACTACTCATCAATTCACTGGCCATTGTGCTGGGCATCATCCTTACCATACCTATCCTCATCTACTACAACCGTCATCCCATCCGAATGACCGGTGAAGCAGCCAAATCCATCGCCAAACTTGGCATTGAACCGGTAATGCCCACAATTTTGGAAACTTCAATATTTGTACATCAAATCGAAGTTATTCTTATCATTGTGCTGGTGGCATCGTTATACCCTTTGATTTCCATCGCAAGGTTTAACATGATAAAAACTCTGAGGAGGTAGTGTTGGGAGTTGAATCCATCTATCAAATCAATTGAATATCAATTAACTTTGTAGTTAGATAAAAATTGAATTATGAGTAAAACGACAAAAATAAAAGTTGAAGAAAAAGTAATCTCTATTGTTAAAAAACATGAGCAGGATTATATTTGTTTAACTGATATGGTAAGAGGTGAGGAGGGAAATGACCATATCAGAAATTGGATGAGAAATAGAAATACTGTTGAATTTCTTGGATTATGGGAAACTTTGCACAATCCGGATTTTAACCCCCTCGAATTCGAGAGGTTTAGAAATGATAATTATGGCGAATTCGCCCTATTAAAACTTTTATTATGAAGAAAAATACTAAAATTAATGTAAAAGGTAATACTATAGCAATACTTAAATCTAAGGATGAAGATTATATTTCTCTAACCGACATTGCCAAACATAAAAATCCAAATGCTACCGGTTTGGTAATTTCTCATTGGTTAAGTACACGCTATACTATTGATTTTATGGGCTTATGGGAGAAAATGCACAATCCGGATTTTAATGTTACGGAATTCAGTAACATTAGAAATGAATCCGGCTCGAATGGTTTTGTGTTATCAAGCAAAAACTGGATTAATAGCACAAATGCCATTGGAATAATATCCAAGGCAGGACGATATGGTGGTACCTACGCACATAAAGACATTGCCTTTGAATTTGCATCCTGGATTTCACCGGAATTTAAACTTTACCTTATTAAAGAATTCCAACGACTTAAAGAAGCAGAACAAAAACTTATAGGCTGGACGGCTAAGCGTGAGTTGGCAAAAATAAACTACCGCATTCATACCGATGCCATAAAACAAAACCTGATACCCGAAAATCTTACACCGCAGCAGATAAATTTTGTGTATGCCAACGAAGCCGATGTGCTCAATATGGCACTATTCGGAAAAACCGCCAAGCAATGGCGCGATGAAAATCCCGGTAAAAAAGGAAACATACGCGATTATGCCAATGTTTCACAACTGGTATGCTTGGCAAATCTCGAAAACCTCAATTCCGTTTTTATTAACGAAAAAATGCCCCAAGCCGAACGCCTGCTGAAACTCAACCAAATTGCCATTAGCCAAATGAAAATCCTTTTAGCTGAGGAGGTAGTGAAGATAGTAAAGAGTAGTTAATAATTAGTTGTATATGCTTTAAAGATAACTTAGCAACTTTGAGAAATAAATCTTCTAAATCAAGCGTTTAATACAAAACACAAATTAAATATGAAAACAAAAACATTGTTCGTGTTTCTACTAATCATCAACCACCTCTTTGGCCAAAGTTTGGAGACTACCGAAGTTATTGTTATTGGAAATCCTCATACAAACAACACCTATTACAATGCGAAAGTTGTAGATTCATTGTTAACTAACATTCAACCCGATTTAATTCTGGTGGAATTTGATTCTTCATTTTTCAATAGTGAGTTTAGTTATGATACAATAAAACACCCGCAACTTTTAAAAAGAAATAGTTCCCCAAATACTATTGGCACTAACAACTATGTAAGCAAACATAAATCAGCTATTATAAGGCCTTTCGACATATCCGGACGTAATGATTCTTTAAGAAAACATGAATATTTTACAATAAAACCCAAAATGTATGATGCAATCTTTAAATCTGCACATAAAGGGCTGCTGTCACCACGAAACGAAAGAGATTTTATTTTACTTGCAAAAAGTTTGTATTCAATTAATACATTGAAAATAGAAAGCTTAAAACAACTGAATTCCAACTTTCTCGCTAACTTAATGTTCCTACAACAAAATGTGTATTTAAACTCAGCAATCAACATTACCGAAACAACAGATTCATTAAAGAAGTATAATGAGTTTGCCAATTGGCAGGCAGGTTTTTGGGAAAAAAGAAACGATATTATGGTTAAAAATATATCCTACTTCATAAACACAAAGCAATATAAACGAATAGTAATATTAACCGGGAATATGCATATTTTCTACATAAAAGAAGGTTTAAAACGAAAAGAGGGGTATAAAACTAATTTCGTGATAAAAGAATTCCGGGATTATTAATTACTCAACAATCGAGCAATACAACAATGCAACAATAAAACAATTCAACAATGAAGCAATGTAACAATGAAACAATACAACAATACAATCTTTAAAATCGCATGGCGAAACATTCTGCGAAACAGGTTACGAAGCACTGTAATTA
>Ga0256831_1002130_pt1 | contig 10413 bp, 12 predicted proteins | sample 132544metaG_FD_189087 | JGI IMG/M metagenome (GOLD analysis project Ga0256831, IMG submission 189087) | Hydrothermal vent microbial communities from Lau Basin, Pacific Ocean - 132-544 | ecosystem: Environmental > Aquatic > Marine > Hydrothermal vents | place: Pacific Ocean: Lau Basin | collected... | reverse complement strand
ACTCTGTCTATTTGAGAGAAGTTTGCGTGGTAAACGGCAATTCTGTCTCCGTAGGGTTCTAACCGTTTAAGAGCTCTCTCTATGGCCTCTTCGTCTCTGTCTATGGCTATTACTCTGTTTTCAGGATTTGCCTTCAGAATGGCCTCTGTGTGACCGCCGCCTCCCAAGGTTGCGTCAACAAAAACGCCTCCCTTTTCAGCGTTGAGGTAGTGAACTGCCTCTTTCAGTAGAACCGGCGGGTGGTATATCTCTTTCTCCATAGCGTTCTCTCCTGCACAAAATCTGTGCACGCGTCAGGTTCTGTTAACAAACTGTATGCAGACTCAGGGGGAAATTAGGGCGGAGCTCCCCCCTTTTCAATTTGGCACGCCGGTTGCATAAAAAGGAGTTGAATTTCCAGAGGAGGTTTTGAGATGAAGAGAGCTCTCCTGAGAGGAACACTCCTCTCTCTGATACCCGGCCTTGCACTGGCCGGAGAAAGCCAGAAACTAAACAGCGGAGACACAGCCTGGATGCTGGTTGCAACCGCCCTTGTAATGCTGATGACCCCTGCGGGTCTTGCACTCTTCTACGGAGGAATGACGAGAACGAAAAACATCCTTAACACAATAGGAATGAGCTTTTTGGCCTACTGTATAGTGTCTGTTGTGTGGGTTCTGTGGGGTTACACTCTGGCGTTTGGCCCCGACTTTCACGGAGTTATAGGTAACCTGTCAAAACTCTTTATGAGGGGAATAACTCCAGAGACCCTCAGCGGAACAATTCCGGAGTTTCTCTTTGCCGCCTTTCAGGGAACCTTTGCTGCAATAACCGTAGCCCTTGCAAGCGGTGCCGTTGTTGAGAGGCTCAAGTTCTCAACCTGGCTGGTCTTCTCAGTTATCTGGGCAACTCTCGTTTACGCTCCGGTAGCCCACTGGGTGTGGGGAGGAGGTTTCTTAGCCCACGACGGAGCCCTTGACTTTGCAGGAGGAACTGTCGTTCACATAAACGCAGGTATTGCAGGCCTCGTTATGGCCGTTCTCCTCGGAAAGAGGAGAGGTTACGGAAGAACAGCCTTCTTTCCCTCTTCTGTTGTTCTGACGGTTCTGGGAGCAGCCCTCCTGTGGTTCGGGTGGTTCGGGTTTAACGCCGGTTCTGCTCTGGCGGCCAACGGCTCTGCAGCAACAGCCCTCCTGGTTACAAACGTAGCTGCCTCAATAGCAGCCATCTCGTGGCTGGTGACAGAGTGGGTTATCCTCAAAAAGCCTACACTGCTGGGAGCAGCGTCTGGAGCTGTTGCAGGGCTTGTAGCCATAACTCCGGCAGCCGGATACGTTGACGTTTTTGGAGCCCTCGTAATAGGACTCGTCGCAGGGGTTCTCGGCTGGTTTGGAGTTTTCGTCCTTAAGAAGAAGTTGGGATACGACGATTCACTTGACGCCTTTGGAGTTCACGGAATTAACGGGATCTGGGGAGCTGTAGCAACCGGAATTTTCGCAGTTAAGGAGATAGGAGGAACTCCCGGAGTTCTTGAGGGGAACCTTCCTCTTCTCTGGATACAGGTTAAAGCGGTTCTGGTTACCGTTATCTTCTCTGCCGTTATGACAGCAGTGGTGTTTAAAGTCGCCTCACTGATTACGAAAGGTGCAAGGGTAACTGAAGAGGTTGAAATAGAAGGCCTTGACTCTGCAGTTCACGGAGAGAAAGGGTTCAACCTGTAAGAAAAAGGGGGCGGGAGCTCCCGCCCAAAAACAGGAGGAAAAGATGAAAAGGTGCGCAGGGCTAATTTTAGCAGGCCTTTTAACGCTCCTCTCCTGCCCCTCTGAAGGGGGTGAGCTGCAAATCCCCCTGCCGAAGTTAAAGCTCAACGGCGGCATATCGGCAACGGCCTTCAGAGAGACCAGAACAGACAGTGGAACAGAGAGCTCCCTCAAAGTGGAAGACCTCGTTCTGGAAATTTCAGGAGACGGAAAAGCCGGCGGCTTTGACGTTGCAGTGGGAACGCTGCTCCTGCCGACCGTTTTAGAGAGCTCCCAGAAAGAGAATAGGGGAAACTTCGGACTGGGAACTGAAAACGACCGTTTCGGCCTTCTGTGGGGGTACGCAAAGGTTAAACCTTCTGAGAAACTTGAGATAGAGGCCGGCGTTCTCACAACAAACGTGGGATACGAACTCCCAGAAAGCTACAGGAACTTCAACGTAACCTACGGACTGGTCTGGAACGGGCAGCCCTTCATCTACAGGGGAGTAAGAGCCACCTACACGGTAAACAGTTCCCTCCAGGTTTACGGAGAGTACGACAGGGGAAAGGAGCTAAACGGCAACCCTAAAGATCACGCCCTCGGAGTTGGCGTAGGGGGAGCCCTTGGAGTCTTCTACTACACAGCAAACTACTTTGACTACGGGAACTACAAAAACCTTATAGACCTCACCCTCTCAACGGAGTGTAGAGGTATAAAACTGGGAGTAGACGGAGACTACCAGTGGCTTGACAAAGAGAGCAAGAAAGCAGGGTACGGAGTTGCCCTTTACGCAGTTCCAGAGCTTGGGAAGTTCTCACTACCTGTAAGGCTGGAGTACGTAAAGGACAGGAACAACTCCGGCATTTACGGCTTCAACGGCAAAGGAACCTACTCAGTAACCGTAACTCCAACTTACAGGCTCTCAGGCCACGCGGCAGTAAGAACGGAGTTTAGCTACGTTAAGAGTAACTACAGTAAGGCGTTCAACGGGAGAAGCAGCAAAGAGATCCTCTCCTTCCAGATATCCTACTCCTTTTAGGTGCCTCCTTCTTTGCCCCTTTCGGGGCAGCCTTTTTTGATAGAATTTCTCTATGGAACCACTAACAAAAAAATACCCGTGGGTAAAGAGGAAAAAGGCTTACTGGGTATGGCTTAAAACGGTTGCCCGTGCTATAGGTAAGCTCTGCCGCCTTACGGTAGAAGGAAGGGAGAACATCCCCTCCGAAGGTCCGGTTCTCCTGATGGCAAACCACAGGAGCTACTTAGATCCTCCGCTGGTTGCCTACGCAGTTTACAAAAGGCCCGTTTTCTTTATGGCGAAGTCGGAGCTCTTCACGACTCCGGTGCTTGGAAGCCTCATAAAACACTGGGGAAACGCCTTTCCGGTAAAGAGGGGAAGGGCAGACCTCACCGCCCTTAAAACGGCACTTGAGGTTTTAAGTAAAGGGGAGCTCGTCTGTATATTTCCCGAGGGTCAGAGAGCTCCCGCCGGAAAGTTCGTAAGGCCGAAATGGGGAGCCGGAATGGTCGCCCTTAAGTCAAAGGCTCCAATAGTTCCCTGCCTCATAGAGGGAAGCGAGGCAGTAATAGGGAAAGAGGGGTTAATAACGGGAATTCCAAAGGTAAGAATTGCATTTGGTAGACCTTTTCAATTAGATTTAGAAGATAAGAAAGAGAACTACCAGAAAGCGGCAGACCTGATAATGGAGAAGATCAAGGAGTTGAGAAGTGGAAATTAAAGTAGCAAAGAGCGCCGGATTCTGCTGGGGAGTTAAAAGAGCCGTAAACATGGCCGTTGAAGCCGTTGAGAAAGGAAGAGGGAGAGCTCTCTGCCTGGGAGAGCTCATCCACAACAGGAGAGAGATAGAGAGGTTAAAAAAGCTGGGAATGAGCTTCATTGAAGACATGGAGAGCGTTGGAGAGGGAGACACCGTAGTTATCAGGTCTCACGGCGTAGCTCCCCAGGTTGTTGATTTCCTGAAAAGAAAGGGAGCCGAGATCGTTGACGCAACCTGCCCCTTCGTAAAAGACGTTCAGGAGAAAGCTCTGAAGTTGCAGAAGGAAGGCTACCCCGTTCTGATACTGGGTAACCCGAAACACCCTGAAGTGATAGGGATAGCCGGCCACGTAAGGAACCCGATGATAATAAACACACTCAAGGAGCTTGAGGAGCTCCCCAAAATGGCAAAACTGGGAGTTGTCTGCCAGACAACCCTCAACCTCAACTTCTTCAGAGAGGCAATAGCTATATTATCTCTTAAAGTAAAAGAACTAAAGGTATACAATACTATATGTAGTGCAACCTCCATAAGGCAGAAAGAGGCCAGAGAGCTGGCAGAAAAGGTTGACGTAATGCTGGTAGTGGGAGGCAAAAACAGCTCAAACACCACAAAGCTCTACCAGATAGCAAAGAGCGTTAACCCAAAGAGCTTTCACATAGAGTCAAAAGAGGAGATAGAGAGAGAGTGGTTTGAGGGAGCCAGAACGGTTGGCATAACTGCTGGAGCGTCAACCCCCCAGTGGGTAATAGAGGAGATTGTGAAAGAGGTGAGAGAGATCAGCCAAGGGGGAAACAGGAGTGGAAGGGGAGTTTGCGAAACTGCTGGAAGAGAGCTTTAAGAAGCTCAACCAGGAAGTAATAACAGGAACCGTAGTTAAAGTAACAGACAGAGAAGTCTTTGTTGACTTTGGCTGGAAGTCTGAAGGGGTAGTTCCTCTAAAAGAGCTCGGCTACAGGCCAAAAGTCGGCGAAAAGATAGAGGTGTGCGTAGTTGAGCCCGAAACAGAGGAAGGGTACGCCCTTCTTTCGGTAAACTGCGCAAGGTCAATAAAAGAGTGGGAGAGAATAGCAGACGAAATAGAGAAAAAGGGTGTCGTAAAGGGAAGGATAAGGCAGAAAGTAAGGGGAGGTTACAAAGTTCAGCTGGAAGAGGGAATTACCGTCTTCCTCCCCATGTCTCAGGTTGACATAATGCCCGTTACAAAGCCGGACGAGTGGTTAGACAGGGAAATTGAAGCGAAAGTCCTATCTGTAGACAGAAAGAGAAGAAGCGTTGTTATATCAAGGAGAAAGCTGTTAGAAGAGGAGAGGGCCAAAAAGAGGAAAGAGACCCTCAAGAGGCTGAAAGAGGGAGACATCGTTGAAGGAACCGTTAAGAACATCGTTGACTTTGGAATATTCGTTGACGTTGACGGCGTTGACGGACTTGTTCACAAGAGCGACATCTCCTGGTCTGGACTGAAAACTCCCTTTGACGTTGCAAAGATAGGAGACAGGATAAAGGTAAAAATAAAGAAGATTGAGAGGGACAAAGAGCGGCTTGTCCTTTCACTGAAAGACGTAAACCCCGACCCGTGGGAGAGAATAGAGGAGCTCTACACGCCGGGAATGGAGGTTGAAGGAGAAGTTGTAAAAGAGGATAAGAGAGGCGTCTGGGTATACCTTCCCCACGACGTTGCCGGTTTCCTCCCTGCCGAAAGCCTGCCGAAAGGAGTAAGGCTCAAGTACAAACACAGGTATAAATTCATAGTTGACAAAATTGACAAAGAGAACAGGAGAGTTATTCTAAGATGGCAGGAGGAAACACGCCAGAAATAAAGAACAAGAAGGCCTACTTTGACTACGAGATACTGGAGAAGTACGAGGCCGGAATAGAGCTTAAAGGAACAGAGGTAAAGTCTTTAAGGGAAGGTAAAGCCAACCTGAGAGACTCTTTTGTAAGAATTGAGAACGGCGAGGCTTTCCTTTTCAACGCCTACATAGCCCCCTACACCCACGGGAACCTGTTTAACCACGAGCCAACCAGGAAGAGAAGGCTCCTTCTCCACAAGAGGGAGATAAAGAGACTTATGGGAAAAGTTCAGGAGAAAGGGTTAACTATCGTTCCCTTAAGAATGTACTTTAACAACAGGGGAAAGGTAAAGGTTGAGATAGCCCTGGTTAAGGGTAAGAGAAAGTACGATAAGAGAGAGGCGATAAAGAGACGGGAGCTTGAGAGAGAAGCCCAGAAGGCTATGAAGTTCTACAGATAACCCCTCCAATTGCGACCTTAAAGCTGGTGCACTAAATTTAAACGCGGCGGTTAGAAGCTGTCTGTGTTCATCGCACTCATACTTCTCTCGCTAGAGCGGTTCTTCGGAACCGCTCCTTTTTATTTAACCGCAATTTGGGGTTCGTTATGGAAGAGAGAATTCAGGAAGTTGTTGATAGGGTAAGAGAGCTCCTTCAGCCCATCCTTGAAGAGGGAGGGTTTGAACTGGTTGACGTTGAGTTTGTTAAGGAGCCCGTAGGGTGGGTTTTAAGGATATACGCCGACAGGCCCGAAGGTGGCATAACCATATCCGACTGTCAGTGGATAAGCGAGAGGATAGGAACCGTTTTAGACGTTGAAGACCTGATACACCACCCCTACAACCTTGAGGTCTCCTCTCCCGGCCTTGACAGGCCACTGAAGAGCAGAAGGGACTTTGAGAGACAGAAAGGTGTTGTTGTGAAGATAAAGACTCACGAGCCGATGGATAACCAGAGAAACTTTAAAGGTGAGGTTGTATCGGCCTCTGAAACGGGAGTTACGATTCACGACGTATCCCGGAACGCAGAAGTTGAAATTCCCTACGAGAACATAAAGAAGGCAAGGGTAGACGTAGACTCCCTTTTCAACAAGTAAAACCGGAGGACTTACTAAATGGAAAGTCTCGGAAAGACCATAGAGCTTCTCTGTAAGGAGAAGGGAATCTCCAAGCAGGACGTAATTGAGGCCGTTAAGGTCGGGATAATCAACGCAGCAAAGAAGGCAGGATACAGGGGAAACCTGGTAGTTAAGATAGACGAAGACGGCAAAGACTTTGGGATATACCAGGAAAAGGTTGTCGTTGAAGAGGTAAAAGACCCTGACCACGAGATCTCCCTTGAGGAGGCGAGGGAGCTCTTCGGAGACGACGTAAAGCTCGGGGATAAGGTTTTAATTGAGATAAAGACCGAAGAGCTGGGAAGGATAGCGGCAAAAGCTGCCGCTCAGGTTATCCACGACAAGATTACAGAGGCCGAAAGGAGAGCTCTCTACGACTACTTCAAAGAAAAGATAGGAGACGTTATCTCCGGAACCGTTAAGGAGATAAGGAGAAACGGAGACATAGTTGTTGACCTTGGAAGGGTTGTTGGAATCCTTCCTAAAGAGGAGCAGATACCCAAAGAGCGGTACAGAGTTGGAGACAGGGTTAGAGCCTACATCTACGACGTCGTCTTTGACTACAAGAGGTACAACAGGAAGAAACCGAGCAGGCTTGAAGACTACCCACCTCCCTACGTCATACTCTCAAGGACCCATCCCAAGTTCCTGAAGAGGCTAATGGAGATTGAGATACCGGAGGTTGCAGAGGAACTGGTGGAGATAAAGGCGGTAGCGAGGGAACCGGGAGTAAGGGCTAAGGTGGCCGTTGACTCTAAAGTTGACTACGTTGACCCGGTAGGGGCCTGTATAGGAGTGAAGGGGAGCAGAATTCTGCCGATATCAAAGGAGCTCTCCGGGGAGAAGATTGAGATAATCAGGTGGCACGACGACGTTGCAAAACTTGTGGCAGAAGCACTATCCCCTGCAAAAGTTATCCACGCAGAGAGCTACGAAGACGAAAACGGAGACCTGAGGGTTGAGGTTGTCGTTCCAGACGACCAGCTCTCACTGGCAATAGGAAAGCACGGCGTAAACGCAAGGCTTGCCTCAAAGCTGGCAGCACAGGCCGGTCAGGTTGTGGGAATAGACATCATTAAAGAGAGCGACTACAGGAAGCTAGAAGAGCTTGAAGAGGAGATGGAAGAAGAGTAATGAGAGCCTGTGCAGGCTGCAAAAAGAGAGACGAAAACGAAAAATTCATAAGGTTTGTGGAGTTTGAAGGCCGGCCGGTTCCCGACGTCGCAAGGAGAGCTCCCGGCCGGGGCTTCAACGTCTGCCCCACCTACAGCTGTATAAAAGACTTCGTAAAGAGGAACTTTAAAGGGAAGGTGGATCCCGAGGAGGTATTCCAGCAGACGGTTGAATCCTTAAGGGATTACCTTCTCCACCTGATTTCACTTTCGCACAAAACCGGAGTAACGGTTGTAGGGCAGGACAACATAAGGGAGCTCCCGCCGGAAAAAGAGGGAGTTCTGATACTCTCCTCCGACCTTAGCTCAAAAACAAAAGAGAGGCTGAAAAAGAGGGGGAACTTCCTGGTAGTTGAAGACCTCTTCTCATCTGAGGAGCTTGGAAACGCCCTGAGAAGGGAAACGAGGGCAGGAGCTCTCTTTGTTGAGAAGGTAGGACTTGGAAGGAAACTCTACTCGGTAGCGGAGAAGCTCAACTCCTTACTTACCTCCTACTCCAGAGGTTAAAATAGGGGTAGGGGGTGGTGGATGAAAGACATACTGGCTTTCGGAAGCATAGTAATAGACAACGTTCTTGTAGTTAAAAGGTTCCCTTCCGTTAACGAAACCGTTCAGGCTAAAAAGTACAGGTACACTTACGGCGGAGCTGGAGCCAACGTTGCAGTTGCAGCAGCAAGGCTAGAGGCAAAGAGCGGCCTCTTTGCAGTTTCCGGAAGCGACTTTGAGAAAACAAACTACAGAAAACACCTTTCAGACGAAGGCGTTTCACTAGACGGAGTTATACCTGCAGACTTCCTGATGCCCAGAAGCTTTATCATCAGCAAAGAGAACAGCGACGACCAGATACTCTTCTACTACGAGAACAAGAAAGGGGTCAGGGAGCTCCTCTTTAAAAACACAGAGAAGGCCGAGAAACTCTCCCACGAGTACAGAATCTGTCACTTCTCAACGGGGCACTTTGAGTTCTACTACCACCTGCTGAAAAGAAGAAAGGTTAAGAGCGTAGTCAGCTTTGACCCCGGACAGGAGACCTTCTCGTACCCCTACAGAGTTATTAGGCTCCTTCCCTTTGTTCACATGCTCTTTATGAACAACCACGAGGCAAAGAGGCTGAAAGAGATACTGAAGATAAAGACCATAAAAGAAATAAAAGGCCCCAAACTCATCTGCATATCTTTAGGTGCTCAGGGTTCTATCGTTATATACAGGTGTAAAACCTACAGGATTCCGGCAGTGAAGCCGGAAAGGCTGGTTGACCCAACGGGAGCCGGCGATTCCCACAGGGCAGGTTTCCTCGTTGCACTCCTCAGAGGTTACGACGTTGAGACTGCAGGAAAGATAGCATCTACTGTAGCCTCCTTCACAATAGAGGCTGAGGGAGCTCAAACAAGCCTGCCAACCTGGGATAAGGTTGTAGAGAGGTACGAGAAGTTCTTCGGCGAAAAGTTTCCCCAGCCCCAGAGGAGCTGGGAGGAGACAGAAAGGGAGCTCCTTTCTCCGTAAACCGACTTGTATGAAGGAAGATGTTTTTGAAAGAACAGCCAGAGCTCAGAACAGTTGAGGATTTAAGGGAATTTATAAGAGAGTTTTTTAAAGGAAAGCCCGTTAAGGTCTACCTTTTCGGTTCAAGGGCAAGGGGAGACAACAGCCCGTACTCAGACGTTGACCTGGCCTTTGACTCAGGGGTTGACATAAGGAAAGAGTTAACCGTTCTAAAAGAGGTTATAGAGGGGAGCTCCCTCCCATACAAAGTTGACCTTGTTGACCTTAAGGGAGCTCCATACCTCAGGAAAAAGGTAGAAGAAGAAGGAATTAGATGGCTTTAGAGGAAAAACTGGCCAGTTTTGAAAAAGCCCTTAACAGGCTTAAAGAAGCCTACGTAGAGGCTCAGAAGAATAGAAAGAACTACTACTTTTCGTTTTTCAGGGACTCAACGCTTCAGCGGTTTGAGTTCACAGTTGAAACCCTTTGGAAAGGAGTAAAAGCTTTCCTTCTTGAAGTTGAAGGAATTGAATGTCGTTCCCCAAAGGGATGTATAAGGGAACTCTTCTCGGCCGGTTACTTAAACGAAGATGAGGCGGTAAAACTTCTTGAAATGATCAACGACAGAAACCTGACCTCCCACACGTATAGAGAAGAAATTGCAGACAGAATATTCTCAAAGATTGGAAGTTACATTGAACTGATGGAGAAAGTGTTAAACCGTTTAAAGGGGGGAGCTTAGGCGCTCCCCTTAAGGCAGTCTAAGTTCTCAAGCTTTACGTTGTACTTTTTCCAGAGCTCTTTAAGCTTTTTCTCCTCAAGCTCTCTGAGCTTCTTCTCCTTAAGGACAAGCTCAGCGTAGCGCTTCACCTTCTTAAAGGGAAGGACGCCACCGGGAACGTAGTTTAGAACGTCAACAACGGCGTAAGTCTTCTCCCCAAACTGAGCTATGAGCACTTCACCCTTCTTCGGCTTCCCCTCTGCAAAGAGGAGAGCTCCCACCGGGTCTTTCGGGTCTTTAAAGTAGAACTTTGGTTTTGCCTTAAAGTTCCCGAAACGCCTGGCAACCTCTTCCCACGGCTTTCCTTCCTTTAGGAGTTTCTCAACCTCCTTCGTCTTCTCTTTGCTGTCAACGAGGATAACAACTGCCTTAACTCTGTCTGGCATGTAGAACTTGTTTTTGTTCTGCTGGTAGAACTCCTTCACCTCGTCGGGGGTTATCCTGATACTCTTCTCAAGGTCTTTCCTGAACACCTCAATAGCTTTACTGGCAAAGTACTCGGTTAACATCCTCTGAAACTCAGGGTTCTTATCAAGCCCGGCCTTTAAAGCCTTCCTGTAGAAGTACTC
>Ga0256831_1002129_pt1 | contig 10414 bp, 8 predicted proteins | sample 132544metaG_FD_189087 | JGI IMG/M metagenome (GOLD analysis project Ga0256831, IMG submission 189087) | Hydrothermal vent microbial communities from Lau Basin, Pacific Ocean - 132-544 | ecosystem: Environmental > Aquatic > Marine > Hydrothermal vents | place: Pacific Ocean: Lau Basin | collected... | reverse complement strand
TCGTGATTAGCTTTACCAATAAGACCCTCTATCGTGTTATTTTCTGCGTTGTAATAGTTATCAAAATTCCTCACAACCTCATATGCTTCTGAAATTCTAAGACCAAGTGAGCTTTGCACTTCTGCAATAACTCCACTCGCAAAATTATTGTTATACAGGCTATATAATTTATCTTGGAGATTATCCACATAACGACCAGTTTCATAAGTATCGGCTCTAAAAGTTTCCTTAGCCTCTTGGTATAGTTCTTTTGTATAGTTTATAGCTTCTTGACTTATTGTTACATTATTATTAGCTAAATTTTCAACTACTTTACTAAAAAGGCTTGAATACTCCTGCACGGTAGAAGGAGCATAATCGGCTCTTAATATCTCTTTTTCTGCAAAATCTCGTAAAATTTCTTTATCGCTCATATATTGATTAAGTTTCCCCTCATTTATCCCCCGTTCCTGTAAATAGTTGCTAAACTTATTTAGCATTACTTTTGCTTGCTTTAAACGATTAATAGACACAAATCCCTTAACATCTTTATTATGCCTACTCTCACCCAATTTGGAAAGCCTAAAAAAAGCATTCATAACTTGCTTTTCAAATGTTCCCCCACGAAGATTAGCCATTATATTCCTTTCTGTTCTTTGTATTCTTTAAGGAATTTATATATAGTTGAATAACTTATATCTACATTGTATTTTTCTTTTAAATGTTTTGCTATCTTCCTGCTTCCCCAACCCTGCAAAATGTGTAGGTCTATTATTTTGTTTGCATATTCTTCTATTATTTCTCTTTTGTTCTTTAATTTGTTTAGTGCTAGTTCTTTTGCCTTTTTGTTATACCTTTTATTTTTAACTTCATCTAAAATAAAAAAAGACTTCAAAACTATTATAGGAGTTATTTCTCCTCCTGTTTTTTCGGCTTCTTTCCTGATAAAATTTGCCATACGCTTTCCTACTTCTCTAACTTCTTTTTCTGTCATTCCCCATTTTTTCGCTTTTGATTTTATTATTTTTTGATTAAAACTCATACTAACTCCTTTAAGTTTTTTTACCTTTATTCCTTAAAGGAATACAAAAGCTATAAACAGCTTTTATATTGCTATACCGCCACGCGTCCCCCCTGCCTCGCCAGCTCCCGCAAAAGCGGTAATACAGCTTCGTCACGCCTGCAATATCTTTTAACATTACTGCTAAAAGACTTGCAGGGGCGGGCAGGCGCTCCCCCTACACCTTTTTAGGTGTTGTATTCTGTTATCAGTGTATAACAAAATACACGGGGGAGCGGGGACAGCGTGGCGGTTGGTAAGAATTGCGATTTTGAAGCAGATATCGCGAAACTGCTAATGCACTGCATAAAGCAGTCTTACGGCGGAAAAATGCCTGTCCCCTGGGGAAGCACTATCTTATTGGCAGTCTTTTGGCATATTGTATATATTTATTAAAATGCACTGCCGATAGTGCCACCTGCCAAGTGCTGTGTGCGTGGCGGTATAGCTTATATAGTTTTTTTTATTGCAAACCCCTGCTACCAGTTCCACCTACTCGCCTATTTTTTATAGCTTATATAGTTTTTTATATTTTTTTGGCTTCTCGGCTTTACTGGTAGTGGTCTGACAAGTCATTTTTCCTCCGTTCTATTTTTATGTTAAGGTATTGTTATATATAGATTTTAAAAAAAATAAAATCTGACAAATATTGTAAGATAAAACAAACGGAAGATAAACGAAATTTATGAAAAATAAACGGAATAAACGGAAAATAAACTATATAAAAAGCTCACTAACCCCCGCTATTGCGGGGATTTGTTCGCTTTTTATCAGCTCCGCTGTCAATATTTTTCGCTAAACGCTTCAAAATATTGACAGCTTCGCTGTTAAATATTACATATTCGCTCACTTTCTTGCCCTTCGGGGCGAAAGTGGCTCATATGTAATAACACTACCAGGAGCTTCCTGGTAGTGTTCCAAGCCCTTACGGGCTACAATGCTAATGCATTGTATAACTTGCAACGACAAACCGCACAAGGCGGTTTTGTGCGACGCGGAGAAGTTAAGAAAAGCCTCTTGCCTAGAATAAAATCTCTGCAAGCTCCGCGTCGCCTGATTTAAAAAAATAACAACAACCGCAAGAAGATAGTCCCAATCATTTAAAAAATTTCCCCCAATAAAAGATAAGACAATAGGATAGGGAAGAAGTTTGCTAAATTTTACTCAAAAGTTACTTAACATAATATAGTTTCTCTTTATTTTAGAGATACATTACATTATCATTTATTTTATATCGTAATGAAATGATATTTCAAATCGTAACGATATGAAACAATTTATCTAAGTTTAGAAAATTATTAAGATATAATAAATCGTTAAAACGATTTGAAAGGAGTTGAAATGGAGTTTGAAGTATTTGGATATAAAATAAGTATAGAGAAAAAAGCTCTAAAAGACAAAGAAAGCGGAGAAATGCCAAGCGACTTAAAATGGGCGTTAGAGATTTTAGAGAAATATGGTAAAAAGATACCGCCAAGCAAGAAAAAAGTTGAAAGTGCAAAGCGTGCAAGCAAAATAAAAGCGGATAGAGCAAAAGAGAAAGTAATCAATGCGGTAAATCTGCTTAGATTACAGGGAGAAGAGATAACACCTTATAAAGTCGCTAAAATCGCAGGTATAAGCTACAATACTGCAAAAAAGTATCTCAAAAAGAATTAAGTCTTCTTCCCTATCCTATTGTCTGATTATAATTTTTTATAATCGTATTATAGTGATACTATAATAAGTCTAAAATATAACTTTTCCCAATTTGAAGAAGAAAAAGTTATATTTATATATAGAATAAGAAGAAAACTTTAAAAACTACCGAAGATTAGGAGAAAGTTGTCTAATATTTTATACTAGTTGTCTAATATTTTATACTTTTATCTATTTTTAATAGACTTTTTTCTAAAATTTATATATAATTGTATCACAAATCTTAGAATAGGAGGGAAAAAATGAGTGAAAGAAAAATAGAGCTAAAAAAGTATTCAATAGTTGATAAAGAAACAGGTGAAGTTATAGCAGATGATGCAATGTTTATAGGTAAAAAGGCTTTTATAGATAGTGGTTTTAGGAAAGTTTTTGTAGGATTTTTAAAAGATATAGTAACTAATGAGAAGATTGCAGGAAAAGCTATAAGACTTTTACTTTGGATAATTGAAAATTTAAGGACAAATGATTTGACAATATATATGAGTGAAAAAATAGTTTGTGAAGAGTTAAATATTAAGAGAGCAACTTATTATAACTGGATAAAAGCATTAAGAGAAGAAAAACTAATAGAAAAAATTGACACAAATCTATATAGACTTGTTCCATTTGTTGCCGTAAACGGACAAATGAATAAAGCAGTTGAAAAGTCTTTTAAGATGGATAAGGTAAAAAATGAAGAATAATAAAAGAGAAGAAAACTTCTTCCCTACCAAGAGTAATTATAGCATATCTCTTGATGAAATCAAGAGGTTAAACTTTTGGAATTATATTGAAGCTCTTGGAGGAGAGTTACAAAAAAAGAAATCAAGCAAATATGGCAAGCTATATAAGTGGAATGGCAATAAATTATGGATACGCACAGATTATAAGACGGGATACTTTTTTTATGTAAATTTAAGCGGTAACGATAAAGGCACTTTAATAGATTTTATCCAAGAACATATCATAAAAGAGCAAAATCTCGGTAAAGTCCGAAAATATGTAACCGACAATACTCACTTATTTTAAGCTCTTGCTAAGCTCTTGCAAGGTAATATTGAGTAATTTCAAGCCTGTTATGGTTAAGCTCTTTTGAAACTTCTCTAAGAGCTTCCCTATCTGAATATCCTCTATCTTTTAAGTTCTCATACAAATCCTTAGCATATGTAATCCTAAGGTCGTGGCTTTTTGGTATTCCTACTTCTTTAAGGTCTTCCCTATATGCCGACGGAGAAGGAATAGGAGCATTATTATTGTGTATAGCTTCTATTTTTTGCACTAAATCGTGTGATATCTCTTTTGGCATATATTCGTGATTAGCTTTACCAATAAGACCCTCTATCGTGTTATTTTCTGCGTTGTAATAGTTATCAAAATTCCTCACAACCTCATATGCTTCTGAAATTCTAAGACCAAGTGAGCTTTGCACTTCTGCAATAACTCCACTCGCAAAATTATTGTTATACAGGCTATATAATTTATCTTGGAGATTATCCACATAACGACCAGTTTCATAAGTATCGGCTCTAAAAGTTTCCTTAGCCTCTTGGTATAGTTCTTTTGTATAGTTTATAGCTTCTTGACTTATTGTTACATTATTATTAGCTAAATTTTCAACTACTTTACTAAAAAGGCTTGAATACTCCTGCACGGTAGAAGGAGCATAATCGGCTCTTAATATCTCTTTTTCTGCAAAATCTCGTAAAATTTCTTTATCGCTCATATATTGATTAAGTTTCCCCTCATTTATCCCCCGTTCCTGTAAATAGTTGCTAAACTTATTTAGCATTACTTTTGCTTGCTTTAAACGATTAATAGACACAAATCCCTTAACATCTTTATTATGCCTACTCTCACCCAATTTGGAAAGCCTAAAAAAAGCATTCATAACTTGCTTTTCAAATGTTCCCCCACGAAGATTAGCCATTATATTCCTTTCTGTTCTTTGTATTCTTTAAGGAATTTATATATAGTTGAATAACTTATATCTACATTGTATTTTTCTTTTAAATGTTTTGCTATCTTCCTGCTTCCCCAACCCTGCAAAATGTGTAGGTCTATTATTTTGTTTGCATATTCTTCTATTATTTCTCTTTTGTTCTTTAATTTGTTTAGTGCTAGTTCTTTTGCCTTTTTGTTATACCTTTTATTTTTAACTTCATCTAAAATAAAAAAAGACTTCAAAACTATTATAGGAGTTATTTCTCCTCCTGTTTTTTCGGCTTCTTTCCTGATAAAATTTGCCATACGCTTTCCTACTTCTCTAACTTCTTTTTCTGTCATTCCCCATTTTTTCGCTTTTGATTTTATTATTTTTTGATTAAAACTCATACTAACTCCTTTAAGTTTTTTTACCTTTATTCCTTAAAGGAATACAAAAGCTATAAACAGCTTTTATATTGCTATACCGCCACGCGTCCCCCCTGCCTCGCCAGCTCCCGCAAAAGCGGTAATACAGCTTCGTCACGCCTGCAATATCTTTTAACATTACTGCTAAAAGACTTGCAGGGGCGGGCAGGCGCTCCCCCTACACCTTTTTAGGTGTTGTATTCTGTTATCAGTGTATAACAAAATACACGGGGGAGCGGGGACAGCGTGGCGGTTGGTAAGAATTGCGATTTTGAAGCAGATATCGCGAAACTGCTAATGCACTGCATAAAGCAGTCTTACGGCGGAAAAATGCCTGTCCCCTGGGGAAGCACTATCTTATTGGCAGTCTTTTGGCATATTGTATATATTTATTAAAATGCACTGCCGATAGTGCCACCTGCCAAGTGCTGTGTGCGTGGCGGTATAGCTTATATAGTTTTTTTTATTGCAAACCCCTGCTACCAGTTCCACCTACTCGCCTATTTTTTATAGCTTATATAGTTTTTTATATTTTTTTGGCTTCTCGGCTTTACTGGTAGTGGTCTGACAAGTCATTTTTCCTCCGTTCTATTTTTATGTTAAGGTATTGTTATATATAGATTTTAAAAAAAATAAAATCTGACAAATATTGTAAGATAAAACAAACGGAAGATAAACGAAATTTATGAAAAATAAACGGAATAAACGGAAAATAAACTATATAAAAAGCTCACTAACCCCCGCTATTGCGGGGATTTGTTCGCTTTTTATCAGCTCCGCTGTCAATATTTTTCGCTAAACGCTTCAAAATATTGACAGCTTCGCTGTTAAATATTACATATTCGCTCACTTTCTTGCCCTTCGGGGCGAAAGTGGCTCATATGTAATAACACTACCAGGAGCTTCCTGGTAGTGTTCCAAGCCCTTACGGGCTACAATGCTAATGCATTGTATAACTTGCAACGACAAACCGCACAAGGCGGTTTTGTGCGACGCGGAGAAGTTAAGAAAAGCCTCTTGCCTAGAATAAAATCTCTGCAAGCTCCGCGTCGCCTGATTTAAAAAAATAACAACAACCGCAAGAAGATAGTCCCAATCATTTAAAAAATTTCCCCCAATAAAAGATAAGACAATAGGATAGGGAAGAAGTTTGCTAAATTTTACTCAAAAGTTACTTAACATAATATAGTTTCTCTTTATTTTAGAGATACATTACATTATCATTTATTTTATATCGTAATGAAATGATATTTCAAATCGTAACGATATGAAACAATTTATCTAAGTTTAGAAAATTATTAAGATATAATAAATCGTTAAAACGATTTGAAAGGAGTTGAAATGGAGTTTGAAGTATTTGGATATAAAATAAGTATAGAGAAAAAAGCTCTAAAAGACAAAGAAAGCGGAGAAATGCCAAGCGACTTAAAATGGGCGTTAGAGATTTTAGAGAAATATGGTAAAAAGATACCGCCAAGCAAGAAAAAAGTTGAAAGTGCAAAGCGTGCAAGCAAAATAAAAGCGGATAGAGCAAAAGAGAAAGTAATCAATGCGGTAAATCTGCTTAGATTACAGGGAGAAGAGATAACACCTTATAAAGTCGCTAAAATCGCAGGTATAAGCTACAATACTGCAAAAAAGTATCTCAAAAAGAATTAAGTCTTCTTCCCTATCCTATTGTCTGATTATAATTTTTTATAATCGTATTATAGTGATACTATAATAAGTCTAAAATATAACTTTTCCCAATTTGAAGAAGAAAAAGTTATATTTATATATAGAATAAGAAGAAAACTTTAAAAACTACCGAAGATTAGGAGAAAGTTGTCTAATATTTTATACTAGTTGTCTAATATTTTATACTTTTATCTATTTTTAATAGACTTTTTTCTAAAATTTATATATAATTGTATCACAAATCTTAGAATAGGAGGGAAAAAATGAGTGAAAGAAAAATAGAGCTAAAAAAGTATTCAATAGTTGATAAAGAAACAGGTGAAGTTATAGCAGATGATGCAATGTTTATAGGTAAAAAGGCTTTTATAGATAGTGGTTTTAGGAAAGTTTTTGTAGGATTTTTAAAAGATATAGTAACTAATGAGAAGATTGCAGGAAAAGCTATAAGACTTTTACTTTGGATAATTGAAAATTTAAGGACAAATGATTTGACAATATATATGAGTGAAAAAATAGTTTGTGAAGAGTTAAATATTAAGAGAGCAACTTATTATAACTGGATAAAAGCATTAAGAGAAGAAAAACTAATAGAAAAAATTGACACAAATCTATATAGACTTGTTCCATTTGTTGCCGTAAACGGACAAATGAATAAAGCACTTGAAAAGTCTTTTAAGATGGATAAGGTAAAAAATGAAGAATAATAAAAGAAGAGAAGAAAACTTCTTCCCTACCAAGAGTAATTATACTAAAAATTCTATTACCTTGCAAGAAATCAAGCGTCTTAACTTCTGGAATTTCTTGCTCTCTCTTGGTGGGGAATTAAAGAAAAAAAAGAGCAGTAAATACGGAAAATTAATTAAATGGAATGGTAATAACTTTTGGATAAGAATTGATTATTCTACTGGAATATATTTTTATGTAAATCTAACAGGTAACGATAAAGGCACTTTAATAGATTTTATCCAAGAGCATATAATAAAGGAAAAAAACTTAGGAAAAGTCCGAAAATATGTAAGCGATAATCTTCACTTATTTTAGACAATAGGATAGGGAAGAAGTCTAAGCTCTTGCAAGGTAATATAGAGTTATTGCTTCACGATGATGATTAAGCTCTTGGGAAGTTAACTTTAATGCTTCCCTGTGGCTGTATCCTTGTTCTTTTAATGAATTATAAGTTTCTCTTGCATAAGTAATTCTCAGGTCGTGTGTTTTATGTCCCAATTCTTTTATATCATTATAGTATGTGCTATAACTTGGAACTCGCTCTAAGTTACTTAATTTATAGGCTAATTCGTTTGAAATTTCTTTTGGATAATATTCTTGCCCGCCTTTTCCTATAATCCCGCTTAATGTGTTATCGCTTGGATTGTAATAGTTTGAGAAATTTCTTGCAACTTCTAACGCTTCACTTGCACGCAGTCCTGTTTCAAGCTGTAATTCTGCAATAACACTGCTACTTTCTCTTATTTCTTGTAAATTGTTTATAAAAGAGTTTGTGTCTTCAATTGCTCTTCCTGTTTCATAATCATTTTTTACTTGATTAAATTCATTTCTGTAGTCTGTCGTATATTCTTTTAAGATTGTTTTAGCTTCATTTGGTATTGTTACTCTTGTTTGTTCTAAGCCTCTTAACATACTGTTAAATCCGGTAACATAATCTAGTGCAGTTTTAGGGCTTAAATTGCTTAATCTTTCGTTTAGAAATTCATTTAAATTACTTTCAGTAAAGTGTGCATTAAGTTTCCCTTCTAATCCTTTTTTTTCAGCGAATTTTGCAAAATCTCTTAGATACATTGCTCTTTTATCATACAGTGCATTACTATGAGTTTTATTACTTTGTGTTAAGTGTCTTTTAGTTCCCCTTGCATCTAATCTGTTTAAAGCGTTTTTTATTTGTTTTTCAAATGTGCTACCCTTTAAGTTTGCCATCTTTTTTTGCCTCTTTATAGTTTTTTATGATTTTCACTAATACTGGGCGACTAACTTTTATTCCTTTCTCTTCAAGGATTTTTTGCATTTTGTAACTTCCATATCCAAGCTCCAGTAGATTTTTTATATCTAGCCAATATTTTTTTAACTCCTCAGCTCTTCTGATATTTCCAAACACAATCCCTCTTATGTCCCTTTGTTCCTCTTGTTTTTTCTTTTGTTTTTTTATTCCATTTAGGAGAATTCTCGCTAAAAATATTTTCTCTATACCTTTTTTATTGCTTTTTCTATTTTCTCTTATTTTGTTTCTTATATTATTTCTAAGTATCTCTAGCAATTCCCAAACATATTCATCTTCTTGCAGGTGTAAATGCTCTTTTAATTGTCTTATTACTTCTTTTTTGTTTGCCATTATTATTTCTCCTGTTGTTTGAGTTTTTATTTTTTCCCTTAAAGGGAGCAGTAAAACACTTAAGCGATACAACCTTATTGCTCCCGCCCGCCGTTGCCGCCTCGCTCCTGCCCTTTCGGACATTCGCTTCACCTACATATATGTAGGAACGGCGACAACTCCCCTCAGCCTTTCCCCTTATATCTTTTCAATATAAGGGAAATACACTGTTAGGGGACTAGCACGGGAGCAACTTAGAACCGCGGGTTTTTTTAGGTGTGACCACGCTACACACCAAATAAAAAAAGAAAACAGCCTTATCGGCTACTAGGGCAAAAAAGAGTGCCTAGAGCAAGAGACTTTATAATTTATATTTATCTCCTATTTGAGTATCTCTTTTTATGCTCTACTATCCCCGGCAGATAGTTTCGGCACTCTTTTGGAGGAGCAACAAGGAGTATCGCTAATAGCTTATAAAAATTTTTTCTAATCATACGACCTCCTTATCACTTTATAGCTTATGTGATTTTTCTTATAAGTAATTTGTTATATACGCTTTTAAAAAAAATTTTAAGCATAATTGACAATTATTAACGATAATTTCCAATATAACTCACTCACTCCCCCTAAATAGGGGGGTTCGTGAGTTATTGCTTCGCACTATCTCTGTTTATTTCGTTTACACTCATAAACAGAGATAGTGCTTCGCACATAATAGACCACTCCCCTCGCTCACTCCCTCCTGGGAGTGGCTCGGTTGGTGGTTGCAAGCTAACGCTTGCATTAACGGCTAACGCCGTGCAACCTTTACAGGTTGCAAACTCGCAACGACAAACCGCACAAGGCGGTTTTGTGCGACGCGGAGAAGTTAAGAAACTTCACTGGTTAAGAAGCTACTCCCTGCAAGCTCCGCGTCGCCTGATTTAAAAAAATAACAACAACCGCAAGAAGATAGTCCCAATACATTAAAATTTTTCAACAAGAAGAAATAAGACAATAGGATAGGGAAGAATTTGTGTTATAATTATGGTAGGCAGATGCGGAGCAAAAGCTCCACACCTTTTAATAGAGCGGTGTCACCACCACCGCTACTATTATGAGGATTATGAGTATCCTCATAACACACCTCCTGCGGTATTCTAACCGCATAACCCCACCCAACCGCCCTGGCGGTAGTGGGACAACCACTCTGACCTACCAAATATAATTATACCATACTAAATTACTTAACATAATATAGTTTCTCTTTATTTTAGAGATATATTTCATTATTATTTGTTTCAAATCGTAATGAAATGATATTTCAAATCGTAACGATATGAAATAATTTATCTAAGTTTAGAAAGTTA
>Ga0256831_1002128_pt1 | contig 10414 bp, 10 predicted proteins | sample 132544metaG_FD_189087 | JGI IMG/M metagenome (GOLD analysis project Ga0256831, IMG submission 189087) | Hydrothermal vent microbial communities from Lau Basin, Pacific Ocean - 132-544 | ecosystem: Environmental > Aquatic > Marine > Hydrothermal vents | place: Pacific Ocean: Lau Basin | collected... | reverse complement strand
CTAATAAGTATATTCAAAACTTTACTAAATAATTTATGTTAAAATATAGACACTTTTTTTTCTATATAAATTTTTTTGAGCTTCTTTTAAAAGATTATAAGTATAATACATATTTACATTAAATAAACCCGGATTATGCATAAATATTTGCCAATTCTAAGGCATAATCCGGGATAAAGGTATATTGATGAAAATATCACTCAGACAGATAGAGATATTTTTAAATGTTGTAAAGTATCAGAATCTTACAAAAGTTGCTGTAAATCTTGGATTGAGCCAATCGGCAATTTCAATGTCGATAAAAGAGCTTGAGACAATTCTAGGGAAGAAGCTTTTTGACAGAATAAATAAAAAATTGATTTTAAATGAGATTGGAAGAAGTTTCTACAGTGCTGTTGAACCAATATATAAAAAGCTCAGTGATATAGAGAGTGAATTTAAGAACAGTGAAGATAAAGGGAGCATTCGTGTTGGTGCGAGTACTACCATAATAGATTATCTTATGCCAGGCATTGTTTGTGACTATATGAGTCGTTACCCAAATGTTAAAATTGATTTGAAAGAGGGGAATACGCAAGATATTGTTTCACTTGTAAAGAGCGGTAAAATTGATATGGGGTTTATTGAAGCTGATATTATTGATAGCGATATTCTTAAAGAGTCAATCGGAAAAGATGAATTGGTAATTGTAAGTGCAGATGAAGAGTTGACAAAAAAGAGCTTTGTGCTCGAAGATATTGCCAGCTATCGCTGGGTTTTAAGAGAGCATGGAAGCAGTACACGAGAGGCATTTTTAAATTGTGCCAAAGAGAGTGGAGTTAAGCTTAATATCTTTTTAGAGTTAGGGCATACAGAGTCTATCAAGAGCCTTCTTTTAAGCAAAAAGCCGTTGAGCTGTCTCTCGAAACTAGCAGTAAACAGAGAACTTATTGACGGTTCATTATTTCAATTGAGAGTAAAAGATTTTGAGTGCAGTCGAGATTTTTATGCAATTTACCATAAAGACAAGTATAAAAGTGAGCTTTTCGAAAAGCTTTACGAATTCTCAAAGTCTATGATTGCCCAAGCGATGTTAAGTAAGGGGTGTGTGCGCTGTTAAGGAATATCTCTATACACCACTCCATCCATGCATTTTTTTTGCCGAAACAAGCAAATACTCACCAAGTTGTGTCTTGTTGGATGCAACATAATTTGACTCAATAAGTTCGCTTTCAATGGTATTTGCTAAGCTTATTTCATTACTTTTTAATACTATAAAGAGTGGCGCTCCATTTTTTAACGCACTGTATACTTTTTTGAAAAAGAGCACTCTCTCCTGTGGCAGAGTTGTAAGGAAAAGGTAGTCGTATTGCTTAGCTTGTATATGAAAACGAGGTCTCTTTTCGCTGAGGTATTTAACTTTGCTAAAACTGTTTTGGTACTTAGCTAGTGTATCGGCATCGATTTGATTAAATGTTGCCAAGAGGTATTCGCAGTAAAGCTCTTCGCTTTTGCAATATTCCTGTATCTGTTCAATTAAAATCGGCTCTTTGCAAAAGTGCATTATTCTCATGCCAGGACTTTTTGGAAGAGCCTCTAAGAGTTGTGCTATCTCACCCATTGCTAAACTCCGCCAAATTATCCAGAAGTTCTTGGTGTATAGAGCCATTACTTGCTACTATAACAGGGTGTTTAAAACTATGTTCTCTGCCATTAGGGTCAGTTACTCTGCCGCCCGCTTCCTGAACAATTAAAGTGCCTGCGGCAATATCCCATGGTTGTAGATTAATTTCGTAAAAACCGTTTACTTTTCCATGTGCAAGGTAGCAAAGGTCAACAGCTGCTGCGCCTAGGCGTCTAATATCTCTAATTTGTGGCAGTAGTTTTTGAATACTCTTTACCACCCACCAATACTCTTTGCCCATTTCATGTTTTACATAGGGGAACCCTGTAGCGATAATGGCATTTTGTAGATTACTATCTTTTTTTACTGTTATCTTTTTGCCGTTGCAAAATGCACCTTTTCCTCTTTGTGCAGTGTAAAGTTCTTTTAATATCGGGTTATAGACTATAGCCTCTTGGGCTTTACCATCTTTCCATATACCTATACTGATTGCTAAGTGGGGAATTTTGTGGACAAAGTTTGTAGTTCCATCAATCGGATCTATAAAAATTGCTTTATTTGGAAGATTATTACCACTATAACTCTCTTCAGCAACTATTGTGTAGTCGCTATAGAGGGGCTGAATTCTCTTAACAAGATACTCTTCGACAGTTTTGTCATAAACAGTTACAAGCTCTGTTGGAGATTTTTTTGCAACTTCATTACTTTTGCTGTAACCCTCTTGGATTATTTTGCCGGCTTCTAATACTATCTCTTTTAACTCTTGAAATTTTTCCATAAGGGAGATTATACATAAATTTTATAATTTTTTGTATAATAGGGGTATGAAAAAAATTATAGAAACTACTATCGCTTCGTTCCTTTTTGCACTGTTACTCTATTTTACTTTTGCATCATTCACAACTGCAAAAGAGTTAGAACGTATAAATAAAGAGTATTATGAGGCACAGACAGATATTGGTGAACTTATTCAAAGACGCTTTGAATCTATACTCTCAACACTCTCTTTGGGAGCAATAAAAAAGAGTAATAAAAAGGCTGAGACAATAGAGGAACTACAGGCGCAAACTATAGTACTCGAAGAGAAAAATAGAGATATGACAATTGCTTTGGGTATAGTTGCTGCGATAATAGTTGCCAGCTTTTTTGTACTTGATAATTTTATCTATGCTTTACTGCTGGCTCTCTCATCGCTTGCAACATTAATCTTTGGGCTTTTTACACCAATTTTGATGATTGTTATCCATAAGAGTGTTAATTATCTTGGGGATATTATTTTGACTTTTGAGTCAAAAACTATCGTTTCAACAATAGCGCATCTCTATAGCAACAGTAACTACCCTGTAGCTATTGCTATTTTACTCTTTTCTGTGATTGTCCCTCTTGTAAAGACAGTGAGTATGATAGCGGTAGTTTTACTAAAACGTTTTCATTTGGCTACAAAAATTGTGAACTTTTTTAAGCATTTAGGGAAATGGTCTATGCTGGATGTTTTTGTTGTCTCTTTGCTTCTTGTTTACTTAAGTGCCGGAAGCAGCGAGAACAGCTACTCAAAGATTGAGAGTGGTCTATACATATTTCTTGTATATGTAATATTCTCTATTATAACTTCGATTGTAGTTGAAAAGATTGTTGTTGCAAAGAGGCAACAAGTGTAGGTTTGTCTTATAGAAATGAGTTATTTCTATTGTCTGTTTTTGTATATATTTTAAAAGATTGATTCTCTTGCAGACTCTCTAAAATTGCATCTGCCAAAAGCTCTTTGTTCTCGCTCATTACATCTGAGACAAGCATAAATTTTGAATCAAAGAGTTTTTGTGTTCCATGAATATCGGCAAAACTCTTTTTATCATCAAACATGCTATTTATAAAAGAGTTTATATATATTTTCTCCATACTGTTTTTCTCCATTTAATGGTATAAAATTGTCTTACAACGAGGAATTATAACATAAAAGTGTTAATTTTACATAAAAATAACACTTTTTTTGCTAAAGAATTTCTCTATTAAAATTGATGATTTGTGCAAATCATTTGCCAGTAAGCATTTGCAAGTAGTTGAATAAAAAGAATTTTTTGAAGTGAGTAATTGTTATTTGGATGGTAAACAATCTACAAAGTAAATAGCTTTGTAGATTAAGAAAAATCCTTTAAAAGTTTAGAGAGTCCTAAAGGATTCGGTTACTATTTTACGGTTGCATTTTTTCTATCTCTTGCAACTTTTCTACGCTCAATTGGGTCAAGCGCTTTTTTTCGAATACGGATAGACTCTGGTGTGATTTCGATAAGTTCATCATCTTCAATCCACTCCATTGCATTCTCCAGTGACATCTTTCTAGGTGTAATGAGTTTGATTGCATCATCTGCGCCGGATGTTCTCATATTTGTAAGTTGCTTCCCTTTGAGCGGGTTTACCTCTAAATCTCCAGGTCTTGCACTCTCTCCAATTACCATACCATTATATACTTTATCCTGTGGGCTAATAAAGAGAGTGCCTCTTGCCTGGAGGTTAAAGAGTGAGAAGGCTACAGCTTCACCATTATCCATAGAGATAAGTGCTCCTTGGGTCCTGCTCTCAACAATACCTGTGTATGGTCGGTATTCAATAAATGAGTGGTTCATAATACCCTCACCCTTTGTGTCAGTTAAGAATTCGCTTCTAAAACCAATTAAGCCACGAGCCGGTATTTCGAACTCTAACCTTACTGTCCCATCTGGCATAGGTGTAAGCGAAGTCATATCTGCTTTTCGCTTTCCAAGTTTTTCGATAGCAACTCCCTGGAACTCTTCCGGGACATCTACAACGAGGTGTTCGAATGGTTCCATCTTAACGCCGTTTTCCTCTTTTACCACAACCTCTGGTCGTGCAAGGAGGAACTCAAACCCTTCTCGTCTCATATTCTCAGCCAAGATACCAATTTGTAACTCTCCACGTCCACTTACTTTAAAACTGGCATCTCCAAGTGGTTCCATTCTCATTGCAATATTTGTCTCCATCTCTTTTTCGAGACGCTCACGAATTTTATTGGAAGTTACATGTTTCCCCTCTTGTCCGGCAAGTGGACCATTATTTACAGACATGATAATAGAGAGTGTCGGTTCTTCAATATGCATAGGGTCTAGTGGTTCAGGATTTGCAACATCGCAGACAGAGTCACCTACATCAATATCGTTAAATCCTGCAACCGCTACTATATCACCTGCTTCCGCTTCGTCTATATCTATCCTGTCAAGACCAATAAATCCAATAAGTTTACTGATACGAGATTTTGTTTTGCTACCATCTGCTTTTATAAGTAGATACTCATCCCCTTTTTTTACTTTTCCGTTAAAGATTCGTGATATACCGATACGCCCAACAAAGTTGTCGCTGTCAAGTGTAAATACCTGTAGTTGTGTCGGCTCTTCACTGCTTCCTGTTGGATAAGGAACTTGCTCCAAAATCGCTTCGAAGAGTGGTGTCATATCTTTGTTTTCATCATCAAGTTCCCACTTTGCATAGCCATCTCTGGCTGCTGCATAGAGTACAGGAAACTCTAACTGCTCGTCTTTTGCATCAAGTGCGACAAGTAGGTCAAAGACTTCATCCATCACTCTATCTGGTTCTGCACCATCTTTATCTATTTTATTGATAACAACAATCGGTGTAATACCAAAACCGATAGCTTTTTTAAGTACAAATTTAGTCTGAGGCATAACACCCTCTTGTGCATCTACAAGCAGAAGAACGCTGTCTACCATCTTTAAGACACGCTCCACCTCTCCACCAAAATCGGCGTGACCGGGAGTGTCGATAATATTAATCTTATGGTCTCCATAAGTAATAGCTGTATTTTTAGAGAGAATAGTAATTCCTCTCTCTTTTTCGATATCGTTGCTATCCATTACTCTGTCTTGCATCTCTTGATGCGCTTCAAAAGTACCACTTTGTTGTAGAAGCTGGTCTACAAGTGTGGTTTTACCATGGTCAACGTGCGCAATTACTGCGATATTTTTAATCTTTTGCATTTAAGCGAAATCCTTGCATAATTTTAAGCGAATAATATCTAAAAAAGGCTTATAACATGAGTTATAACGCAGGTTTATAACTTAATACCATAAATTTGATGTGCAAGCTTCAGTGCATAACGGTCGGTCATAGAGGCGATAAAATCTGCTATAACTCTATGTTGGGCTCTTTTTTTAAGCAACTCTTTTTGACGAGTTGGGAGGAGCTTGGGCTCGTCTACAAAGGCACTGTAGAGGTTTTTAACACAGAGTTTTCCGGCATACATATGTTTTACAATCTCTTCGTGCCAATAGAGCTTTTGAAAGAGTAGTTTTTTAAGCTCTTTTAACTCTTTATGCAGTTGTGGTTCCAAACCGATTTGGAGTTTTTGATCACTCTTAAAGTATGAAGAGAGTGGATTCTTTTTTTCCAAAGAGTCTGTAAACTCTTTGGAGTATGCAATAAAGTTTTCAACTAAAAGTTTAATGATTGCAGCGACCAAACGATGTCTGAACAGATGTTCATTACTTTTAATTCCCTCTTCTTCTAAACTTATAAGGGATTTTTTTATAAGAGAGCTCTCTTTTAAATCGTTAAAGTGTATAAGTCTATATTTTAATCCATCATCAATATCATGGCTTGTGTAGGCGATTTCATCGGCATAGTCAACAATAATAGCTTCTAAAGAGGGGTGGTAGTCAAGTGCAAAGTTTTTACTAATCTCTTTTGGAAAAAAGCTCTTTTTGTAGGGTTCAGAGTGTTTTAAGACACCCTCTAAAGTAGCGTAGCTCAGGTTAAGTCCATCAAAATTTTTATACCGTTTCTCAAGTTTTGTAAGGACTCTAAAAGATTGAAAGTTGTGTTCAAAACCGTTACTAAAGCCATCTTTTTTTAAAAGTCTGTCTAGCTCGTCGCCTCCAATATGTCCAAATGGGGTGTGCCCCAAATCGTGGCTAAGGGCGATTGCTTCGCTGAGTGTCTCGTTAAGTCCCAAAGCTCTTGCAAGTGTGCGGGCTATTTGAGCAACTTCAAGCGAATGGGTCAGACGGGTACGAAAATAATCCCCTTCGTGGTTGATAAAAACTTGTGTTTTATACTCCAAACGTCTAAAGGAGCTGCAGTGGATAATTCGGTCTCTGTCACGGCTAAAGGGGTCTCTAAAGTCATCTGCAATAGGGTAAAATCTTTTAAATGGGGTCATTTTTAACCTTTTTTGTAATTTTTTTACTAAAAAATATTAAAATTTTGATATAATAAACCCATTGTAGCCAAAAAGGGACTAAAATGGAAGTAGTACTCAAACATAATACCCCATTAGATGTATGCGCACATGCAATAAGAACATGTTGGCAAAGCTTTGACAAAAGCGATGAGGGGGGAGAGAAAGATAAAGCATTAATAGATAGAGTTGGAAATAAGTATAAACACGCCTCTACACTAGAGCATCTGGTCTATAGTTTTTATATTCAAGGTATTAGCCGCGCGCTTTTGCAAGAGTTGGCAAGACACAGGATTGCAAGTTTAAGTGTAAAATCTACAAGATATACCCTTAAAGAGCTTAAGAAGATAGAGCCATTTGCCAAAGATGATTATGAGGGCGCTTCCTCTTTTATTGTTTTAACAGGGAATGAAGATGTGGATAGTGCTTCTATACAGGCTTTAAATAATCTGCAAACGCTCTTAAAAAAAGGGATAAGTAATGATTTGGCAAAATTTGCATTGCCAGAGTGTTATAAAACTGAGCTCACATGGACTATTAACGCACGAAGTTTACAAAACTTTTTAGCATTGCGAAGCTCTAAAAGTGCTTTATGGGAGATACGAAATTTAGCATATGCTCTTTACAATGCGTTACCGCAAGAGCATAAATATCTCTTTAGCGACTCTATAACAGATTTAAGCGAGTAAGAGATGTTAAAGATAGCTATTCTTATATTTTTTACCCTTCCTTCTTTGCTGTTGGCAGTAAATGTTACTCTCGTTGAGAGTATAAACACACCCCATAAACAGACTATTAAGGCTCTATATAGATTAAACCAAAATAACTATTTGTGGCTTAGTGCGCCCGATAGTTTGGCAAAAGCTACAAATGCTTTAGGAAATGGCTACTATAATTATAAAAATAAGCCACTTCATCGTAATGAAATTACAAAATTACTTTATGCTCTTGATGCGGGTGCTTTAAACAGTAGCCAAAAAGACAGATTAGATATCTTAATTACCGATGCTTTTTTAAGACTTTTAAAGTTTATACGTGTTGGGGATGTTAATTGGGCGTTGGTAAAGAAGAAGATGAGAGCACTGAAAGCAGAGCATGATATTCATGCGATTTGGGAGATGGGTATTAAAGGTATGCCATCAGCTTCGACAATCTATCAGTATATTCATCAGGGTCGTATAAATTCGCTACTCTCCAATAGTATTGGATTAAAAAAGAGGTATAAATCTTATATTGATATACTGCAGTACTACCGTAAGATTCCAGAGTTTCGCAAAGTTCCTTTTGGAAGGTTGATTAAATACAAGCAGAGAGACAAACGGGTTTATCAAATTAAGAGAAGATTGCTTCTTTTGGGTGATTTTCCACGCAGTGGTTCTATAAATCGTACCTTTGACCGTAACCTGGTATATGCTGTACGGCGATTTAGAAAGCGCTTTAATTTAAGAGCCGGAGACTATATAGATAATAAATTGCTAGGATATATCAATCTCCCTAAATCATACTATATAAAGAAAATAATTGTAAATCTGGATAAGACCAAGCTCTACCCGGCAACACTTGGAAACACATATGTAGAAGTGAATATTCCGGAGTTTAAGATGCGATTTTACCAAGGTGGCCAAGAGAGTTTTAGCAGTGATATCGTTGTAGGAAGACTCGATAGACCAACACCTGTTTTTAGTGATATGCTTGAATTTATAGTTGTAAATCCAACATGGAGTATTCCGGAAAACCTTGCAAAAAAAGATTTGATACCAGCATTAAAGCATAATCCAAATCTCTTGGAGGAGATAAATATTAAAGCTTATCAAGGAAGAAAAGAGGTAAAACCCAATTTGGAAAAACTCTTTAGTTATGAACACTCCAAGAGAGCTCTTCCCTACCACTTTGTGCAGCAACCAAGTCCTTTAAATGCACTTGGACATGTAAAGTTTATGTTCCCGAATCGCTATGCAGTCTACCTACACGATACACCAAACAAAGGGCTCTTTAGTAACAAGTATCGTTATAACAGTTCCGGCTGTATGCGCCTTAATGACCCAGATGGATTTTATAATGTACTTATGCCATATATGAGAAGCCAGAGAAGTTTGGATGGGTTGCTCCAAAGTGGGCAGACAGTGAGGATTGGGTTGAGTCAAAAGATTCCTGTTCATATTGTCTACTTTACATTGGAGTTTGAAAATGGTGCACCAAAGTTTCTATATGATGCCTATATGTATGATAAAATTATTGAAGAGTCAACACAAGGGAGTATGAAGTACCATTTTGAGGTACCAGCTGTAAGATTGCAAGAGGTAAAAGGGTAAATGAGAGTTTACACCTTAATATTATCTTGCTATAATGGTAGTAACTGTAATATTAATTCACAGGCTAGGAAGGGATAGGTGTAATGATATATCTACTGTTAATACCAATTAGTATTGGTCTAATTGCACTTTTTGGTTTTTTTGCAATACATATTGTCCCGCAGGGTGAAGTATGGATAATTGAGAGACTTGGTAAATTCAACAGAGTGAGCAAACCTGGTATCCGAATTATTCTTTTCCACCCATTTTATGAGAAGATTCGTAAAAGAGTAATTATAAAAGAGCAAATCCTGGATGTTCCAAATCTTGATGTTATTACAAAAGACAATGTACTTGTAACCATGAATGCTGTAACCTTTATAAAGGTAAAAGAGCCAAAGAAAGCGACATACGAAATTGTAAATTATCAACAGGGTATATTAACATTGGTAAAGACATCTATACGTTCAATTGTGGGTAATATGAAGCTTGATGAAGCGCTTACAAACAGAGAGAAGATAAAAAATATTCTTAAAACAAAAATAATCGAAGACACACATCGTTGGGGAATAGTAATAAATTTGGTGGAGATTGTTGATTTGCACCCCTCTCAATCGATGCGAAAAGCGATGGAGAAACAGGCAACTGCAGAGCGTGAACGTAGAGCTTTAGAGATTTCTGCAAGCGGACAAAAAGCTGCCGAGATTTTGAAAGCAGAAGCCCATTTGGAAGTTTCTAGAATCCATGCCGAAGCGCATCATATAGAGATAGAAGCTTCAGCGCATGCAATTAAAAAAATAGAGAGTGTAAACAAGACTGGTGATTCAAATATGCCACTGCATTATATTTTGGGAGATAAATATCTTGATGCACTCAAGAGTCTCTCTAAATCAGATAATTCAAAGTTTGTTGTCTATCCGGCAGATTTGCAAAAGTCATTAAAAGGATTTTTGAGTATGGGTGCACTGAACCAACAAGACGAGAAGGAGTAAATGTGGAACTATTAAAGATTATAAAAATCAATAAAAAAAGGAGAGATAATGTCGTTAGTTAGAGATATTTCAACCTTCCTATGGTTGCTAATAACTTATATTTTTGCACGCTATGCAGTTGTAAATTTGGATATGCCGGCATTTGATATGCAACATGTAGTATGGGCACAAAATGAACTTTTTTATCTTACTACTAAAGATATATTTTTAATAGTAGGGGTTTTTCTCCTCTTTATAGAGATTTACAAAGCGGCAACTACAGGGGATTACAGTATTGCCGAGACTATTGTAAGCTTTTTTGTCTCTATAGCATATTTAGTAC
>Ga0256831_1002127_pt1 | contig 10414 bp, 10 predicted proteins | sample 132544metaG_FD_189087 | JGI IMG/M metagenome (GOLD analysis project Ga0256831, IMG submission 189087) | Hydrothermal vent microbial communities from Lau Basin, Pacific Ocean - 132-544 | ecosystem: Environmental > Aquatic > Marine > Hydrothermal vents | place: Pacific Ocean: Lau Basin | collected... | reverse complement strand
ATCCCGGCCTTTTCCTTGGAGGAAGAGGGGTTTCTCTCCCCCGCCTGGAGCCGGGTGTTCAGGTAGATATCCATATGCAGGACCGTCCCCATCTGCCGGAGGCGGAACTCGGCAACATACCATGGCTTCCTTACGTGGAGAACAAATTCTCCAGGCCCCGGGCGCTCCTGGGCCACGATCCGCCACTGGAACTGAAGGAGTTGCTCTTTCAGGAAGGATAAGGCCTGGGACATGGGCATCTTTCCCCGGTAATGGAGGACGGCCCACCGGAAATCCCCCACGGCGAAGCTGGCGCTCTCATTGTGGGACACCTGGAGCTGGAGCCCTGCCGGCACCGGGATATCCGGGAACTGGACAGCCCGCACCATCAAGGAATCCTGTCCCGGAACGGGGACGTAATTCCGGTCCACGTTGGCACATCCCGCCAGCAGAAGGAGGAGGAAGCAAACCAGACGAGCAGAGGGACTCATATCTAACTCCCTTATTCGTAGACAGTTATGAACTTTTCTTATTTCTCGCTTCCACAAACCTGCCAGGCTGCGTTCCACCCCGGGGAGGCCCCATGCTACACTCCTCTCCTTACGGGGAGGAACCTCGTCCATGGCAACCACCGGTGAAACGCTCCTGGACCAGGCCACCCTGGTCCTGAACAAGTCCTGGACGGCGGTCAACGTGACGACCGTCCGCAGGGCCATCTGCCTAGTCTACCTGGGCCAGGCCAAGATCATCTCACCCGAGACCTTCGAGGTCCACGACTTCGAATCCTGGATCCGGGCCGACGGGGACGGAACCCACCCTATCCTCAGGACGGTGAATCTCAAAATCCGCGTTCCGGAAGTGATCGTCCTGCAGCGTTACAACTCGGTTCCCTCCAAGGACGTGCCCTTTTCCCGCAAGAACGTCTACCGCAGGGACAATTACACTTGCCAGTATTGCGGAAAACGCTTCCGGGCGGAGGAACTGACCATCGACCACGTGGTCCCCAGGTCCCGGGGAGGCCGGACTTCCTGGGAGAACTGCGTTCTCGCCTGCGTCCGTTGCAACCTCCGCAAAGGGGACCGGACCCTGGAAGAGGCGGGCATGACCCTTCTCCGGAAGCCCTCCAAGCCCAAATGGAACCCTAACCTGCTCGTCCGCGGCGGGGCCTTTCCCCCTTCCTGGCTGGGTTTCACAGGCAAATCCTCTTCCATCCAGGGTGGCGGGGACACCGGCCCCCCTGGCAAAATAGACCAATGATTCCTTCCCGGGCCCGGCCCGGTTCCTTGTTCGCAGGGGGTGAACCATGAAACGGCGCGCGTCTCTCCTATTGGCCCTTTTCGCGATCTTCTTCTCCCTGGGGCTTTCCGCCGCCCCCCTGGCCGCCCAGAAGAAACCCGACCGGAAGGCCCTCCTCCAGGCCTACGAAAAAATGGCGGCCAACATCGAGAAGAACGACGCGGACGGCCACCTGACCCTGGCCGTCTGGTGCCTGAACAACGGCCTCAAGACCAAGGCCGTCCGCCACTTGAAGAGGGTGCTCAAGATCGATCCCTCCAACGTGAAGGCCCACAAGCTCCTGGGGCACGTCTACTTCAAGGGCAAATGGATGACCCCCAGGGAGAAGGAAAGGCTGGTCAAGAAACTGGAGGAGGAACGGCGCAAGAAGCTCGGCCTTGTGAAATACAAGGGCAAGTGGGTCACCAAGGCGGAGATGGCCAAGATGAAGGCCGGCTTCGTGAAGGTGGGGGACCAGTGGTATTCCCCCGAAGACGCCAAGAAGATCAAGGCCGGCTACGTCCGCCACCCGGAGACGGGGGAGTGGATCAAGAAGGAAGACCTTCCCAAGGCCCAGCAGGGAATGTTTCTAGTGGAAGGGAAATGGGTCTCCACCCAGGAGGCGGACCAGTATCACTCCGACTGGACCCACCCCTGGATCCTGACCACGGACCACTACAAGGTCAACACGAACCTCCCCTGGAGCGAGGCCAAGCTCCGCCGGAACGACGTGGAGATCATCTACCTCCGCCTCAAGAACATCATGGAGGGCCTGGAGCCCCAGCGGGCCCAGCGGATGAACGTCTACATCTTCGCCACCCAGGGGGACTACAACACCTACGGTTCCAAATACGGAACGGCCTATTCTTCCGTCTCGGGCGGGTGGTTCTCCCAGAACGACGAAAGCCTCCCCGCCGTGTGCCTCTGGGACAAGGATTTCGGGAAAATCAACCTTCCCCACGCCCTGGCCCTGCAATACCAGTTCTTCCTCTACCTGCAGGCCGGCATGAAGGACTGTCCCTTGTGGTTCTACGCCGGCGTGGCCTGCTACTGCGACCGCTTCTACGACACCCAGGTCCTGAGAAAGTGGGGGGCGGAAAACATCGTCCGCGCCGGCGGGGTGGCCAACTACGGCCGGAGCTGGTTCTCGAGTTACGCCCTCTCGCCCGACGCATTCAAGGCATCCCAGAAGCTTTTGAAGGACGCAGGCTTCCTGATCTGCTACGTCAAGGACAGCGGGGACAAGGTCGCCCTCAAGTACTGGAAGCAGTTCTGGGAAGGCATCAAGAAGGGAGGCAAGCCCAGGACCCTGGTTCGCCCCATCTACAGGCTGGAAAGCCACCTGGCCCGGAGCAACAAGAAGATCCGGGCCTTCTTCCAGAAGATCCTGACGGGTTGATCTCGCCCCGTCGCGACCCAAGGTTTTCCTTTTCCGGCAGAATCTTTTTCCCCGCTTCCCGTAATAGGAACCTTCGAAGAAGCAACGACGAGGGGAGGCCGGGCCGGCCTTCCTTCCGACCCGAAAGGAGTGCTCTCCATGAAAAGATCGCTGGCTCTTGCCCTCGCCCTGGGCCTCTTGGCGGCGGCGGGCTCCCTTCCCGCCCAGAAACCCTTCGACCTCAAGAGCAAGGTCCCGCCGGGAACCCTCCTCTACGCATCCCTCCCGGACCTCTCCCAGAGCTACCGGGACTTCCAGAGCACGCCCTTGGCCAAGCTCTGGAGAGAGCAGGAGGTCCAGGAGTTCCTGGCCCAGCCATTGGCTTTCGCGAAAACCTATTGGGCCCAGGCGGTGCAACAGATCCAGGCCTTACACCAGGCGGGAATCCTGCCTGTCACCGCCGAAGAGATCTTTTCTTTGAGACCGGGAAGCCTCTCCGCCGCCCTCATCGGCCCCGGCGGGAAGGGTGAGCCCTTCCGGTTCGCCTTCACCTTCCAGGTCTCCCAGGGGACCCAGGTCATGGACAAGCTGGTCCAGTTCGGACTGAAAAAGCTCCAGGCCAAGATCGACGAGCTGAAAGCCAAGGTGAAGGACGGCACGGCAGATCCCATGGAGCAGATGGAACTCCAGATGATGCCCCGGATCAGCCGGATCGGCTCCGCCCAGGCCCTGGTGGCTTCCACCCTTCCCCCCAATGGCGGCAAAAGCCCGGGATTCACTTCCCTCACCTACGCCTATACCCAAGGCCTGGTCCTGGTGGCCAGTTCCAAGTCCTTGGCCGAGAAAATCCTGAGCGACAAGCCCGGGGCCAGCCTCGCCCTGGACCCGGTCTTTCGCCAGGCCATGGGGAAAGTGAAGTCCCAGGGGGCGGAGACCCTCTTCTTCCTTCGCCCCAAAGGGTTGATCCAGGCCTTCTTGAAGCTCATGCGGGAGGTTCCCTCCCCCAAGGCGCGGAACTTCATGGAGGAACACGGCCAAGGTCTCCAGAAGGCCCTGGAGATTACGGGTCTTTTGGGATGCGACGCCCTGGCCATGGTGGCCACCTACGACCAGGGCAAGTGCTTCTGGGACAGCTTCCTTCTCGCCCCGGAGCCAAGGAAGGGGCTCCTGGACCTGGCCGGGGGCCGAACCCTGAACCTGGACCACCTGGCCTGGATTCCCAGGAGAGCCACATCTTTCTCCATTGGGTATATGCCCTTGAAGAAGATCTACCACACCATCCTGGACGCGATCGGCGCCGTGGACCCGGAAACGGGTGGGCGTATAAACGGTGCACTCGCCGCGCTCAAGGAAAGGCTCGGCCTGGACCTGGAAAAGGATCTCCTGGACCAGTTGGACGGGGAAGTCCTGTGGTACGGCATCGCCAGCTCCAATCTCATGACCCCCGGGACCAAGGTCGTCCTGGCCCAGGTGAGTTCCCCGCAGAAACTCCTGAACAGCCTGGAAACTCTCTTCGGCCTCTCCAAAGGCGCCGTTTCCCTTGAGTCCACCAAGGACCCGGCCACGGGGATGGAGATCTGGCAGATCCAGTTCGACACAACCATGCTGCCCCAGACGGGGCCGGCCATGGCCTTTGGAAGAATCCTGGCCTTCATCAAGCCGTCCTTCACCTTCCACAAGGGCTACCTGGTGGGAGCGTTGAATCCGAGGGACGTAAAGAAGGCTGTAGCCCAGATGGAGGGCCAAAGAAAAGGGGACATCCGTTCCCACAAGGACGTGGCCCTCTTCCTCAAGGGCCTCCCTCCAACGGTGACCCACATCTCCTTCAGCGACATCAAGACCACGATCCAGATGCTCTACGAAACCGCTTCGGGGGCCTTGAACATGGTGAGCCTCCCGGACGACATCCCCGTGGACCTGGCCCTCCTGCCCGGGTCGGACACAGTGGCCAAGCACTTCTTCCCCATCACTTCCTACGCATCGGAAACCAAGGAAGGAATCCACGCCCGGAGCGTGAGCCCCTTCGGGCCGGAAGTGCTCCTGGGGGCCGCGGCGGTAGGAATCGGATCGTCGATCCTGATCTCCAAGAACCAGGCCCGAATGGGAAGGGTCCGGATCGGCCCGGTCACCCAGAAGAAGAAACCGGCCCGGAAGCCCAAGAAAGTCCTCCTCCCGGGAGCCCAGGGGAAGATCGTCCCGGCGAAGACTCCTTCGGCGGCCACCCCCGCCCAGAAACGGCGGGTCCAGGAGGATTTCGACCTGCTCTCCTCGGGGATTGTGATCTACAAGGTGGAGACGGGCTTCTACCCTGAGAGCCTGGACATCCTTCTCAAGCCCACCAAGGACTATCCCCACGGATTCCTTACGGACCGGACCGCCCTTCCCAAGGATCCCTGGGGCAGGCCCTACAAGTACAAGCGCACCGCCACGGGCTACCGGCTCTGGTCGGTAGGCCCCAACGGCAAAGACGAAGGAGGAAAGGGAGACGACATCCTCCGGGCTCGCTGATCCGGCCTCTTGCCGCTTCGCGAAACAAGGCTCCCCCCGGGCCGGGCCCGGGGGGTCCCTTTTTTCCAGGAGATCCAACCCATGAAGAATCCTTGGCGGGCCGCCCTGGGGGCGGCCCTTCCCCTCCTGGCGGGGCTCCTCCCCGCCGCTCCCCCGGCGCGGGCCTTCCAGCCCGGATCCTGGGGAAGGTCCCGGCTGGTCTACGCAGGCGAAGTCCCCATCCTCCACCTCCACGGAAGCCCCGCCCGGATGGGGGAGGCCGCCGGGCGGCTCACCAGGGGGGTCTTGAGAAAACTCGCGCCCCACTTCGCCCGGCGCTTCATGGACACCTTTTTCACCCTGATTCCGGCTGACCGAAAGAAGGCCAAGAAAAAGAGGCTCCTCGACCTGGTCCGCCGCTCCAGGGCCGGGATTCCGGAATACCGGATGAAAGAGATCGAGGCCCTGGCCCGGGCCGCCGGGGTGCCGGAAGAGCAGATCCTCCTGGCCAACCTCCTTCCCGAGGTGGCCCCCCGGGTGCACTGCTCCACCCTCTTCCTGGCCGGTTCCAGGATGACCGACAAAGCCCCCGCCCTGGGCCGGAACCTGGACTACCCCTCCATCGCGGACATCCACCTCTACGGCCTGGTTGTGATCTACCACGAAAAGGGACGGATTCCCCTGGCATCCCTCACCTTTCCCGGCCTGGTGGGGGTGCTCTCGGGGATGAACGAAAAGGGGCTCTGCGGCGCCACCATGGACGTGTACCGGGACTCCCGGAAGGCCAACCCGGGCGCGATCCCCAGGTTCCTCTTCTACAGGGAACTCCTCTCCAGGAATTCCACGGTAGACCAGGTTCTCCAGGCCGCCCGGGGGACAATATGCCTTTCGGGGGGGAACTTCACGACCGCCGACGCCCGGGGCGGGGCGGCGGTCCTGGAGAGCAACGGGAAGAAATGGGCCTTCCGGAGGCCCAAGGAGGGCGCCCTTTTCGCCACCAACTTCTTCCGCTCCCCTTCCCTGGGAGGCCCCCATCCCTGCCGGCGCTACTCCCTCCTGGAAAGACAGGTCAAAAAAAGGCCGGTCTTCTCCCCCCGGATCCTGAGGGGCGTGCTTCGGATGGCGGCTCTCGGCCCCATCAATGTCCAGTGCATGGTCTTCCGGCCCGCCTCCCGGGAGATCGACTTCGCCTTCGGCCGCGTGCCGGCGGCAGCCTCTCCATTCCATCACCTGGGAAGGATGGAACTCTTCGGGAGGGTACAATCAACCCCTGCTTCCAGGCCTTCCCGGAGAAGCAAGTGAGGCGCCCCATGAGCACAGAAAGAGAACAACCCCGAAAGAAAGTCACCCCGGCCCTCCTGAGAAAGATGAAAGAGAAAGGCCGCAAGGTGGTGATGCTCACGGCCTACGACTGGCTCCTGGCGGGGCTCCTGGAAGAGGCTGGGGTGGACATCCTGCTCGTGGGGGACTCGGCGGGGATGGTGGTCCACGGCTTTCCCGACACCCTGCCTGTGACCATGGACCTCATGCTGGCCCACACCGCCGCCGTGGCCCGGGCCGCCCGGTCGGCCATGGTGGTGGCGGACATGCCCTTCCTCTCCTACCAGGTCAATCCCGACGAAGCCCTGCGCAACGCCGGCCGGTTTCTCCAAGAGGCCGGCGCCGACGGGGTCAAGCTCGAAGGGGGAAAGAGGGTGGCCGGCCTGGTGGAGCGGCTCGTAGAGGCAGGGATCCCCGTGATGGGCCATCTCGGGCTCACGCCGCAGTCGGTGAAGACCACGGGCTACTCCCTCCAGGGCGGCACCGAAGATGAGGCGGGACGGCTCCTGGAGGAGGCCCGCGTCCTGGAAGAGGCGGGGATCTTCAGCCTGGTCCTGGAAAAGGTTCCCGCCTCCCTGGCGGAAAAGGCGGCCTCGGAGTTGAAGGTCCCGGTGATCGGCATCGGCGCCGGACCCTCCTGCGACGGCCAGGTCCTGGTCACCCAGGACATGCTGGGGCTCTTCCCGACGTTTAAGCCCAAGTTCGTGCGCCGTTACGCCGAGCTGGGAAACCAGATCCTGGATGCGGTGAAGCGTTTCGCCCGGGACGTCCGCTCCGGGGATTTTCCCGGGCCGAAGGAAAGCTTTTGAAAGGCCATGGCAAAAGAGATCCAGAAGAGCTACGAGGAGATCCGGGACCAGGTCCTGGGCGTCCTCCAGGGAAAGGACCCTTTGAAAAAAGGCCTGCTGGTGGGGGGGCTTGTGCTGACCGCCCTCTCCCTGGTGATGCTCCTGGTGCGGGCCGTCCCCTGGGTCGTTCTTTTCCTCCTGGGCGTATTCTTTCTCTCCCTGGCCTTGCGAAAACCTTCGGAATCCTGATCGTCCTCTGCGCCGCCTCCCTTCTCCCCGCCCAGGGAATCCTCCTGGAGAAAGGCCGAATCACCCTCCGGGCTCCCGCCGGCCTGGAAGGGCCGGCCCGGGCGGCCCTCCAGATCGCCAGGGAGAGCATCCCCAGGATCGCCGATCGACTCCAACTTCCGCCTCCAAAGAAAGTTACGATCATCCTGGCCCGCCGGGACTCCCAGGTCCCGGCCGGGCTGGCCCGCCTCATGCCCCGGTGGGCCGCCGGCGTGGCCTTCCCCTTCCGGAGAATCCTGGTGATCCGCCTGGACCGGCTCTCCTTCGTTCCGGGAGGATCCCTCCGGGTCGTCCTTCGCCACGAGCTGGTCCACCTGGTCATGGGGGCCCTGGGTCCGGAGGTCTTCCGGAAACTTCCCTGGTGGTTCCACGAGGGGACGGCCCAGGTCCTTTCGGGACTTCCCTTCTTCAGCCAGAGAGAGGACCTGGGCGCCTTGGTCCAGCTCGACCTCCTTCCCTTTTTGAAGGACTTGGGAGCCGAGGAAAATTCCAGCCGCAGGGCCACGGACCTGGCCTACCAGGCGGCCTTCTCCTTCGCCTCCTTCCTGGAGGATCGCCTGGGAGACGACGTCTTCGCCAGGATCATAAAGGCCCAGAAAAAAGAGCCCGACTTCAACCGGGCCTTCCTTCAGGCCACCGGTTTTTCCTACATCACCCTGGAAACCCAGTGGCGGGCTCTTCTCCTCTCCCAGCCCTGGGCTACCATTCAGGAGATCGCCGGTGAATTCTTTCTTCTTCTTCTCGTCTTGTCCCTTCCCCTGGTAGGCCTCGCCTTGACGCGGCGCTTCAAGAGGGAAGAGGAAATCGAGAAGGCCTGGGAGGAAGAGGAAGAAGAAATGGGAGAATTCCAGGGGTTCCTGGACCAGGAGGACCTGGAGGACCAAGACCGGGAGCCAGAGCCCGGCCAAGAGGAATGGTGAACAGCGAGACCGCCGCAGAGACTGCAGTCCAGGAGGAGAATCTCCCCATCCTCGAAGAGGGGCCGCCTCTCAGGAAGGCCCCCTTCAAGGTCCGGCTCGCGGCTCGCGTCGCCGTGGGAGGGCTCTCTCTTTTAGGGAGGACCTGGAGGCTCGAGTGGATCCGGGGGGAGCTGGTGGAGGAGTGGTCCCGGAAAGGATGCATCTTCGCCTTCTGGCACGGCCAGGCCATGATCCCCGCCTGGGCCTACAGGAACAAAGGCGTGGCCGTCATGGTGAGCCTCCACCGGGACGGGGAGATCATGAACCGCGCCCTGGCCCGGCTGGGGTTCAAGCGGATCCGGGGCTCCACGAGCAAAGGGGGGAACTCGGCCCTTTCTGCCATGGCGGCCCTCCTTCGAAAAGGCGGGCTCGCCGCCATCACCCCCGACGGGCCCAGGGGCCCGCGCTTCAAGGTCCACCCGGGGGTCTTCCTCCTGGCCGCCCGCACGGGCTCTCCCATCCTTCCCTGCGGGATCGCCGCCAAGTCCATGTGGACCCTGAACAGTTGGGACGCCTTCATGATCCCCCGGCCCTTCACCAGGGTCCGGATCGCGGCGGGCGATCCCATCCGGGTCCCGGGGGACCTGAACCGGGAGGAACTCCACGGACTGGAAGCAAAGCTCCGGGAAACCTTGATGAAACTCAACGACCAGGCCGCCCGCTTCGGGTAATCTGGGCGCCCCATGGAAAGAAAGGCTCGCCGCAAGATCTCCGCCTCCGCCCTGGCCCTGGGGGCCTTGCTCCTGGCCCCTTCGTGCATGACCTTCCGCCACAAGGTCCACAACGGGCCCCTGGGAACGGTCCAGGTCCAGAAGGAGCAGTATTTCTTCCTCTTCGGGCTGGTTCCCCTGGGCCGGGTGGACACCGCCGCCATGGCCGCTCCCCACAAGAGCTACTCCATCGAAACGGAATTCACCTTCACGGACCTCCTGGTGAGCGCCTTCCTCTCGCCGCTCACCATCGTCCGCCAGACCGTAACGGTGAAGAAATGAAGGGGCCCGGCGGCGGGGGGAAGTCCATCACCCTCAAGCTCCCCACCGGCAAGGCCCGCCAGGTGGAGGAGATCCTCCAGGCCGAGGGAGTGCCCCTGGAGCCATGCGACTACGCCTACTTCCGGGGAAGGGCCCAGGGGTGCGTCCTCACCTTCTACAAGTCGGGCAAGCTCCTCCTCCAAGGCCCCCTGGCCGAGGCCTGGGCCCTCCGGGTGGCCGGGGGGCTTCCCGAGGAGAAGGAGGACCGCCGGGAATTTCCCGGGGGGCGGCGCCCCACCATCGGGTCCGACGAATCCGGAAAAGGGGATTACTTCGGCCCCCTGGTGGTGGCCGCCGTCTACGCTCCTCCGGATCAGTGGGATCTTCTCCAGAGGGCGGGCGTCCAGGACTCCAAGGCCGTCTCCGACAGGAAATCCCTCACCCTGGCGGGATGGATCGAGAGGGAGTTTCCCACGGCCCAGAGAACCTTGATGCCCGAGGAATACAACCCGGCATGGGAAGCGGCGGACCGCAACCTGAACAAGCTCATGGCCCGCCTCCACGGCGAGGTCCTCAAGGAACTCCTTCCCCGCCTGGGAGACCCGCCGCGGGGGCTGGTCCTGGTGGACAAGTTCGGGCCCAAGGCCAGGGTGGAGAACGAGATGGGGGACCTGCCCGAAGGGGTCGAACTCCTCCAGGTCCCCCGGGCCGAGGTCCACCCCGTGGTGGCCGCCGCCTCCATCGTGGCCCGGGCCCGCTTCCTGGAAGGCCTGGAGGAGTGTTCCCGGGAGGCGGCGACAAAGCTTCCCAAGGGAAGCGGACCGGCCGCCAAGAACACCGCCGCCCGGGTCGTGGAGATCGGAGGAAGGAAACTCCTGGCCAAGGTGGCCAAGCTCCATTTCAAGATCACCCCCGGCCTGTTCTGAGCCTCCCGCTCCTTGCCACCCCACTCCCGCCCCTCTACCCTGG
>Ga0256831_1002126_pt1 | contig 10418 bp, 14 predicted proteins | sample 132544metaG_FD_189087 | JGI IMG/M metagenome (GOLD analysis project Ga0256831, IMG submission 189087) | Hydrothermal vent microbial communities from Lau Basin, Pacific Ocean - 132-544 | ecosystem: Environmental > Aquatic > Marine > Hydrothermal vents | place: Pacific Ocean: Lau Basin | collected... | reverse complement strand
GATGTTTGGTACAGCACTAAATGTTCTTAGTGGCTCATGGCTATTTAAGAGTGAACTAGCTCATTTTGATGGACTAAAATATACAGCTACACAAGATAAAACCTTTAAACGAACCGATGGCTTAGTAGGAGTTGAGTACAAAGGTATTGCTGACACACTTATCTCTTACGATGTATCGCTTAGAAGGGTACATAGCTATGATAATGCTCTAAAAAACAATCCAATATCTATTCAAGAGAACACCTACCAACAAGCTTTTCGTATAAGTTCAGATTTTTTAAATGCTACTCTTCATGGAAATTATCTTATCTCTCTCTTTGGTAAAAAGCTAGATGAGGGTGGTTTCCAAAGAGCATGGGTCAAGTATGATATTGCCGATGGAGTCTATACCAATATTGGTGTGGTTGACTATATTGGTGGTAGTAAACTCTTTGATAGGGTACACAATAGCGATATGGTCTTTGCTGATGTTAGTTATAGTTTTTAGTGGGGATTGGTTATAATTTTACAATAAGGAAGCAGATTATGGAAGAAGCACTTAAACTAGAAAACTATAGTTATAAAGATTATGTAGACATAGACAACTCCACTAAAGAGCGTATAGAGCTTATTTTTGGAAAAATATATATGATGGCAGGAGCTACAGCCCAACATCAAGATGCTGTTGGCAATATCTTTTTTATCTTAAAAAATATGAGCAAAGCCAAAGAGAAGTGTCAACCACGTGTGGCTCCTTTTGATTTAAAGCTCACTGTAGATAACAAAACAAACGTTGTACAACCTGATGTTATGCTCTTTTGTGACAAAGAGTTACCTTGTGCTGTTTTTGAAGTTTTATCACCCTCTACTGCCTACAAAGACAAAACGGTAAAAAAAGATTTATATGAGAAGAGTGGGATTAAAGAGTACTTTTTAATAAATGTAGAGTATAAGCTTGTTGAGAAGTTTATGTTGGTTGATGGTGTTTATAGCTATGTTGGTGTTTTTGGTTTAGAAGATACTTTAGTCATCGACTGTATGAGTGATGAGGTCGATGCTAAAGAGATTTTTGAATTTTAAAAACAAACAAAAAAATCCACCTCAAGCTCTTCCATTAAACTTAAAATCAACGATGAAGAGCTAAATAACTCTTCATCATTACGATACATAAAGAGTAAGTCAAATTGATGTTTTCTGCTATAGGCTATTAAATCTTCATCTACCTCACCATTAGCTTCAATAAACTCACCCTCTATACCAAACTCCTTAAGATAGTTCTCAAACTCTTTTTGGTGAGCCTCTTTAACCTCTTCGTTTAACTCAACTGTTATAGGTGAAGTAAGAGGAGTAACATTTAGGTAGTCAGCTTGAACTACAAGAGTATCAACAAGGTAGCGATGGTCATGAACTAAAAAGAGTTTACTTTGCTTAAAAAGGTGTAGAGCATAGTTAATAGCTTTCATTGTAGGCTCTTTTAAATCCGTAGGTAGTAGAATTTTATTGTAGCTCTCTTTTGGCTCTTTTAAAACCCAAAAAGCGTAAGAGGTCTCCTCTATTAGTGTAGGTGTAATCTCTTTTTGATAAGGGGTTATAACTACTGTCTCTTTTGGTTCTTTGGCAATGCTTTCTAGTCTATTGAGCGTATCATCAATATAGACAAATATGGCATATTTCTCATTGGGGTTGAGTTCTAAGAGTTGTTTTGTAATCTCTTTTTTAATACTCTCTTTATCGAGGCTATTGTTTTCTCTATTTAGTGTAAAGATATCAGGAAGTTCAAAAAGTGGTTCTTCGTGAACAAAAAGAACTTCTAAAACACTATTGTGCTGTTTTGAAAAATTAACCCCTTTTTGTAGAGCATTCGTCATATTGTCTAAAGTGTTAAGCACTACAACAGTTTTTTTAAATTGATGTTTCATTTTCTACTCCAAAAAGTGTTTTAATAGATTATAACACTTTTTGGTAAATGAATGTTTAACGAATATTAAAATGTAATACAACAGAGACATCAGAGATAGGTAGTTTTCCTATCATATCAGATGGAATACCTACAGGAAAGGTACGAGCCAAAGTTTTTTTAATACTTTTGTAAAAGATTCTTTTTCCACTAATAAAGCGAATATTGCTAACTTGTCCTGTAGCTGTGATGTCAAAGCGTACTTTTACTGAACTCTCAATGTGTCGTCTAAGGGCAATTTTTGGGTATTTTTTATTGGCGATAATTTTGTTACGAATCTTTTGTAAAAAGGCTCTTTTCGCTCTACCATTGTCAGGAGTAGGTTGAGAAGTTTTAGGCGTAGATTTAATCACTTTTGGTTCTCTTCTAACAATGTGCTTTGGGGCTATAATAGGTTCTTCTAGCACTTTTTTAGGAACGACAATATGTTTAACAATTTTTCTAGGTTTTGGCTTATGTTTTTTGATAACTTTTTTAACTATCTTTTTATGTACTTTTTTGGGTTTTACTTTTTTAGGCTTATGCTTTTTTATTATCTTTTTTGGTTTTGGAATAGGTTTTGGTTTTGGCTTCTCTTTAACGATAGGAGGGGATACAACTTTTTTAGGAACAATAGGCATAATAGGTTTTGGAACAATTTTTTTAACAGGTTTAGAGAGATTTAAAAGAGCAACTTTAACAAGATGCTCTTTTTTAGGTGCTTGTAACCTTTTTTCTACTTCTAACAGAGAAAAAATTCCCATACCAAGGATTAGGAAAATGAGTATAGAGAGTAAAAAAGATAGTCGGTAGTGTTGATGGGTCATTTTTTTGTAACAATTCCTAAATCTTCATACTCATGTTTCTTTAACAAATCTAAGATAAATACAAAACTCTCAAACTTAGCATTTTTATCAGAGTAGAGTTGAATAGGACTCTTTTTACTATGTTTTAACAGCTCCTTTTCTACTTTAGAGTGGTCTATTTTTACTTTTCCAAAGAAGACATCACCATTGCTCTTAATTGAGATAGCAAGTTCTTTTTTAGGTTTCTCTTTGACCTCAGTTGAGCCTGAAGGAAGCTCTACTTTTATGACACCTGTCTGTATAAACGAAGCAGTAGTTAGGACTATTACAAACAATACCAACATAATATCAATAAATGGTACAACGTTAATGCTATCAAACTTGGAGGAGCGTCGCATTAATTCTCCTTGTTATGGATAATCCATTTGTTAATAAGTACTTCTACTTTTCGGTTAAGGTGGTTGTAGAAAAAAATGGCAGGAATCGCTACTACAAGCCCCATAGCAGTGGCTTTAAGTGCTAACGCCAATGAGGACATAATATTTTTAACATCCATCTCTCCTGTCTGCCCCATAGTATAAAAGGTAATAATAATTCCAAGTACTGTTCCAAGTAGTCCAATATATGGTGCATTGGCTCCAAAACTAGAGATAATCGAGAGGTTATTTGTCACCTCTATCTCTAGCTCCTCTAAGGTATTGTAGTTGCTAACTTTGACCTGTCTATAAAATAGTAGACGTTCAATCCAAAAGAAGAGTGTTAAAAAACTCATAAAGGCGAGGAGTCCCAAAACCCCATAGTCGACAATTTGGCTTAGTAGTTCGATATTCATTTTTTTACCTTGGTTTTTATTGTAGATATTATATTATAAATAGATGAGAAGAAAATGATTTTTAAAACTAAATCTTAGAAACTATAGGAAATATGTTTACCTAATAAGGTAGTATGAGGTATAGGAAAAATCTTAGGGTAGTTTTTATAGTGAGGGTATTTTACAAAAAAATACCCTCAAAGAAGTTAATAATCTGAGTTTGATTAATTTTATAGCTTTTTAATTATTCTTAAAAGTTATATCTTGTCCATACACGAATAACGTTGTTTTTATCTGAACCATCTGCATCTTGCATAACGTAAGCAGCAAGCATATTTGTTCCAAGAGCTTTAAATTTGTAGATAACATCTAATTCATTGTAATCACTTGATGCAGCTGAATTATCTGTTGTTGCTGCATATTGAGCAATAAGTTTACCTGGACCTACAGGAGCTACACCTTTTAGCATAACAGTGTCGTTATCTCTTTTAATAGCACCTTGATTTAAAATCATTTGTGTATAAAGTGGAGTTTTAACACCTGTTCCAACATTTTGAATAGCATTGCCACCATCACCTACATTTGTATAGGCTAAAGTTAGATTAGCAATTCCTGCTTTTCCTGAAACTTTTGCACCATAAGAAGATGTATCATCACCATCTGTCATTAGTTGTCCACCTTGTAGAGCAAATTTAACAGGAAGTCCAGCATCAATTTGTGCATCTGCCCAAATAGCACTAACTCCTGTATTTGGAAGTTGATAATAACTTACAGTTGGTTGAACGGCTTTAGAAGATTTATTAGCAACAGTTAACATATAAGCACCACTTTTACCAATTTTATTATATGTTCCTAAATCTACTAACCCTGGTGATTTTACTAATGCACCATTTCCATTAGCAACATAAGCACCTACAACAGTAGTATCTGGAATATCTGTATTGATAGCTAGTGCAGCATCAAATGTATTTTTAAATACGTTCCAACCTTCTGAGAATGCAAATGGAGAGAGGTTTTTAGGAAGCTCTTGTCGCCCTAATTTAAGAGTTGTATTAGCAACTTTTTTTGTAATATATACTTTTGTTAATGAAGCACCATTAAGTTCACCAGTTTGAGCTGTTTGCATTGAAGCTCTAACTGTATTGTTTTCTAAACCAAGTGTTCCTAATACAGTCCCTTGTACTCCAAGACCAAAATCGTTTCCAAGGTCACCATTTACATTAAGTTGTAAACCAGCATTGGCTCTAGAGTTTGCACCATTATCAAAAAGGTCAGCAGCTCCACTACTATCCATTGTTTGGTAATAAAGAGCAACTTGCCCACCTGTTTTTAAATCTACATCAGCTTGTGCCATAGTTGCTACAGATAGCAGAGAAATTGCAACTAAACTCAATTTTGTTTTTGTCATTCGTAATCCTTTGTAATCTTTTATATAAGTAAACTATATCATCATTATAATAAAATTTTATTGATTTGCATCAATATTTAGTGAATTTTGTTCGGCTTCATACGCCATCATTTGTTGACGTACTTCATTAATTTGTTCTGGAGTTACATTTTCATCACTTGACCAAGCAATTTCTACTTCTCCATTGTACTCTTGACCTATAATCTCTATTTTTTGAGCATACTCATAAACATCAAGACAGATAATTCTATTTTTTGTGTCCTCCTCTTTCATGGTATCAAATAGTTCAATGTACCAACGTCCTGCTACATTACTTTTGATAACAGATTCAACTATGGTACTCATTAAACACCTCCATGGAAATCTTTTTTCTTAAGGTCACCATTGTAAACAATGTCTTTTACATTAATATTCTCTTTTGTTAAGACCTCAGGAACCTCGTCAGCTTCATTTAGCTCTTTGATAGCTGCGTCTAACTCCTCTTGGTAGGTCATCATCATATCTGCTGTAATAACATTTGGAAGTTGTTGAATCTTGACAAGTTTTTTAATCTCCTCTTCAACTCCTGCCCCCTCAATAGTGACAATAATCTTTCCTGTTGCCTTATCGCAAAAGTGATAATCTACAAAATCTTCATTTTCAAAGTACTCTACTAATCCATCAATATGTTTAGGTAGTGCTTGTACTACAATGCTTGATATATTCATTTTAAACTCCTATCTATTTTATTAACCTTAGTTCGATGGAATACCATATCTACAATAATAAACTTTTTAGGCTTTTGTGAATATGAGATTTTATCGAATTTATGTTATTAATTCCATAAAGGTAGCACTCGTTTACAAAACAATTTCTTAAAGGAGGTAAACAAAACTGAGTGCTACGTCTATGGATTAATTAAATTCCATATTAAAATATGGCTATCACTACTTGAAGAGAAAAGTGTTTTTTCATCTTTAAATAGAATGTTGTTAAGTGTACTCTCTTGCCCTTTTAAAATGAAGAGTTTCTCTTTAGTTCTAGAATTGAAAATAGAGATGTTGTTCTCTTCATCGAGTGCAAAAGCTACTTTTTGACTACTAGGGCTAATACCTGTAGCATAGATAAGGAAAGAGCCTTGTATAAATTGGTTACTTCCCTTGTTTAGGTTATAGATTACAGCTTTTCGGTCTTGTCCAGCTGCTGTTATAATACCTTTTCTAAAGGCAACTTTGTAGACATTGTCTTTATTGACACCTTTTAGCTCTTGAAGAACAGTTCCTTTATGTGTATCAACAATAGAGAGTATACCACTCTCACAAGCAACAACGGCTTGACCTTTATCAAGATTTAGGGTAAAATCTGAAAATTTTGATTCACTTAATTGCTTTTTGTAAAGTTCTGTTTTAGTTTTAATATTAAAAAGGGATATCTCATTGGAAAGGTATCCAAGTAAGATATGATTTTTATCAATAAATCGAGCTTTAATAATGGCCTTCTTATCTTTAGCAGAGAGTATTTGAGTGAGGTTTGTATCGTAGATATATAGGTTTGAGTAGCCACCTTTACCACTATCACTAAGGATTAGATATTGGTTATCTATTTTATCTGTACTCATAACTCTAGCAGGTATCTCATCTCCCATAAAATCTTTTACATTAGGGATTGCTATAGTTTTTACGTTTTTCTTTGTAGTAATATCTTTTACCTCTATATGACCCATATCGGTAGCAACAATTAGTAGATTGTCTCTTAAGACCATATCTTTAACTGTACCATTTATCTCAATAATATCTACAGGTTTTAATGTAGGTGTTGCGTTCAAGAAGATATTGCATAAAAGAAAAAAAAGAACTTGTTTCATGATAAAATACCTTCAACTTGATTAAGTATTAACTCCTCTAGCTCTTCGATTGAGAGACTGCTTTTAAGTGCATAGAGGTCAATCTCACTGGCTAAAAAGTTGTCAAAAGAGCTGTTGTCATTTAATTTTACCATAAGCTCTTCCATCTTCTCTTGCCCTAATGCTTCTTGCATAGGTTCTGCAATATAGACAATAAAGTTATACTCTTCAAAGTTGAACTCAAACTCTTCTGAGTCATAATCTTCATAATTTTCATCAACATTAAAAAGGTGTCTTAACTCTAGCTCTTTGTCTTCTAGTTTATCAAATAATTTTGGGTATTTCTCTTGTAATTTCATATCTTGCTCTCCTCTTGTTTTATGACATTGTAACTAATTGCTTCTGTAGGACAACGTGAGATACAAAATCCACACGCTGTACATTTCTCATTGTCTATGATGGGGTTAAACATACCATTAAATAAAATTGCATCATCTATACAAGGCTCTTTACAAGCATTACAGATAACCCCATGATGGGCAACACATGCTTGAAGTGATATTTTAAAGATAGCACTTAAGTAGGTGCTACTTCCTTCATTCTCTAATGAAAGTACATCTTTCTCACAAGCAATAGCACACTCATCACAAAAGGTACAGCCATTTTTACTAAAGGTAAGTGTAGGGGTTTTTGTCTCTTTATCAATAAATATAATCTGCTCATCACAAGAAGCAACACAAGCTTGATTCTCACAGCTTGGACACTCACTCTGAAAAAAAGATTCACTTTTTCCATAAGGGGGTCGTATCAGAAGAGGAGTCTCTCTCTCTTCTGATTGACGCAAAGGTTTTGCAATAGATTTAAAAAAACCTCTTCTGTCTACCACTATTTTACACCATCATTCATCATATTAATAAGATTAGAGTGTGTTTTAAACTCATCTGTTAAGCCATCAGATTTAAAGGTATTTCCTACAGCTGTTTTAACATCTGCTTGAGGTGCATGACATTGAGAACAGTTAAATCTACCTTGGTAGAGTTTATCTGATTTTTTTGCTTTAGCAATAACAATATCACTAACATTACCCATCTCGCCTTTCATTCCAACAGTTTTACCCTCTTTTACCAATTCACCATCTTTTAGAACAGTTGTTGGTCTATAGTTTGTAAAGTGAGATGGTGGGATTGGTGTTGCACCTACACCTTTTGCAACGTCAGGCATGTGACATCCAAGACATTGGTTATTTTTTTGAGTAATAGGAAGTAGTCCTTCTACTGAGTGAGGAATCATCGGTGGAGCATTTACATAAGCTCTTTCAAATTTAGGTGCAGTACCTGGTGCTGGTCTATCCCCTTTAATCTCTTGAGGTGCTACATTTTCATTAAAAAGTGAAGTTTTTCTTAGTCCTAAAACAGTCTCGTCAACTACTTTTTTATTTCCTAAGTCCTCTTTATCTAGTCTTGCTTTATCAGCTACTTTTGCATTGATATCTAAAACTTTTGCTACTGCCTGAGTAGCTTCAGCCTCTTCTTTTACCGCAAGTTTGGTAGATGCTTTAGCACCAACACCTTTAATAGAAGCTGCTATAGAATCAATATCTGCATCAGATAGAGCAGCAACTTGCCCTTTCATCATTGCTTTCATTGCACCACCATAAGTACCAGCTTTGTACCCTTTAAGTGCTTTTACAATATCCTCTTTAGACATATCTTTTACAATTTTAGATTTGCCCATTGCATGTTTCTCAAAACTTGCTCCATGACACCCTGCACAAGCAGCTGTACTTGCACCATATAGTGCAGAGGCAGCCAATAGTGAACTTAATGCCATTACCTTAATAACTTTTGTCATTTTTTCTCCTTTAACTATCTTTATTTAAATTTCTAATACTAAAACCTAAAGCATCATCGTTACAGACATCAATACAGCGACCACAGTTGGTACACTCTCCATCTGTTACGGAGATACTCTTTTTGTTAATCATGTGTAGTACCTGATTTTCAGGACAGACAATTTTACACTCCATACAGTTTGTACATGCCTCATGATTGTGTTTAACTCTAACAATACTCTTTTGACCAATAAGTGAATAAGCTGCACCTAAAGGGCAGATGTGACCACACCAACCATTTTTAACCCCAAATAGGTCAAAAAGGAAAATGGCAATCACCACTGAGATACCTGCACCAAAACCAAAGATAATACCTCTTTGCATAATGGTTATAGGACTCAATGCCTCAAAAGCAGCAATTCCTACAAGAGCAGAGACAATAAGACCCAAAACCATAATCCAGTAACGTGTTCTACGCTTTAAGAAACGGTAGTTAACCTCTTCTTTGTCTAGCTTTAGTTTGCGTCTAAGCCAATTTGCTAAGTCGGTTACCATATTAATAGGACAGACCCAAGAACAAAATGCTCTTCCACCTACTATCATATAAAAAAGCGTAATAAGTAACGCACCTATAAGCACATCTGCTCCAAGTATAAAACCAGCAGAAAGAGCTTGTAGAGTAGTATAAGGGTCAGCCAATGGAATAAGCCCAAAAAGTTTTGAAGAACCAAATGTTCCTTCTAAAATATGCCAACCATAAGCATTGGCAGCAAAGTAGAGAAACATTAGTCCAATCTGTGTTACTCGTCTAAGGAGTAGATATTTTAAATTTTTCATTAATACTCTATCTCCCTATTTAAGTAATCAGATGGTGCTTTTTGACTTCTTTCATCATGAGTCTCAATCTCATCAAGCTTTCTATCTCCTGCTCTTTGTTGGTCTTTTTCATCCCAACCTTTTACATAGTGGTCTCCTGCTCTTCCCATAGAGTGTTCTCTAGGAAGTACAAAAATAGCAGGTTTCTCAGTGATACATGCTTTTTCACAAAGTCCACAACCAGTACAGGCATCTGAATGAACCACAGGAAGTAAAAATGCATGTTTTCCTGTACGCTCATTTTTTTGATAATTTAGTGTAATTGCCTCATCAAGCAGTGGACATGCTCTATAACAAGCATCACACTGTAGACCCCAATAGGCAACACATGATTCTTTGTGTACTATGGCTAAACCCATCTCTGCTTTGTTAATGTCAAGCTTTTTTTTCTCATTGAGAAGGCTTTTCATATCTAAAGCTTCTGATGGACAGACAGGTACACAAGGAACGTCATCACACATATAGCAAGGAACTTCTGTTGGAATAAAGTATGGTGTACCAATAAGTCTATGGTCCCCACCTTTTGCCATTTTAATTGTTCCTTCTCTTTGTGTTCCGTCTTTGTTTTTATTGCTTTCACGATTGACACAAGCTTCAGCACAAAGTCCACACTTAATACATGCATCTAAAAACTGTTCTTCAGGCAATGCACCAGGTGGTCGAAGTACTAGTGGTGAAGCTTTTGCCTCATCACAATAGCCACTCCACAACATTCCACCAAGAGCTGTAAGACCTACGCTTTGAAGAGTCGTTGCCATAAACTTTCGTCTGTTGTTGTCGGAGTTAGCCATCTATTTATGCCTTTGTAATTTTAACTGCACATTTTTTGTAGTCTGTCTGTTTAGACATAGGACAAGTTGCATCAAGACATACTTTGTTAATAAATACTTTCTCATCAAACCAAGGAACAAATACCAATCCTTGAGGTGGTCTGTTACGTCCACGTGTC
>Ga0256831_1002125_pt1 | contig 10421 bp, 14 predicted proteins | sample 132544metaG_FD_189087 | JGI IMG/M metagenome (GOLD analysis project Ga0256831, IMG submission 189087) | Hydrothermal vent microbial communities from Lau Basin, Pacific Ocean - 132-544 | ecosystem: Environmental > Aquatic > Marine > Hydrothermal vents | place: Pacific Ocean: Lau Basin | collected... | reverse complement strand
TCTACGAGCATTTTGTCCATTCCTTTGGGTCCGAGGGTTGTTCTCACGGTTTCGGCTACGATTCTCGCCGCGAGGATGTTGAGTCTCTGGGCGTCCCTTCCGACGTACCTCTGGGTTCCCTCAGGCAGAATAACAACCGGCTGTCCGGCAAGCTGTGCCATCTTCCTCACCCCCTCCCGTTTTTGTGAGGGCCTATCACGTCACAATCAGCGGTTCCGCTTTATCGTTCCTTTGCACTATTTATAAATTTTTCGATGAATTTCCAGACCGGCCACGATCCATCTCAGGGGGATATCTATGAGAATTCCTGCATACGTGACCATACCTTTTTAACCGATCCCGGCCAACCGGAGGCTGGTGGTTGGGATGACGGATGTAAAAGCCGAGTGGGAAAGGGCCCTCGCAGAGGGAAACTGTGAAAGGTTGCTTGAGCTCTTTGACGATTACATTGACTCCATTGATGACGAGGAAGTTTTCAGGCAAGAATTGAGGAGACTCGGAGGGGTGGCGGTGGAATGCGATGACCCCTACGAACTGCTTCACGAGCTCGGGCACGTCTATTCTCATCTGGGTGACGTTGAGAGCGCGATAGAGCTTTACCGAAAGGTGGTGGAAAGAAAAAAAGACGATCCCGACGAGTACGCCACGGCGCTCTACTACCTGGCTGACGCATATGAACACTTCGGCATGCCCGAGAAGGCGGTGGAAGTTTACCGGAAACTCCTCGAGCACGAGGAGAAGGTCCTGAAGAACGAGAGGGAGATAGCCCTCACACTCGCCAACCTCTCGGTGAACTATGACGAGCTCGGTGAAACGGAGAAGGCGATAGAGCTGATGGAACGGGCTGCCGGGATGTTCGAAAGGCTCAACGACCAGAAGAACCGACTGATAAGTCTGCTTGATCTGGCGCACTTTTATTACGAGCTGGGGGACTATGAGCGGGCTGAGAGGCTGATAGGAGAGGTTCTTAGAAACCCGAGGGACGACGAGATAGAGATAAACGCCAAGCTCGTTGAGGCTGAAATCCGCGCGGGCAGGGGGGACTACGATGGGGCCTTTAAGTCCCTGCGCGAGGCCCTGTTGAAGGCGATAAACGTGAACGATGACGTTTTTGGCCTCGTCTTCGACACGCTCGTGGACTTCATCGAGGGGCTCTTCAACGAGGGAGCCTATGATGTCATTGCAAAAAACATGGAGTCCTTTGCGGAGCTCTTCGAGGACGACACAGCGTACTTCTTCAAGGCCATAGGGGAGCTCGCCCGCTGGAAGGCCGGGGACGAGGAGGCGAAGAAGCGTTTTGATGCCCTCTACCAGAAGGTTGAGAACGGGGAACTGAAGGCAGTCCTCGACGGGTGGAAGCGGCCCAAGCTGAGCCTGGGTCTGGGGCTTTAGGTTTCATTTTATTCTCTCTTCTCCGGACAATAGAATTGGGAAGGGCAAAAGCCCTCAGATCCTCGAAACTGTCTCGACTTCGGCGCTCTCGACGTTCTCAACGCCCCTGAAGGCCTCGAGGACTTCGTCGAGGTCGTAGCCCTCTTCGTCCTTAGCTAGAACGTAGAACTTGAGGGCAACGAGGCCAAAGGCGATGGGCTCACGTTCGACCTTGGCAAGGCCAAACTTCTCCGGAAGTGCCTCCTTGAGCTTTGCCTCAAGCTCGTCGAGGTTTACCTCGGGGTCGGTCGGCATGACCTTAACGACGGCAACCATGTTGTAGTCGGCCATTTTTTCACCTCCTCAATTTACGGCCCTTCCCAGCCGCACTTGGGACACTTGTAGGAGACGCTCAGAACCCTGCAGGATTCACAGCGCCAGATGATCGCCTCCCCACAGTTGGGGCAGACGAAGTGAGTGGCGTGTTCCCTGGGGGTTATCTCCTTTCCACATGACGTGCACACCGGTATCTCGAACCTGACCTCCACTGCGAACACCTCCCAGAAAGGTGGGTTTTGGTCACTGCAGGGCATTGTGGGGGTTGACTTATAAATCTTTCTCCGGGGGGAATGTCGCAGAACGGAGAATCCGGGAGAGAGGAAGTAGAAGGGGTTGTATGGCGCCCGGGCCGGGATTTGAACCCGGGTCACGGGAGTGACAGTCCCGTATGATGGGCCGGGCTACACCACCCGGGCGTTTGAGTGGCCGGCGGCGTTCCCGGTTTCCCGCCCCCTCTCGGAGGGCAGTACACCCGGGAACGCTGGCGGGCTTAACTTCCGGGGTCGAAACGAGACCGGGTGTAACCCCGCCGCTATGACCGCCGTACCGGTACTGACCTCCAGGATTGAGTTTATAAACTTTGCGGTTGGGGAAAAGGTTATAGCGGCTGCTCCCGAGGTCTCGAGGAGGGATGATGTCATGGGACTGCTTGAGGACAAGGCTCTCGTCGAGGCGGCTCTCTTCGTCTCTGGCAGGCCCCTGGGTGTGAAGGAGCTCTCAAGGGCGCTGGGAATAAGGTCGCTCGACTACCTGGAGAAGCTGATCGAGCTCATAGCTGCGGAATACTCGGAGAGAAAGAGTGCCATAGAGGTCGTCAGGGTTCTCGGGGACAAGTACGTGATGCAGGTCAAACAGGAGTACAGCCAGCGGGTAATTCACCTCATGCCGAGGCCCGATCTTAGGACGGGCGAGCTGAAAACGCTGGCGCTCATAGCCTATCTCCAGCCTATAGAGCAGAGCAAGGTGGTGAAGCTCCGCGGGAGCCAGGCCTACGAGCACATAAGGAAGCTCCTCGAGATGGGGCTCATCTATGCCGAACCCCACGAGAGGACGAAGCTCCTTGGAACGACGTCGAAGTTTGCAGAACTCTACGGTTTCCCTGAGAATGATCCGACGATAATCAAGGAGGCCTTTAAGAGGGTCGTCCACGCGGAGTACAGTGATCTCATGGCGAAACTCGATGGCAGGGACAGCGGGGAGGAACCGGAAACTTCTCCGAAAGAATGAGCCTGTCTGGTTTCTTTTTAACCGCCAGGACGGGACGTATTTCTAGAAACGATCCCGGGAGAAAGGTTTAAATACCCGAAACCCGGATTACCATCAAGGTGAGTGTTATGGTAGTGCTGACCAAAGAGCAGATTATCGAGCTGATAGGAAAGCGGAAGGGCCTGGACAGGGACGAGATCGAAAAAAGGATCAGGGAAATAGCCGGGAGAGAGGGTATCTCAGAGCACGCCGCTGCAGTAATGCTCGCGGAGGAGCTCGGCGTTGATCTTGAGGGAAAGGAGGGGCTCCTTCACATAGCCGACCTCGTCCCCGGAATGACCGGCGTCAACGTCGTTGCGAGGGTTCTCAGGAAGTATCCCCCGAGGGAGTACCAGAAGCGCGACGGCTCCACCGGCAGGGTGGCCAACCTCATAATCTACGATGGAACCGGAAAGGCGAGGCTCGTCCTCTGGGACAATCTCGTGGGCAAGTACTACGACGAGCTCAAGCCCGGGGACGTGATCAAGATCATTGACCCCGCCGTGAGGGAGGGACGGAACGGAATAGAGCTTCATGCAAACTTCAGGACCAGGATAATCCACAACCCCGAGGACCCGCGCGTGGAGGAGATCCCTCCCCTGGAGGAGATGAGGAGCTACAGCTACCAGAGAAAGAAGATAGGCGAGCTCACGGGGGGCGAGAAGTTCGTCGAGGTTAGGGGAACTATAGCGAGACTCTACCGCGTCACGGCCTACGATGCCTGTCCCCAGTGCAGGAGAAAGGTGGACCACGATCCGGCGACCGGCGCCTGGATATGTCCGGAGCACGGCGAGGTCGAACCGGTAACCATGGTTATCCTCGACTTCGGTCTCGACGATTCCACCGGCTACATCAGGACGACCCTCTTCGGGGACGACGCCGCGGAGCTGCTCGGCGTTGAGCCGGAGGAGGTTGCAGAAAAGCTGAAGGAACTGGTTGAGGAGGGCCTGACGCCCAGAGAAGCGGGGAGGAAGCTCGCTGAGGAAGAGTACTACCACCTCCTTGGGAAGGAGATACTCGTACGGGGCAACGTGGTTGACGACAGGTTCCTCGGTCTGATCCTCAAGGCCTTTGGCTGGGACGAGGTGGATCCGAAGAGGGAAATCGCGAGGGTCAGGGCCGAGCTCAAGAAAGCGATAGCCGAGTTCGAGGGTGGTGAGTGAAATGGAGGAGGTTCGCTTTAGAAGGAGAAAACCCGCCGTTGAGAGGAAGATAGGAGAGATAAGGGACGACGACACGCGCGTCTCCCTCATCGGAAAGGCCTTCAAGGTGGACAAGCTCGACTACACCTTCTGGCTCGACGACGGAACGGGGGTCATACTGGTAGAGAGCGAGGACAACGTTTTGCCCGAGGAGGGACAGGTAGTCAGGGTCATTGGGAGGGTCATACGGGACGAGGAAGGAATGCATATCTTCGGGGAGGTGCTCCAGGACTTCAGCAACGCGGATCTCAGGGCGCTGGAGGAGATAAGGGAGCTGGAGAGAAGGATCCTCCCGAAGGTGGAGGGCATCATCGAGTTCTTTGGAGGTGAAGAGGTATGAAGAAGCGCCTTCCGGCGAGCAGGGTTTACCTCAGGGACGTTCTAAACGGCTACTACGTCAGAAGCGAGGGCGACTTCGAGCCAAACTACCTCATAACGAGGGACGCGAGGAAGGTTTACCGCGTCAAGGTCGTCGCGACAGTGGTCAGGGAGCCTGTGATAAGCGACGACGAAACATACGGCAAGTTCCAGATAGACGATACCACCGGAACCATATGGGTTCTTGGCTTCCGTGACGACACCCGCTTCATCAGGCTCGTCAAGAAGGGTGACCTGGTCCAGATAATCGGGAAGGTTGCGGAATGGCGCGACGACAAGCAGATACTGGTTGAGGGGGTCTCCAGGGTTGACCCCAACTTCTGGATCCTGCACCGCTTCGAGACCCTCAGGGACAAGGTGGAGCACGCCAAAAAGGCGAGGATAGCCTTTGAGATCTACGACCGCTACGGGATCACCGCCAAGGCCAAGGTCATAGCCAGGAACAGGGGGATAAGCGAGGACCTACTGATGACGATAGACGAGCTATACACGATGATGCTGGAACAGAGGAACGTGGAGGAGGAGCTCTTCGAGGAGGAGCTTCCCCAGAAGAAGGAGGGTGGTGAGAATCCCGAGCTCGAGAGGGCCAAGAAGGCCGTTCTGGAGCTCCTGAAGGAGAAGGGCAAGCCCCTGTCCCACAAGTTCATAGTGAAAAAACTCTCCAAGGACTTCGACGAGGAGCTCATCGAGGAAGCAATAACCCAGCTCCTGGCAGAGGGGGAAATCTACGAGCCGGAGATCGGCTATTACGAGCCGCTCTGAGCTTTTTCTTTTCTATCCCCGACAAAAACTGGTGTAAAAAGGCCGAGGGGGTCAATACTGTTCCCTCATCGTTCTTATGACCGGGTCGTGGATTAGCGTGGACGTTATGCTGTCGACCATCCTGAAGAACTCGTCGCGGCCCCTCTCGAGGGGCATGTTCTCCAGCTTTATCAGTTCGCACCTGTCTCCGAGTATCCACTTCCCCAGGAGTATCTTCTCCCTTCCGTTCTTCCTCAGATCCAACCGGACCAGACCGTAGGGTATGTCGGCCGTCCACCAGTTGGCCCGGAAGGTGACCCTCCATCCGGCCCTCTCAACGGCCTCGGTTAGCTTCTCCAGTGTAACCCCCGGGCCGTGGGGGGTCTTGAACGTCACCACCGTCCAGAGGCCCTCACCCTCGAGGGCCCTCGTAAGTTCCTTTTCAAACTCCATTGGAACCACCTCCATCAAACGAGGGCGGCGATGAGGAAGGCCATCACCGCCAGGAACATGCTGATCTTGAGAAGTTTCTGCGACCTGTGTGCGGTCTCCCTGTCTTGGGAGCGGAGTATCAGATAGGCCGCGTAGAGGATAATAAGATCAACGGGAATCATCGCGTAGTAGCCCAGACCGACCCCTGCTCTGACGGGGAGGAACGAGGCCAGAACCGTGAGCAAGGCAAAGAACGCCCCGACGTAGGCCGCCTTTTTCTTTCCCCATACTATCGGGAGTGTTCTGGCACCCTTGGCGAGGTCTCCCTCCACGTCCTCGATGTCCTTAATGATCTCCCTGGCGACGTTGATAAGGAAGGCACAGAGTGCCAGATAACCGGCCAGACCCATGCGCTCAACGGCCACGGCCCCGTAGAGCGGTGTTGCTCCAGTGAGGCCCGCCACGACAAGGTTTCCGATGAGGGGGAGGGGCTTGAGCTTCCAGGCGTACAGGAACATCGTGACATAGGCAACAATTCCCAGGATCAGCGCGTAGACGTTTATGAGGGCCGCAAAGACCAGGCCGGCAGTGAAGAGGAGGAGTGAGTAGTATAGGGCCGTTCTCCTGGCCATTGCACCCCGGGGGAGGGGCCTGTCGGGGCGGTTTATCCTGTCTATCTCGTAGTCGAAATAATCGTTTATCGTGTTTCCCCCGGCGCAGCCGAGGGTAACGACGAGGAAGACGAGAATCACCGTCCTGAGATCCGGGAGATGGCCCGCAGCCACTATAGAGCCGAGAACCCCAACTATCCCGGCCAGGATGCAGTTGTGGGGTCTGGTTATCTCAGCCAGAGCCTTGACTTCCATTAGGGCCACCTAATCCCCTTGGGACGCCGCCTTAAAAACCTTTGCTAGAGTTCCTCCCTCCTGAGGAGGCCCAGTTCCTCCCCGGTCTCGAGAACCCTTATCCTGCCGAAGCGCAGTTCCACCGCCTTTTCCAGCTCTTCCCGCGAAAGGGGCGTCAGAACCTGTGCCTTCCTCGAGCTGAAGCTTATCCACTTGAGGATTCCAGCGCCGAGGCAGAGACCGTTTCCGTCAATGAAGCCCACGAGGAGGTTGCTCAGCCTTTCGAAGTCTATCGCCCTGAGGGAAAAGCGGTCGTAGTGCCTGGGAAAGTTCCCAACGTCGGTCTTGACGATCGTGTAGTGGCTTCCCTTCCACCCCGCCAGAACCAGCCAGCCGAAGGCAGATGAGAGGAGTTCTATCTCTTCCCCGGTCAGCGGCCTGCCCTGAAAGAGGGACGTTCCACCGACAGGAATCTTGGTCAGGTCGATCTCAACGGTGGACGAACCAGAGAAGTAGGATCTCCATTTTTCCACCCTCACTGCCCTGCGTTCCTCCCTCGAGTGTTCCCTCACCCTCGCACTGACCTCCAGGGAAACAATCTCCCCGTAGGGTGCCAGGAGGGTTCGCAGGTGGGAGAGCTCGTCCCCCCGTTCAAGGAGAACTATGAGATCCGGTCTCACGAGTTCGGCCTTGAGGCGCTTCATCTCGGCACCTACGCCGCTCACGAACCCCGTGGTGTCTATGAGAACCACGTCCGCCATCCCGAGGGCAACGTCCGCGAGCCTCTTCACCGCCACGGCCATCTCCCCCGCGTACTGCCCGGGGGCCGTGGTTCCAATGAAGTAGTGGGCGAGTCCCCGGAGCTCGTCAAGACTTGAGAACCGTCCTCCGGGAAGCGCCAGGCTCACCGTCGCGGGAGGGAGGATCCCCTTCTGACCAACGTCACTGTCGACGATGGCGACCCCAAGACCGGCTTCCATCAGCCCGTTGGCGAGGAACGTCAGGAGGGTTGTCTTGCCACTGTCGGTTCCACCCACGAGCATTATCCTCAGGGGTTTGGACCGGGAGGTCAGTTTCTCCAGGAGGACAAGCCTGTCCCCAGGAACCTCCGTGGTATAGGACGCCTTGTTCATGTGGCCGAATACGGACCGAAAAATAAAAACCTAACCCCTGGGAAAGGCTTATAAGGGGGCCGGGCCTTGGATGTATGGTTTGACGTTGGCCCGAAGAATTTTGATGAGAGTAAACCCTGGAGGTCTGAAAATGGAGGAAAAGCCAACCCTCACGCCCCGACAGATGAGGCTCCTGAGAAAGCTCTATGAGGACGGCAGGACCATAGAGGTTCACACCGTCGAGAAGACCCAGGATGAGCTTGCTGAAGAGCTCGGAATAACGAGACAGGCCCTCAGTAACCACCTCAAGGTCCTCAAGGAGCTTGGCTACATAAGGACAGGAAGGGGCTTTATAGACCTCACCGACAAGGCCCTCGATCTGCTCGGCGAGAAGAAGGGCGACGTCTTCGTCTTCGTGAGGATAGAGCCGACCAAGAGGAAGAAGGTCTACGATGCTATAAAGAAGCTCCACATAAAGAAAATCTACCGCGTCACCGGCGACATCGACCTCATAGTCGAGGCCGACAAGACGAAGCTCGATGAGATACTCGAGGAGATATCATCCCTCGACGGAGTCAAGGAGACCATCACCCACATCGTCCTTGAGGTCCTCTGATTTCCGCGAGGGCTTCTTTTCCCCCATCTTCTTCTCCATTAGCACCTTGAGCTTATCGATATTCTTCCCGAACTTGGCGGATATCGGTACGAAGGTCTCGTCTATCTCAGAGTAGGGAACGCCGAACTTCTCGGCAAGGAAGTTTATCGTCCGCCCGAGGTTCTTTAACCTGTCCACCTTGTTCACCGCGACTATCGTGGGTATGCCGAGCTCCCTCAGGAACTGATAGAACTCAACGTCAATCGGTATTTCCCCGCGCTTTTCCCAGCGCTCGATTATCTCCGGTGCTGCTTTTCCATCCACCACGAGAACGGCAAGCTCTATCTCGTCCGCGTTCTCCTCGATGAAACGCACTATCTCGTCTTTAACGCGCTCCTGCACCTTTTTTGGAAGGCCGCTCATGAAACCGAAGCCGGGAAGGTCGACTATCGTCTTCCCCCTCCAGTTGATCTCGATGGGCTTTCTCGTCACCCCGGGTCTCTTTCCGTGCCTCACCCACTTTCCCGTCAGGCGGAATACCAGCGTGCTCTTTCCAACGTTCGAACGTCCAGCGAAGATTATCACGGTCCCACCGGTAAAAGTCCGGCGGGGGATATAAAACCCTGCCGGCGCCGGAAAGGTTAAGTACCGGTTGCGCGAAGTTGCCTCGGTGGTGTTCTATGCCCGGGGGGAGCGAGGCAAAGGCCAATCAGCTCGTCAACAAGTTCGTGATCTCTCTCACTGAGGGGCGGATCCTAGGCTACGTTACGGACATTAACGTCGAGGTCGAGGGGGATCAGTTCTACTTCATCCTGAAGATGAAAGAAATCGAGAACCTCGGAAAGGGACAGAGCATGTTCTCAAGCGAGAGGAAGCTGAAGATAAGGCCGGACGATATAGTCAACGTTGGCCCGGACGTCATAATCCTCGGAAACGGCAAGGTTCCTCCGCTTAGGGAGATAGAAAGGCTCAACCAGATAGCCGAGGAGTACAACGCCCTGGTTAGGGAACTTGAAGCGAAGGAGAAGCTCATTGAGAAGCTCAAGGAGGAGAACTACGCCCTCAAGAAGCAGATCGAGGAACTCCAGCGTGAACTTAGAAAGCTCCAGGTCATGAGGGAGGACTTCGACCACCTGAAGGAGCAGCTGGTCAGACAGGAGGGTCAGCTGGAGATGGCTAAGGAGTACATAAGACTTCTGGAGGGGCTGAGGCACGACATTGACAGGATAAAGGAGAACGTGGAGGTTTTAATTCAAACCCAGCTGGAGGAGGTTGTGAGGGCCATAATAAACGAGGAACTGAACGCAAGGGGTTTGAAAAAGACAAGCTTCATCTAACCGAAGATCTGGGGTCCGAAGGCGTGGAGGAGTATCTCAAAGGCAATAAGTATGAGTGTCAGAGCTATAACCCCCTTGGGACTCACCTTGATGGCCCGCGTGTCCTCGTCAAAAAATCTCATCAGTCCGGCACCGGTTGGCGGCAGCGTCGTCTTCTCCTTTGCCATTTTCCTCACCCCTCTACCCAAACCACGCTCCAACCTATAAAAAACTTGTGCCGGGAAACGTTTTTAAAGGCCAAACCCAACCGCCAGCTGGACAAGGGGTAACCCAATGAATCCCGCTAATGATGGAGGAGGTGGGAGGAAATGGCCACTTTCAAGCTCGTTATATCCAATCCGAGAACCGGAATTGCCAGACAGGTTGAGATCTCGGGAGAAGAGGCTGAGAAACTCGTAGGAAAGCGCATCGGGGAAACCATTCCGGCCAGCGAACTCGGACTCAACCTAACCGAGATCTTCGGGGAGGAGATACCGGGCAACGTTGAGCTCAAGATAAGGGGCGGAACCGACAAGGATGGCTTCCCCATGAGACCCGACGTCCACGGACCGAGGAGGGTTAAGATCCTCATCTCCCAGGGACCGGGCTTCAGGCCCAGGGAGAAGGGTGAGAGGCGGAAGAAGACCGTCAGGGGCAACACCATCAGCCCTGAGATAGTGCAGGTAAACATGAAGCTCCTCCTGTGAGCTTCAAACCTTTTCTTTGCCGAGTCTAAGGACGTTTGAATCCCAGATGCATGGTCATGCAACTCTTTTACCTGGCCTTCTTTTGATTCATTCTAAGAGGAAAACACAACTCGGAACGAATTTATACTCGAAAAAAAA
>Ga0256831_1002124_pt1 | contig 10422 bp, 21 predicted proteins | sample 132544metaG_FD_189087 | JGI IMG/M metagenome (GOLD analysis project Ga0256831, IMG submission 189087) | Hydrothermal vent microbial communities from Lau Basin, Pacific Ocean - 132-544 | ecosystem: Environmental > Aquatic > Marine > Hydrothermal vents | place: Pacific Ocean: Lau Basin | collected... | reverse complement strand
GAAGATACGTTCTGCAGCCAAAAGGTCTCAATGTTGGGGACAAGATCATGTCGGCAGAGGCAGGACTGGATATCAAAACCGGCAACGCAATGAAGCTGAGGAATATCCCTGTCGGCACTCTGGTACACAATATCGAAATGAGCCCGGGTCACGGCGGCCAGATCGCACGTAGTGCCGGCGGTTATGCGCAGATCATGGGAAGAGACGGCAAATATGTTTCTCTCAGACTCCCCTCCGGCGAAATGAGATACATCCTTGGTGAATGTCTTGCGACGATCGGTACAGTTGGAAACGAAGACTTCTCCAACATCGTGATCGGTAAAGCAGGTAGAAGCAGACACCTTGGTATTAGACCGCAGACACGTGGTTCTGCAATGAACCCAATCGATCACCCGCATGGTGGTGGTGAAGGTAAGACAAACTCTGGTCGTCATCCGGTATCTCCTTGGGGTATGCCAACCAAAGGATATAAGACACGTAAGAAAAAAGCAAGTGATAAACTCATTATCTCTAAGAGAAAAAAGTAAGGGGCTAAAATGGCAAGATCGACAAAAAAAGGTCCATTTATTGATGGTCACCTCATGAAAAAAGTGCTTAAGGCAAAAGAAGAAGGTTCTAGCAAACCGATCAAAACCTGGTCAAGAAGATCTGTGATCTTCCCGGAGTTCATCGGATTGACAATTAATGTGCACAACGGGCGTCAGTTCGTACCTGTGTTCATCACCGAGAACCATGTGGGATACAAGCTGGGTGAATTTGCACCAACAAGAACGTTCAGGGGCCACAAGGGTTCTGTCCAGAAGAAGGTAGGGTAATATGAGCAGAGCATTATTGAAATTCGTAAGAGTCTCACCTACAAAAGCGAGACTGATCGCCAGAGAAGTGCAAGGAATGAATGCAGAGCTTGCATTGGCATCACTTGAATTCATGCCGAACAAAGCAGCGGGTATTATCTCCAAAGTGATCGCATCAGCTGTGGCTAACGGTGACTATGAGCCTGAAGAAGTGGAGATCACTTCCTGCAGAGTGGACAAAGCGGCAGTTATGAAGAGATGGAGACCAAGAGCAAGAGGTACTGCGTCAAGAATCATTAAACCAACGGCACACATCCTTGTTGAAGTTGGTCCAGCGAAAAAAGATGGGGAGGACGCATAATATGGGTCAGAAAGTCAATCCAATAGGTCTAAGACTTGGAATCAACAGAAACTGGGAGTCAAGATGGTTCCCTGCAAAAACAAGAACGGCTGATTTTATTGCAGAAGATTACAAGATCAGAAAGTTCCTCAAAAAAGAACTTTTTTATGCAGGTGTTTCCAACATCATCATCGAAAGAACAGTGAAAAAACTCAGAATCAATATCGTTACTGCACGTCCGGGTATCATCATTGGGAAAAAGGGTGCTGATATCGAGAAGCTGAAAACGAATCTGACAAAAATGCTTGGAAAAGATGTCGCTATTAATATTAAAGAAGAGAAGCGACCTCAAGCATCCGCACAGCTTGCAGCTGAAAACATTGCTACACAGCTTGAGAGACGTGTTGCTTTCAGAAGAGCGATGAAAAAAGTGATACAGGGTGCACTTAAATCCGGCGCAAAAGGGATTAAAGTCTCCGTGTCAGGAAGACTCGGTGGAGCTGAAATGGCAAGAACTGAATGGTATCTTGAGGGCCGTGTTCCACTGCATACACTCAGAGCAAAGATCGATTACGGTTTTGCCGAAGCACAGACAACCTACGGGATCATTGGGGTCAAAGTGTGGATCTTTAAGGGTGAAGTGCTTGCCAAAGGAATTCAGCAAGAGCCCAAAGATGAGAAAAAAGGTGGTCGCAGGCCATCTAGAAAGAGAGGTGAATAACCATGCTAATGCCTAAAAGAACCAAGTGGAGAAAGCAGCAAAAAGGCCGTAACCGCGGCAAGTCTTTCAGAGGTAACAAAATCGAATTTGGCGATATCGCGATCAAAGCGGTAGAGCATGGCAGGATCGACTCTCGCCAGATCGAAGCGGCACGTGTCACTATGACAAGGAAGATCAACAGAACCGGTAAAACATGGATTCGAGTTTTTCCGGACAAGCCTTTGACTGCCAAGCCTCTTGAAACAAGAATGGGTAAAGGTAAGGGTGCTGTGGACAGATGGGTAATGAACATCAAGCCCGGGCGTATTATCTTTGAAATGGCAGGTGTTGATGAGGATCTGGCAAGAGCAGCGCTCACGCTAGCTATTCACAAGCTACCGTTTAAGTGTAAAATCATCACTGCAAAGGATAGTAATGAATTATATTGATATTAAAGATAAGAGTGTTGCAGAACTTGAAGCGATGCTCAAAGAGAAAAAACTTGAATTATTTACATTGAATGCGAAGCAGAAGACAATGCAGCTGACAAATACAGCCGAGTTGAGAGTAGCGAAGAAAGATATCGCGAGAATCCAGACAGCATTGAATGCTGCTAGATCGAAGTAAGGGGTCATATATGCCAAAAAGACAAATAACAGGTACTGTGATTAAGAAAACCGGTGATAAAACTGCAACCGTATTGGTTGAGAGAAGAGTTTTACATCCAAGATATCACAAGACAGTAAAAAGATTCAAAAAATATCTTATCCATGATGAGAAGAATGAAACAAATGTAGGGGATACGGTCAGCGCAATTGAGTGCAGGCCACTTTCCAAAAACAAATCTTTCAGGCTTCTTGAAATCGTGAAGAGAGGAGAAGTGTAATGATCCAGGGGTTTACTAGGTTGAATGTAGCGGACAACTCCGGTGCAAAAGAGATCATGTGTATCAAGGTTCTTGGCGGATCCAAAAGAAGATATGCATCTGTAGGTGATGTGATTGTTGCATCTGTAAAGAAAGCACTTCCTACCGGCAAAGTGAAAAAAGGAAAGGTTGTCAAGGCTGTCGTTGTCAGAACAAAAAAAGAGATCCAAAGAGAAAACGGATCCCTTATTAGATTTGATGACAACGCGGCGGTAATCATTGACGACAAGAAGGAGCCGATTGGTACACGTATCTTCGGTCCGGTAAGTCGTGAAACAAGATATGCAGGTTTTATGAAAATCGTATCACTTGCACCGGAGGTATGGTAATGGCCAAAACAGCAAACAATAAGAAGTTCATGATCAAAAAAGGCGACACTGTCATGGTGATCGCAGGTGATGACAAGGGCAAAACAGGTGTGGTACTCAAAGTACTTACAAAAAAAGACGCTGTAATCGTCGAGGGTTGCAAAATAGCCAAAAAAGCTGTAAAGCCCAGCGAGCAGAACAAAGAGGGTGGATTTGCCAATGTTGAAATGCCTATCCACATCTCCAATGTAAAAAAAGTAGAGGGCTAATCCTATGAGTAGAATGAAGCAAAAGTACAATGACATCGTACCTGCGCTCAGAGAAGAGTGCGGGATTGAAAATGTGATGCAGACACCGAAGCTTGAAAAGATCGTGATCTCTGTAGGTATCGGCGAAGAGGGTAAAGACAGCAAACTGACACAAAATATTGCTGACACGATCTCTCTTATCGCAGGTCAGAAGGCTGTTGTTGTGCTTGCTAAAAAATCTGTTGCAGGTTTCAAGGCAAGAGAGGGAGCTCCTTCCGGGATAAAGGTAACACTCAGAGGAGACCAAATGTACAACTTCTTTGACAAGCTCGTCTCTATTGCACTACCAAGAGTAAAAGACTTCAGAGGTGTACCAAGAAATGGTTTTGATGGACGCGGTAACTACAACTTCGGACTTCAGGAGCAACTGATGTTTCCGGAAGTTGATTTTGACAAGATTATCAAAACACATGGTATGAACATTACTGTCGTCACAAGTGCTGAAGATGACAAGCAGGCATTTACACTTCTTGAGAAGCTTGGAATGCCTTTTGCGAAAGGGAGAAACAATGGCTAAGAAATCAATGATTGCTAAGCAAAAGAGAAAACCAAAATTCTCGGTACAGGCATACACACGTTGTAACATTTGCGGCAGACCACACTCTGTATACAGAGACTTCGGTATTTGTCGTATCTGTTTAAGAAAAATGGCCCATGAAGGGCTCATTCCTGGTATGCGTAAAGCAAGCTGGTAAGGAGAAGAAAAAGATGATGACAGACATAATTGCAGACTCACTTACTCGTATAAGAAATGCTGCGCAAAGAAAGCTAGACACAACGGAGTTGCTACACTCAAATGCTATAGAGGCAATAGTATCGATCTTTGTAGACAAGGGTTACCTTGAAAGCTACAAAGTCAAAGAAGACGGCAACAAGAAAACGATCAAAGTCGTTTTGAAATATGATGACAATGAGAAAAGTGTTATCAATGAGATTAAAAAGATATCAAAGCCAGGACGTCGTGTGCATCAGGGCAAAGATAAAATCAGAACATTTAAAAACGGTTACGGTACAATGGTTGTTTCAACAAGCCAGGGTGTACTTGCAAACGATGAAGCCTACAAGCGCGGCATCGGCGGCGAAGTAATCTGTAGTATTTGGTAAGGATAAGAAGATGTCAAGAATAGGAAAAACACCAGTCACTGTTCCAAATGGTATTGAAGTATCTTTGGATGGTACGGCACTTGTGGCAAAAAAAGGCAATCTTGAAAAGAGACTTGAAACGCATGGAAGAGTTAATGTCAGCATTGATGGCAACGAAGTACAGTTTTCAAGAAAGGGCGACGATAAGCAGTCATCCGCATTTTGGGGCACATACAGAGCTCTTTTTAACAATATCCTGATCGGTCTGGACAAAGGTTTTGAGAAATCTTTGGAGATTAACGGAGTCGGTTACAGAGCGGCAGTCGAAGGCAAAACGCTTGTACTTCAGCTCGGCTTCTCTCACCCTGTTAATTTTGAAATCCCTGAAGGACTTGAGGTGAAAGTAGATAAGAACATTATCACTATTAAGGGTACGGATAAACAAAAAGTCGGTCAGGCAGCAGCTGAGATCAGAAGTTTCAGACCACCAGAGCCATACAAGGGCAAAGGCGTGAAGTATACTGATGAAGTGATCATCAGAAAAGCTGGTAAAGCAGCTGGTAAGTAAGGAGCGGTAGTATGTTAAAAAGTATTCAAAAAAGAAAAAATAAGCTTCGTGCACAGAGAAAAGCAAGGGTCAGAGGAAAGGTCTTCGGAACTGCAGAGCTCCCAAGACTCTCTGTCTACAAGTCTAACAAATATTTCTATGCTCAGGCTATTGATGATAATTCGGGCGCTACACTTGCAGCAGTTGACGGTAGAAAACTCGGACTCAAATCCAACAGAGAAGATGTCAAGAAACTGGCTGCCGAAATGGCAAAGAACCTTGCATCTAAGAATATCGAAACTGTTGTCTTTGACAGAAACGGTTATCTCTATCATGGTGTCGTTGCTACATTTGCTGATGCGCTCAGAGAAGCCGGAATCAAGTTATAAGGAAGCATGATGGAAAATAATGAAATTGAAAATGAATTTGAAGAAGTAATCGTTAATATCGGTCGTGTTACTAAAGTTGTAAAAGGTGGTAGGAGATTCAGATTTACCGCACTTGTTGTGATCGGTGATAAAAAAGGGACAGTCGGATACGGATTTGGTAAGGCCAAAGAGGTACCTGATGCGATCAAAAAAGCAGTTGACGATGCACATAAGAATCTTGTGAAAGTTAACATCAAAGGCACTACACTCGCACACGACATAGAGCACAAATTCAATGCGAGCAGAATCGTACTCAGACCTGCATCCGAGGGTACAGGTGTGATTGCCGGCGGCGCAGCACGTCCGGTACTCGAACTTGCAGGCGTTCAAGATGTACTCTGCAAATCAATCGGTTCTAACAACCCAAATAACCTGGTAAGATGCGCGATTCAAGCACTTACCAGAATCAAAGCGTAAGGGGTAAAGTATGGGTCTACATAATTTACAGCCTGCACCGGGATCTACTCGCAACAGAAAGAGAGTAGGCCGCGGTCAAGGGTCAGGTACAGGCAAAACAGCAGGACGCGGTAACAAAGGTCAGAAAGCAAGATCAGGTTACAGCAAAAAAAGAGGTTTCGAGGGTGGACAGATGCCACTCTACAAAAGATTGCCTAAAGTAGGGTTTACTTCCAAGGTAGAGAAACCTTATGTAATCAATATTGAGAAGATCAAAGCAGTCGCAGATCTGGATGAGATCACACTTGAGAGCATCAATACTGTGCATAAGCTTAACAAGACTGTAACCAAAGTGAAATTGATCGGTGTCGGTGCCAAAGAGTTGGCATCCAAGATCAAAGATGATGCAGTTACAACAAGCGGAAAATAATCATGAATAACGCTTTAACTCAGAAAATCCTGATTACGTTGGGATTTCTTTTTGCGTACAGAGTTTTAGCCTACATTCCTACACCGGGTGTTGATTTGAATGTGATCAAAGAGTTCTTTGATACCAATTCAAACAATGCTCTTGGGATGATGAATATGTTCTCTGGAAACGCGGTTTCTCGTTTGAGTATCATCTCCCTTGGCATCATGCCCTACATCACAGCCTCCATCGTCATGGAACTTCTCGCAGCTACTTTCCCGACACTTGGACAAATGAAAAAAGAACGTGACGGTATGCAAAAATATATGCAGATCATCCGTTATTTTACTATTTTCATAACAGTAATACAGGCGATCGGTGTTGCCATGGGATTGCAAAACATGACAGGTCGCGCAGGTGAGAGTGCTGTGATGATCGATCCGGTTACCTTTACAGTATTGACAACTTTTTCTATGCTGGCAGGAACCATGCTACTGATGTGGATAGGTGAGCAGATTACACAGAAGGGTATCGGTAACGGTATCTCACTGATCATCTTTGCGGGTATCGTCTCAGGACTTCCTGCGGCTATCGGCAACACGATCCGTGCAGTCAATGCCGGCGAGATGAACTTCCTGGTAGTGATTGGTATTTTGGCGATTATGATTGCGACGACACTCTTCATCATCTATGTGGAACTGGGTGAGCGTAGAATACCAATCTCATATTCACGCAAAACGATCATGCAGAATCAAAACAAAAGAGTGATGAACTACATTCCTATCAAAGTGAACCTTTCTGGAGTTATTCCTCCCATCTTTGCTTCAGCAGTCCTGATGTTCCCACTGACAGTGCTTCAGGCTAGTAGCAATCCTTGGGTGACTGCGATCGCCGATGCTTTAGCACCTGGCGGCATACTCTTTAACGTAGCGACATTTGTACTGGTTATGTTCTTTGCCTTCTTCTATGCATCGATCGCATTTAATGCGAAAGATATTGCAGAGAATCTTAAAAGACAGGGGGGATTTATCCCCGGAGTAAGACCAGGCAAGCAGACTGTTGAATTTCTCAATGAAGTAGCAAGCAGACTGACGGGGGCAGGTGCACTCTATCTCGCCATCGTTTCGACGGTACCTTTCTTGCTAATTAGCAAGATGGGAGCAAGCTTCTATTTCGGAGGTGTCTCAGTACTGATCATCGTACAGGTTGCGCTTGACACGATGAGAAAGATCGAAGCACACCGTACCATGAGCCAATATGACACACTGGGTAATGTAGGTCTATAATGGCTATTGCTATCCGAAAACCCGATGAGATCGCTAAGCTCAAAAGAGCAGGCGAGATCGTAGGGAAAACACTTCAATACCTCAAAGGCATTGTAAAACCCGGCATGACACTCAAAGAGATCGATGCAATGGGCGAAGCATATATCCGCGAACAGGGTGCAGAGCCCTCATTTAAAGGACTTTATGGTTTCACCGGCTCGGTCTGCACCTCCCTCAATGAAGTTTGTATCCACGGTGTACCTGACGATACTGTTGTTAAAGAGGGGGATCTTTTGGGTCTTGATATCGGTACAAAACTCGACGGCTATTACGGAGATGCTGCGATCACAATGGGGATCGGCGAGATCACTACCGGGAACCAGGCGCTGATCGACTGTTCCAGAGGGGCTCTCTATCATGCGATCGAGCAGATAAAGCCCGGTATGCGTTTCAAAGAGCTCACAAAGATTCTTGAAGAGTACATTGTCCAGGCAGGATTTGTGCCACTACGTGATTACTGCGGACACGGTATTGGTACCAAGCCTCATGATGAACCCAATATCCCCAACTATCTTGAAGGAAAACCCAATCAGGGACCCAAGATCAAAAACGGTATGGTATTCTGTCTGGAGCCTATGGTCTGCCAAAAAAGCGGTATACCGGTGCTCCTTGAGGACAAATGGTCTGTGGTCAGTGAAGACCAAATGTGTACAGCACACTATGAGCACCAGGTAGCGGTGATAGACGGTAAAGCGGTGATCCTGACTGAAGTGTAAGATTTCACGATAGATTCACGGTTTGTCACTATAACAGAGAATATGCAACAAAAGGAAGAACATGGCAAAAGATGACGTAATCGAAATCGACGGTAAGGTAGTAGAAGCGTTGCCCAACGCAACATTCAGAGTAGAACTGGACAACGGACACGTGGTCCTATGTCATATCGCAGGTAAAATGCGTATGCACTATATCAAGATCCTCCCCGGGGACAAAGTAAAAGTGGAGCTTACACCATACAGCCTAGATAAAGGCCGCATCACTTTCAGATATAAATAAAACTTTAGGGTGTGTGGCCACACCCTTTCATAAATAAACCTCTCTCAGAAAAGTTCAAGAAACATTTCGGTATAATCCTCCTCCCTATTGCTATAGGCTTTGGGAAACTGCGCGAAGAATCTTTGGTTAATGCGCACCGATTACTCGAGGATTGGATAGCGGACATCATCTATCCACGCAAAACAAGGTAGCAATACCAAGGTGCAAAAATTTTTAGGAGTCACCATGAAGGTTAGACCATCAGTTAGAAAAATGTGCGATGACTGTAAGATCATCAAACGCAAGGGTATCGTACGCGTGATTTGTAAAAATCCAAAACATAAACAGAGACAAGGATAAGCATGGCACGTATTGCAGGTGTTGATTTGCCACAAAAAAAGAGAATGGAGTATGCACTTACTTACATTTACGGAATTGGACTGACACGATCAAGAGAGATTCTTGACAGAACAGGCATCAGCTATGACAAAAGAGTACATGAGCTTACGGATGCAGAAGCAGCAGTGATCCGTAACGATATTCAGGAACACTACACTGTTGAGGGAGATCTCAGAAAGAAAGTGACACTTGACATTAAGGCATTGATGGATCTGGGTAACTATAGAGGGCTCAGGCACAGAAGAGGACTTCCCGTTCGTGGACAAAAAACAAAGACAAACGCACGTACCAGAAAAGGTAAGCGTAAAACTGTCGGCGCAGCGTAAGGAGTAGCGAAGAATGGCTAAGAAAAAAGCAAAAAAGAATATTGCAAAAGGCGTAGTGTATATCGCTGCGACTTTTAACAACACTGTAATCACTGTCACAGATGAGATGGGAAATGTTATCGCATGGAGCAGTGCGGGTTCACTCGGCTTTAAGGGATCAAAGAAGTCGACCCCTTTTGCTGCAGCAGAAGCAGTAGCGGACGCAATGAACAAAGCCAAAGAGCATGGCATCAAAGAGGTTGGTATCAAAGTACAGGGACCAGGCTCAGGAAGAGATACTGCCGTTAAAGCCGTAGGTGCGACAGAAGGTATCAGGGTTGCATTTCTGAAAGACATTACACCCCTTCCGCACAATGGATGCAGACCTCCTAAAAAGAGAAGAGTGTAATATAGACAATAGGGTACTATTGGACGTCAGTGGCAAATATTGTGAAGCGGCTAAACCGCATAAACAATGTTTTTGTATATAAGAATATATAGTTAAAGGTATAGAAATGGCAAGATATAGAGGTCCGGTTGAGAGACTAGAAAGAAGACTTGGTGTTGATCTTGGATTGAAAGGTGAGAGAAGACTCGCTGGAAAAAGTGCGTTGGAGAAAAGACCCTATGCACCGGGACAACACGGACAAAGAAGAACGAAAATCAGCGAATACGGCCTACAGCTTAGAGAGAAGCAGAAAGCCAAATTCATGTATGGCGTGAGCGAAAAACAATTCCGTTCACTCTTCCAAGAAGCAAACAGAAGAGAAGGGAATACAGGTGAGATCCTGATCCAGCTTCTGGAGCAACGACTTGACAATGTTGTGTATAGAATGGGCTTTGCAACGACAAGAGCATTCGCCAGACAACTAGTAAACCATGGACATATTCTTGTTGACGGAAAAAGAGTAGACATCCCTTCAGCGAGAGTCAAGGCCGGTCAAAAAATCGAAATTAGAGAGAAAAGCAAAACCAATCCGCAGATTGTTAGAGCCATCGAGCTGACAAACCAGACAGGTATGGTCGAGTGGGTTGACGTGGACAAAGAGAAGCTTTTTGGAATTTTTACAAGAATTCCAGAAAGAGAAGAGATCGCAATCCCTGTTGAAGAGCGTCTAATCGTCGAGCTCTATTCTAAATAATTCACAGTCAAAGGCTAGCTAATGAGAAAAATTAAAGT
>Ga0256831_1002123_pt1 | contig 10424 bp, 5 predicted proteins | sample 132544metaG_FD_189087 | JGI IMG/M metagenome (GOLD analysis project Ga0256831, IMG submission 189087) | Hydrothermal vent microbial communities from Lau Basin, Pacific Ocean - 132-544 | ecosystem: Environmental > Aquatic > Marine > Hydrothermal vents | place: Pacific Ocean: Lau Basin | collected... | reverse complement strand
AAGTACCTTGGTAATTGCTGCAGTAAGAGTGGTTTTACCATGGTCGATATGGCCAATGGTACCAATGTTTACATGCGGCTTAGTTCTTTCAAATTTCTCTTTTGCCATAATGTTACCTCCCCTTATGATTCTCCTTTGGCTTTTTTAATTATTTCTTCTTGAACAGAAAGAGGTACTCGCTGGTACGAATCAAATACCATAGAAAAAGAACCCCTCCCTTGTGTCAATGTCCTTATAACAGTTGAATATCCAAACATATTGGAAAGCGGTACATAAGCATGAATAATTGCTATGTGGCCACGCTCTTCAATACCTTTAACTTCCCCACGCTTGGAGTTTATATTAGAAATCACATCACCAAGAAACTGCACAGGTATTAAAATTTCTACTTTCATTATAGGTTCAAGTAAATATGGATCTGCTCTTCGGACCGCATCTCTAAACGCCTTAGAAGCAGCAACTCTATAGGCAAGTTCTGAAGAATCCACAGGATGGTAGGATCCATCTATAAGATCCACTTCTACATCTCTTATGGGATACCCGAGAAGAGGGCCCGTCTCCATTGCAGAAATAATACCCTGTTGTATAGGATTCATAAATTCTTTTGGAATGACTCCACCTTTAGTTTTATCCTTAAACACAAGACCTTTATTTGTCTCACCTGGTTTTACTATAAAAACTACATGTCCGTATTGTCCGTGACCACCAGTTTGTTTGATGTACTTTCCTTCTGCTTTTACCTCTTTTGAGATTGCTTCTTTATACGCTACCTGCGGCTTACCTATTCGTGCTTCAACTTTATACTCTCTAAGTAATCTATCAGTAATAATTTCGAGATGCAATTCCCCCATACCTGAAATAATTGTTTCCGCAGTATCCTCATCGTACTTAATTTTAAATGTTGGATCTTCTATAGAGAATTTTGCAAGTGCAGCAGAAAGTTTTTCCTGATCAGCGCGTGTTTTAGGCTCAATAGAAACAGATATAACTGGTTCCGGGAACTCCATTTTTTCAAGCACTACAGGATTATTAAGATCGCAAAGTGTATGACCGGTATATGTATCTTTTAAACCCACTATTGCTCCAAGACCACCTGCCTTAATGTAATCCACATCTTCTTTTTTATTAGCATGCAATCTCAAAAGACGAGCAATCCTTTGTTTCTTACCAGTAGTTGCATTAAGTACATATGTTCCTTTGTGTAAAGTGCCTGAATACACTCTAATAAAAACGAGTGTCCCAACATATGGATCTGCCATTACCTTAAATACAAGTGCCGCCAATGGTGCATCCGGATCCGGTGGGCATTCTACCTCCTCACCAGTCTTAGGATTCTTCCCGGATACTGGACCTATATCTATAGGAGAAGGCAGATAGTCACAAATACCATCGAGTAACATCTGAACACCTTTATTTTTATAAGAAGAGCCAAGAAAAACCGGATACGCAAGATTATCTATTGTAGCCCTTCGTATAGTCTTTTTCAAAAGGTCATGTGGAATTTCCCCTGTATCAAGATACACCTCAAGTGCTTCTTCGTCAACATCTGCTATAGTTTCCATTAATTCTTCTCTTCTTCGACTTGCTTCTTCCTGATATTCCTCCGGGATATCCTCTATATCGTATTTCTCGCCAGATGGATCCCTGAATACATATGCCTTATTTTCCACGAGGTCAATTACACCAATAAAATCACTTTCTGCGCCCATTGGCATTTGTAAAACAAGCGGTTTTACATTTAATCGTTCCCTAATGCTCTGAAGTGTATCTTCAAAAGATGCACCAAGCCTATCCATCTTATTAATGTAAATAATCCTTGGGACATGATGCCTACTTGCCTGTCTCCACACTGCTTCTGATTGTGCTTCAACACCTTCTACAGCAGAGAAAATAACAAGCGCGCCGTCCAGGACTCTAAGCGACCTTTCAACCTCCGCAGTAAAGTCAACATGGCCGGGCGTATCAATAATATTTATTTGATGACCCTTCCAAAAACATGTAGTAACAGCAGAAGTAATCGTGATACCCCTTTCTTTCTCCTGGACCATCCAATCCATTACCGTATTGCCGTCATCTACATTTCCAAGGCGATATGTGCGGCCAGTATAATAAAGAATTCTTTCGGTTGTGGTAGTCTTACCTGCATCTATATGTGCAATAATTCCTATGTTCCTAATCTTTTCAAGCGGGGTATCTTTACTCACTAAAACTCACCTCTACCATCTAAAGTGCGAATAGGATCTATTCGCTTCTGCCATTCTATGAACATCGAGCTTCTTTTTATAAGCACCACCTGATTCATTAGAGGCATCTACAATCTCTGCAGCAAGTTTCTCAATCATAGACTTACCACTGCGATCCCTTGCTGCGCGAACGATCCACTTTAAAGCAATCTTCTGTCCTCTTGACTTATCAACCTCTATAGGTACCTGATAAGTTGCTCCACCTACTCTTCTGGGTTTTACTTCTACAAGAGGCCTTACCTTTTCGAGAGCCGTTTCAAAAACTTCTACAGGATCTTTTTTTGTTTTTTGTTTTACAATTTCCAGTGCACTGTAAACAATTTTTTCTGCTAAACTTTTTTTACCACCTTGCATTACATTGTTAATGAGTTTCTGCAGGATAACACTTCCATAAACAGGATCAGGCGGAATTTCTCTTACAGTACTAATCTTCTTACGAGGCATTAAGCACCTCCTTTACTTTCCTTAGGTCTCTTAGTTCCATACTTAGATCTACCTCTTCTTCTACCTTCAACTCCTGCTGCATCAAGAGTACCTCTAACAACATGGTACCTAACACCAGGTAAGTCTTTTACCCTGCCGCCTCGTACCAAAACCATAGAGTGCTCCTGAAGGTTATGCCCTATACCGCCAATGTATGCCGTTACTTCGATACCATTAGTAAGCCTGACTCTTGCTACCTTTCTTAAAGCAGAGTTCGGCTTCTTAGGGGTCATAGTCCTAACCTGTATACAGACACCCCTCTTCTGCGGGCATCCTTGCAACGCAGGAGTTTTGCTTTTCTCTTTCTTTCTTTTTCTTGGATTTCGTACTAATTGGTTAAATGTAAGCATTCATAATCCTCCTACTAAATTTTCTTTCACACAAGGTGCAATTATATCAAAATAACACATTCTGTCAAGGATAAGCAATTCATCAACTTAAAAAAGGCGGGATGGCCCCGCCTTAAAATACGCAATCAAAGAGATCACTCATTAAAATTAGTATTCGTTCCAGCAGGTATTTTCTTGCCCACGATAATTGATTCTTTCATACCCCGGAGTAAGTCAACCTTTCCTTTAATGGCCGCTTCCGCAAGTACTCTTGGTGTTTCCTGGAATGAAGCAGCAGAAAGGAAACTATCAGAAGAAAGTGCCGCCTTTGTAATACTTTGAACCAGTACTTCAAATTTTGCAATTTTTTTACCTTCTGCTTTTGCAAGCCTATTGGCATCCAGTACCTCGTAACGATTAACGATTTCTCCTTCGTAAAAGTTCGTATCGCCAGCATCAAGAATTTTGACTTTGTTAAACATCTGCTTTACAATAATCTCGAGATGCTTGATGTTAATGTCAACACCCTGAGACTTATAAACCTTTTCTATTTCTTCTATAAGATAACGGGATGCAACATTTATACCTTTTATTCTGAGAAGCTCTGTTGGGTCTAATGGGCCATCGCTCAGAATATCACCAACTTTCACAACATCACCATCTTTCACTCTGAGGTTCTTATCAGGTGTTGTAGTTAATTTTTCTTTCTTTCCATCCTTATTTACAATCGTCACAATCTTCTTGGTCTTTTCTATTTCTATAGAAACCTTTCCAGTAAGAGGCGCAATAAGAGCTTTTCCTCTCGGGCTTCTTGCACGGAATAACTCTTCAACTCTTGGAAGGCCTGTTGTGATGTCAGCAACAGCAATACCTCCAGTGTGGAAAGTTCTTAGAGTAAGCTGAGTACCAGGTTCGCCAATTGATTCAGCTGCAACTACGCCTACGGCTTCACCTATATTTACATGCTTACGGGATGATAAATCAAGTCCATAACATTTTGCACAAACACCGTGATCAGTTTTACAGGTTATAGGCGAACGAACCTTAACAGATTTTACACCAATAGATTCTATATAATCTGCAGTCTTTTTATCTATTAATTCATTTCTCCTAACAATAATCTTTTGCTCTCCACTGATTAACTTAACTTTTTTGACTTTGTGTTCTTTGAGAAGTCTATAAAGATCTTCATTGACTATGTCTCCCTGGTCTGCAAGAATCTCTCCTGTATTCTTATCCACAATTTCTTCACTTAACTTCTCACCTATTATCCTTTTAGTAACAGTAACTTCTTTGTTTTCCCTCGGAGCATATACATCTTCGGCAGCGTACCTTCCCCAAATTTGTTCTGAAAGAGAAAGAATAGTGGTATTGCCCTCAATTACGGGTTTAACATCGACACCCATCACTGGATTCTCAACAAGAATAGATTCTATTCCCAGCTTATCTAAAAGCTCTCCTTGTTCTTTTGTTATAAAATCACCTTTATTTATCAATACTTCTCCCGTAGTGGGATCTTTTACATCCTCAGCTGCAACCCTACCTATTGCTCTGATAGAAATTGGTTCTATTACTTCATCACCAATCTTAATGGCTTTTAGTTTACTTACTGCACAATCCTCCTCTTTAATAATTAAGCTATGTGCAACATCTACAAGTCTTCTGGTAAGATAACCAGAATCTGCCGTTTTAAGTGCCGTATCAGCCTGACCTTTCCTTGCACCATGCGTCGACAGGAAATATTCAAGAACGCTCAAACCTTCTCTTAAATTAGATGTAATCGGGAACTCGATGATTTTACCAGTAGGACCAGCCATAAGCCCTCTCATTCCAGCCATTTGAGTAATCTGTGCCTTATTACCTCTTGCACCAGAAATAGCCATCATGTAAACAGGGTCGAAGTCATCAAAATTATTAAATACTGCCGATTTTATACGCTCCGCAATATCTTGCCATATTTCAATGACTGCACGGTATCTTTCTTCTTCTGAAAGAAGTCCCTGTTCGTAGGCTTCGTTAACTTCTTTTGTTCTTCTCTGGCCTTCCTCAACAAGCTTATTCCTCTCTGGTGGAATTTTTACATCATCCACTCCAATACTGATACCTGCATAAGAAGCTTGCTTAAATCCAATTTCTTTTAAGTTGTCCAGTAAAATATCTGTTTTAACAAGCCCAAAGTCAGAGTAGAAATCAGAAATAATCTTGTTAAGGTCACTTTTACCAACTGTCTTATTTATGAACTTGAATTTTTTAGCTTCTTCTTCACCCTCTTCAAATATTCCTTCTCTAATTCTATCATTAAACAAAACTCTGCCAACGGTAGTTTGGATTTTCTTTCCATCTACATAATATCTGATCTTATCGTGCAAACCCAGTGTACCCTTTTCGTACAAAATTTCAACTTCGTAAGGGGAGCTTAACAAATGAGGGTATACTTTATCACTCTTTCCTTCAAGGGTCATATAGTATGCGCCAAGAACCATGTCCTGTACAGGACCATCAAGAGGACCACTATGCGCAGGAGAAAGAATGTTATGCGAAGAGAGCATTAATGTCCGCGCTTCGGTCTGAGCAGCAAAAGAAAGAGGAAGGTGTATAGCCATCTGGTCCCCGTCAAAATCAGCATTAAAAGGTGTGCAAACAAGTGCAGGAATCTGAATTGCTTTGCCTTCAATCAATATCGGCTTAAACGCTTGGATACTTAGCCTATGAAGTGTTGGTGCCCTGTTTAAGAGCACTACATAGTTCTTTGAAACGCTCTCCAATTCTCTCCATACTTCTGAAGTAGGATTCTCAATAAGTTCTTTTGCTTTTTTCTTATTGTATCCCAGTTTTGAAAGCCTATGTATAACAAACGGTTTAAATAATTCAAGTGCCATTTCTTTCGGTACACCACACTGATTTAGTTTCAAGTCTGGTCCTATCACAATAACAGCACGACCTGAATAATCAACGCGTTTACCTAAAAGATTCTCTCTAAAACGCCCCTCCTTACCTTTCAAAATGTCCGTAAGAGAACGCAAAGGCCTTCTTGAAGCACCAAGTACTGGATATGTTCTTCTCCCATTATCAAATAACGCATCCACTGATTCCTGTAACATTCTTTTTTCATTTTGCAGCATAATATCAGGTGCGTTTACTTCTATAAGCTTTTTAAGCCGGTTATTTCTATTAATTACCCTTCTATAAAGCTCATTTAAATCATCAGAGGCATACTTGCCCCCTTCCAACGCAATTAAAGGCCTTAAATCAGGTGGTATAACAGGAATCCTGATTAATACCATGTCTTCTGGTTTTCTGTTATTTTTAATTAAACCCTCAACAACTCCGAGTAACCTTACAGCTACAATACGCTCCTGTTTAGAACCTTTATGCAGTTTCTCTATTGCTTCTTCCCGTAATTTGTGAAGGTCAATTTGCTTTAAAAGCTTTAGAATTGCACTTCCGCCTTTTTCAGCAACAAAGTCGAGACCTTCGCGTTTATATAATCTGTATTCGTCATCACTCAATAATTGTTTTTTTCTTAGCTTCGTTTTTTTAGGATCCACTACGATATAAGAAACGAAGTATATAACTTTTTCTACATCCTTTGAGGGCATTCCGAGAAGCAACCCCACATAATTAATATTATTTTTAAAGTACCATATGTGAACGACTGGAGAGGCAAGCTCTATATGACCAAATCTTTCTCTACGCACACTGGAAGGCAAAATTTCTACACCACACCGCGGACATGTAAGACCAGCGTACTGTATGCCCTTCATCTTGCCGCACCGACACTGATAACTGTGCACGGGACCAAATATCTTTTCGCAGAACAAACCATCAGGCTCAGGAGTATAAGTCCTATAACTATAAGTTTCGGCCTTTTTTACCTCGCCATGCGACCACGATAAAATATCGTCACTTGAAGCAAGTAGTATCTTTAGCGCTTCAATATCATTTTTCTTCAAAGAATTCACCTCCGATTATCATTCATTCTCCTCACGCTTTGATTCTGCAATGACTTTTTCAGCAACTTTTGGAGGAGCAGGTTCATAATGGGAGTGTGACATTTTAAATTCTCCTGTTCCCTGAGTAATAGAGTTTAAGTCATTTGCATATGTTAGAACTTCCGAAAGAGGGACGAGGGCTTCGATTATTTGTTTCCCATTCTCAGACTTCATACCGAGAACCTTACCTCTCTTACTGTTTAAATCACCTATTACATCTCCCATGTATTGTTCATCCACAATTATTTCCAATTTCTCTATTGGCTCTAAAATAATAGAATTACACTGCTCAAGCGCTTTTTTAAGAGCCATAGAACCAGCCACTTTAAATGCAAGTTCCGATGAATCAACCGGATGGTAAGATCCGTCCACTACAGTAACTTTGATGTCTACTACAGGATAACCTGCGAGTATACCGTGTTCCATTGCTTCTCTTACGCCCTTTTCAACAGCCGGTATGTATTGCTTGGGTATTGCGCCGCCAAAAATTTTACTTTCAAATTCAAACTCTTTACCTCTTTCAAGCGGTTCTACTTCAAGCCAACAATGACCGTACTGCCCATGGCCACCAGTTTGTTTTTTATACTTGCCTTCAACTTTTGTTTTCTTTGTAATTGTTTCTCTATAAGGAACCTTTGGAGTGGTTAACTCTATATTAACCCCATAACGCTTCTTCAATTTTTCTACGACCACAGAAAGATGCGTTTCACCAATGCCCGAAAGGATCTGTTCTTTAGTCTCGTTATTTTTGGAAACTTTTACAGTAGGATCCTCGTCCGTTATTTTCGCAAGCCCAATACTCATTCTATCCTCATCAGCCTTTGTTTTAGGCCTCATTGCTTTAGAAAGCATTGGTTCCGGGAATTGAATAGGAGGATAGACAATTGGGGCATTCTTATCAGAAAGTGTATCATTGGTTTGCGTGGCAACGAGTTTCGTTATAACCCCTATGTCCCCTGCGATAATACTATCCGTTGGTTCCTGATTTGAACCTCTCAAGAATAAAAGTTGTGAGACTTTTTCCATAGTATCTTTAGAACTATTGTACACAGATGTATTAGACTTAATTATACCAGAATATACTTTTACGAAAGATAATTTTCCTACATACGGGTCGCTTAAAGTTTTGAACACAAAAGCAGAGAAATTCTCGTCCTTGGATACTTTCCTTTCTTCTTCCTCATTCGTTTTTGGGTTTTTACCTTTTACCGTTCCAACCATATCAGGCGAAATCATAAAATCAACAATAAAGTCAAGCAATTCGTTTACACCTATCTGGTTTAAGGCAGAACCACAAAGTATTGGGAAGAATTCTCCATTTGCATACGCATTTTTAAGACCCTTTTTAATCTCATCAGGCGTAAGTTCCGTGCCCTCAAGGTACTTTTCAAGTAGAGCATCGTCATTCTCCGCTGCAAACTCCATTAAATCTTTTTTATAAGACTCTGCACCTTCTACATCTTCCGTTAGTAAGTTTTTAACGCCTTCTATTTTCTTACCGTTAAGTACTGGTACAATAATAGGAAACGCCTTATTACCAAAAGTTGCTCTTATCTGCTCTACAACTTTAAAGAAATCAGTATTCTCTACATCAAGTTTATTTACAAAAAAAGCACGCGGTTTGTTCTCTTTGGATAATACCTCCCATTGTTTTTTTGTTTGAATCTCAACCCCGCCCATAGCATTGACCAGAATTAAAGCATTCTCTCCAGCTCTAATACCGCTAAGAACTTCTCCAAAAAAGTCCGCATAGCCAGGCGTATCGATATAGTTAATTTTTACACCTTTATGTTCAAAAGGGATAATCGAAAGACTAATGCTAAACTTCCTCTCTTTCTCTTCTGGCTGATAATCAGAAACAGTGTTACCGTCCTCAACCTTCCCCATACGAGAAATAAGCTTTTTTCCAAAAAGGATCGCTTCTGCAAGTGTAGTTTTACCTGCATTGCCATGCGATACAACAGTAACATTCCTAATCTTGCTTGTTTCCAGACTCATTCTTATCCTCCTTAAAAATTATTTTTGGTTTGCGTATTTTTAATGTAAGATTCTCACGCTTTGGAGATGATTTCTTTTTCTCAGGCAATACCCTTAAATCAAGCACAAGGCCTCTAAGCTCCCGCTGCAATACATTGAATGATTCGGGAATTCCCATCTCAAGAATAGTATTACCTTTAGAAATCTGTTCATAAGCCCGCTTCCTTCCTTCAAGATCGTCAGACTTTACAGTAAGCATCTCTTGAAGCAGATTAGCTGCACCATATGCTTCAAGCGCCCAGACTTCCATTTCGCCAAGTCTCTGTCCACCAAACTGTGCTTTTCCTCCAACTGGCTGCTGAGTTATCAAAGTATACTTTCCTACAGCACGGGCATGTAACTTATCCTCTGCAAGGTGATTCAACTTTAGTAGATACGACTCGCCAAGGGTTACCTTATAGTCAAAAGGTTTACCTGTACGCCCATCGTACATCTTAAACTGTCCACTTTCAGGTAAACCAGCATCTTTAAGAAGTTTTTTTACTTCCTTTTCAGTTGCACCATTGAACGCTGGCGTAATAACCTGAACATTTAATTTGCGCGCAGCAAGGCCAATATTTGTCTCCAGGATCTGTCCTAAGTTCATTCTGGATGGTACACTCAAAGGACTTAAAATAACATCCACCGTAGTTCCATCCTCCAGATATGGCAAATCCTCCTCTGGAAGTATTTTGCTAATGACACCCTTATTTCCGTGCCTTCCAGAGACTTTATCTCCAACGATAATCTTTCTTTTCTTTGCTACAAATACCTTAATAAGTTTTCTTACATTTTTGGTAAGTTCGAGTCCTTCTTCTTGAGAGAATACCTGAACATCTATCACTACGCCTCCTTCACCTGGAGGAACCTTGAACGAACTATTTTTAATGTTTCCTGCCCTATCGTTAAATAGGCTCTTAAATAAACGCGCTTCACTCGTTTCTTCTTCTTCAGGAAACGGCGTGGTCTTACCAACGAGCAGGTCCCCAGCCTTTACTTTAGAACCTATCTTTACAATTCCGTTTTCGTCTAAAAATCTCTTTGCTTCTCTTGAGACATCGGGTGGATCTGGGGTAAGCTCCTCTGGACCATGTTCAGTATCGTGAACTTCTATAGTGTACTCTTTTACATGAATAGAAGTTAGCCTATCTTCGCTTACTAATCTTCTGCTTATGATAACGGCATCCTGATAGTTATATCCGTACCACGGAATGTATGCAACCAGTACATTTATACCCAATGCAAGCTGGCCATCTTTAACAGAATAGCCATCAGCAATAGGATCACCGGCCTTAATCTTTTGCCCTTTTTTGACAATAGGCTTCTCATTTCTACAGGTATCCTGATTAGTCCTTACAAAT
>Ga0256831_1002122_pt1 | contig 10424 bp, 5 predicted proteins | sample 132544metaG_FD_189087 | JGI IMG/M metagenome (GOLD analysis project Ga0256831, IMG submission 189087) | Hydrothermal vent microbial communities from Lau Basin, Pacific Ocean - 132-544 | ecosystem: Environmental > Aquatic > Marine > Hydrothermal vents | place: Pacific Ocean: Lau Basin | collected... | reverse complement strand
TTGTAAGTAGGGCAAGATAATATTTATTCGCTTTAATGCTATGAAAGGTGTTGTTCACCTTTGATAATACTATGGTGAATAAAAAAGAGAGTCCATTACCTAATATTTCGCTGAACCGGAATATCAATAGACTCTCAAACTCTTATGAAGAGAGTGTAAAGGTAGTGGAAATTTCTTAAAATATTGTCTTAAAGAATATTTTTTTTAACTATAAAGATAAGAATATATTATCTTTACAAAATTAAATAGACATGAAAAAATTAATTTTAAATTTAATAGGAATAGCATTTATGATAATGTTAAGTATTAATTTCGCATATTCCCAATTTGACTGTACTGTTATTGATTCTGAAGAAAATCAAGAAAGTCAAGAAGGTCAAGAAAGTGGAACAGATCCTTATGAAGGACCAATGTACGTCAAACTGGCTTTACATATTTTTAGAAATGATGATGGCTCAGGTGGATTGACAAATCAAAAGTTGGAAGAAACTTTTGATGTACTAGAATCAATATATTCGCCACATGGTATTTACTTCAATTATTGTATTGATGAAATACATGATACCGAATTGATGTTAAAGGCAGCTTTTCGTGATGGATTTAATTATCCATTAAATCAAAATGACAGGATTGATTGCTATATTCATTTTGCTGCAGCAGGTGGTTATTCAGGTATTCTTAGTAAGTCTTTTGTTGCATCTGCAAAACCTTATACTATTGCACACGAACTTGGACATGCTCTTGGCTTAACCCATACTTTTGCAGGAGGATGTTATGAAGATGCACCATATGTAGATAATGATGGAGTATTTCATTATGGTGACAATAGTTATACACATGGTGATGGTGTTTATGACACACCTGCTGACCTTCAAGATGGTACTGGTTCCGGAACAGATAACAGCTGTAATAATACAACTTATGTTGATGAGAATTGTGTTTTTCAAAACCCTGATAATCAGGTCGATAGCAAAGGTCATGTATATAGAGATATTGAATATCCTGAAAACTCCGGTAATTGGAATTTGGCTCACAACATAATGAGTTATTATAGTGGTTGTCAAACATTAATAACTACTGGTCAAGAAGAAAGAATTAGGAAAAAAATGAATTTATGGTTTATGGTCGAAGTAATTCAAGATAATCCAAAGATTAAAGAGTTCAATTATGATGTGCAGATTAATGATTTGACAATATGGGATGATGATAGAATTATTAATGGTGATGTACACGTACTTAGTGGAACTCTTAAAGTAAAATATAGTAATATTTATTTTACTCCTGGGCATAAGATTTTTTTACATCCTGGAAGTTATCTTCATTCTTGGAGCACAAATATTGATGTAACAAATGACTTAAACAATTGTTCCGGACCATTCTCTGGTGAAACATGGGGAGGAATAAAGGTGAAAGATTATGTTACCGGCCAAAGTGACACGAAAATTTCGCTAAGGAATACTAATATAAATAATGCTGAAACCGCAATTTACAGTAGGAATAAGTCAACAGATATTATAATATGGACTTCTTTTTTTACTGACAATCATAGAGCTATTGAGCTGTCAGGTTTAGAACAGGGTTCTGTTGATATAAGTTCTTCAAGCTTTATTTATAACGGGCCAACTCACTTTTCAGAGCATATTTCACAATTGAAATTTGTGAATACCACTGCCTCTTTAAGAAGTATTAAAGTGCTCAATAATGCTAGTGTTACAGGTGATAAATTCTATGGTATTGATATATATAATTCTCATATATCTTTATACGGCTCTACAATTAAGGGATGGAAAAATGGTATTTCAAAATTGTGTGGAGATCGAAATACATCTCTTGATATGAATTATTGTACTATCGATGATAATTATGCTAATGGGATTTATACAAAATACAATAAGGATGTATTGACTGTCAAAAAATCCAAATTAGACAACAATGGTGAAAATGGAATATTTTTTGATAAAGATGTCTACTCAATTTTCGATATTTCCAATAATGATATAAGTAATTCGAATACGGGAATTAAGCAAGAAATAAAGTGGAAAAGATGGCATAATAATACTTTGTATTACAATAACAACTTCTATGATATTACCAGTACAGGTATAGATTTTAAGAATTCATATCTGGAACGTGATGGACCGCTTTTCCTCTGTAATAAAATGGAACATACTACCGGTGATCATATTCTTACTAAATATGCTATTAATCAGTTTCAATGGGGGCTTGGTAGTAGTCTTAGTAATATGATATCTTCTGGAAATACTTATGTCAGTATTCCAAATATGAATTTTGGAGCCTCGAATCTTCCATATACTGTATATTATTTGTATAATGAAGATATACCTAAGGAAAATCCAACAAATTACGTTGGGATTTTTCCACATGTATTAAATGTTCATGCTGCAAATTGTCCGGACAATCCATTTAATTCCGGTGGAAATGGTGGACCTGGTGATCCAAGTGATCCCATTGGACCGACAGATTGGATTGAGGTTTTTGATAGTATAGAGACAGTACTAGATAGTATTAATGATGTATTTGATGATTGGACAGATGGAGGGCCAAATAATGATGTGATTACAACAATTACAACTGTTACTACCACTACATCTGATGATGTCACAGATATATTGACCGATTTAGGACCTTGGTTATCAGAAGAATCAGCAGAAGTATTAATGCAATATTCTGATCAATTTACTTCTCAACAATTAGTTTCTATTTTTTCTGCTAATCCTGATTTGTTTATGAACTCAACAGTTTATAATTTTGCATTTGGTGACAATAGTCCTTTTTCTATGGCTGAACAGTCAGTCTTAAATCTAGCTTCACAACAAATTACGGACAAGACTAAATTGTTAGTCCAACTTAGAGATGTAAAGTTAAATAAGGAATATATAATTACCCAAGGAGAAAAAAGTGCAATGTTTGCAACCGATAGTACTATGTCAATAGATTATGATAAGTTGAGAATGTGGATGGAAAAACGGGGAGACTACTCTTCAAAGTTAGGAATAGCAGATAGTTATATAAGTGAAAGCAATTATAGTGAAGCGATTTCATATCTTCAGGGGATTTCATCAATTCAAGAACTGTCCCAAGAGGAGTTAGATGATTTGAATAAATACATAGAACTTGATCAAATGCTTGTCAACGCTTATCAAAATCACAGGTATATAGATGAGTTGAATAGTACCGAAGTGGAATTGCTTGAAAATATTGCAAATTCCAGTACTATGTTTGCAGAAACTAAAGCACAATCTATATTGGAATACTTCTATGGATATACATTTGAAGATGAGGAAGAGATTGAAGGCAGGTCAGAGGACTTCAAAACACCTAGAAAAATGATTGTTGAACAAATCAACGATATTAAAATTTCTCCAAATCCAAATGAAGGTCAATTTGAAATAAAGTTACAGAATGTAAGTTTTGATACACATATAAAAAACGTCAAAATATTGTCTTTAGATGGTAAAGTAGTAGAAAATAAAGATTTCGATTCAACTAAAGTGAAAATTAAATTAGAAAATATATTGTCTGGGGTGTTTATTTATAATATTACAGACTCTACAGGGAAATTACATATAGGAAAATTGATAATTAAATAATTAAAGTTTGGGACGTAGTCTTATGATTGCGTCCCATCTTTTAAAAATATTGTACAATGAAAAAGGAAAAGTTTATAAAAAACCTAATACTTATTATTATCATGTTTTCATACCATTTGCATATTACTGCACAAACCACCTTTAATAAAGACTTGAAAATAATGAACTTTATTTCTGCCCCTAGTTCAGTGATTACATTTGAGGATACTATTATTTGTAATGGTTATGGAGTTAACCCTTCCACATTTAAGTTTTTATCCACATTTATTGCAAAATATGATATGAACGGAAATCTTTTAGATAAATTTATCTATGATATCCTTGGAAATAATGAACAACACTCAAACACATATATTGATAACAATTTTTTGATTACTACATCTTTTGTAACTGAGTGGGATTCTACTGGAGGCATATGGGAAAAGACTTTCGAAGGAGGATATGTTTTAAAAATTGATATAAGTTCTGGAGAAGTTATAAAAAAAATCAAAATCAAAAGTTCAAACCCTAATTACAGTAGGTGCGATGTCCAAGGTCTTGTTAAAATTGATTCAGTTACTTATGCTGTGCTTTCACAAATTAGAGAGAATAATCCTCATTTTTTTTGGGATACGCAAATAAGTATTGTTAATATTAAAACGAATTCAGTTAGAAATTTTGTAATTAGAAGAGAAAATAGAGATGATTTGTCTCGCAATATAATCTGGAATGGAGAGAGGTTATTAATTGGATCAGGTTTTTCTTGGGATTCTGACCCTTCAAATCTATTTAGCATATATAAATCTATCGGATTTATATATGAAGCTGATACTTCAGGGATTTATAAAAAAGTATTTCAATCTGATACGATGTGGTCTATACCATTAGAAATGCTGATGGATAAAGCTGGTAACTATGTATATTTAACAAATTTCAGTAAATATTTTCATGATACTTATCTTGATAGATATTATAAACATAGCCATCATTATCTAGTTAAATTAGATAGAGACTATAATCTGGTATGGGAGCGTCCCATAGGTTTGGAATATAATTTTAGACCAGGATATGGATACTTAGGAGATGTGCTGGCAGACCAAGATGGAGATGGGTATATAGTTGCTACTTCACAGGCAAACTATAAGTGGGATATTGATGACTTTGAATGGGACTCAATACAAGCTACCGGAAATTCTCCTAAGATTGTAGGTATTCTTACAAAGGTATCAGAAGATGGAGACAAGAAATGGATGAGAACGTATAGTATTGTGAATGACACAAGTATATATACTATATGGCATAAAATTAAAGATGTGACATATGCTCCCGATGGAGGATATATAGCCTATGGAGAATTGACCTATGATGGACATTTAGGCATAGATACAGTAGCCAATTATCACGCATGGTTATTCAAAGTCGATAAATATGGATGCTTAGTTCCGGGATGTCAGGAGGGAGATTCTACGAAAGTTGATAATATTGGTTTGGATTTGAAAATAAAACTATATCCCAATCCTGTTTCTGATAGATTATACATATACCAAACCAAAAGTGGAGATACGTACTATACCATCTCGGATATATCAGGATATACCCTCCAAAAATGGCGTGGCAACTTAACTAATCATACTTATATTCTTGATGTAAGTAAATACAAACCGGGAGTGTATATCTTGACTGTAGATAGAGAGGGGAAGAGGCGAGCGGAGAAGTTTGTGGTGGAGTAGCTAATTAGGCTTGAGCGAAGCGAAAGCTGGAGCATTGTGGACGTCTTGAATAGCGCAGCGTACTGAAGGATACCGAGTAGCGAAGCGTGCCGAGGGAATTTGTTGGGTTTGAGGAAGGTAGGATTTCGAGTTCAGGGTGTGTTGGTTTCGTGTTGGAGCTAAAGGTTAGGGTAAAATCTCTTTTTATTCGTTGTCGCATTTGCTCACTCACAAACCTTATAGGTTTTCAAAACCTATAAGGTTTAAAATGGTAGTATTAGTCTCTTCAATGTAAAACCTGCAGTACAGCAGAACCACCTTTTGCTAAATTCCCAAAGGCTATAAGTTATTCTAACAATCATCAACTCTAATCTCAAAATCTGACAATACATTCATATAATTGATAAATGCATCGTATGGAGAACCGTAGGGATTAAAATATTTGTGTACATCGCCATCGGAGAACCATTTAGTACACATATAGTAAAAATGGTCGCTTGTTTGCAGGTATTTCCAGTCAGTTAGAATGGATTTATCTTTGCATTTTTTTATTTTTCCTTCGAGTTGATACAATTTATCAAAAGCCTCGTCTTGAAGTTCATTACCAAGCCAAGCTGTAAGGTCACGCTCTTCATCCGCCCATGAAATAGGGTAGGGAACGTGCAATTTCGCAATAGGCTGGTGCATTTTAGTTACTTCTGCCGGAGTGTTAAATGTGTAATCACTATTCTTAAATACTGCTTGAGGCAGTGCTTTCATAAAATCGAAAATACCTGTTTCTTCCCATTGATGTTCTCCAAATGTTTCATAGTCCATAAATAGATTGATTACTTGCTCTTCTTCGTTTACTTGATTTAGCCAGTTAACAAATTTATCGGTTGTCAATGGCCAATCTTCCCAGGATCTTTCAGAAAATCTAAAAGCAATATCATCGCTTAATCTGAAGTTTTTAAGCAACAGTTTTAATTTTGGATTTATAGCATTGGTATATACATAATTGGGAGACTTCCATCCTAAAATGTGCTTGGCTCCCTCTGTAAGCATTGTGTTAAAGCCCAAATCGGCGACCATCTCACCAATTTCATCAGAGTAGATCAATTCAGTATTTCTAAAGGTCTTGGAATTATATCCAAATTGTTTTTTGATTTTTGCTTTATGTTCTTTTACTTGCTTTGAAAATTCCATTTTGCTTTTTAGAGAAGACAAAGCATGTGGGTAGGTTTCTGCCAGAAATTCTACATTTCCTGTATCTGCCAAATTTTTGAAACTATCCAAAACCTCTGGGGTGTACATTTCAAATTGATCTAAGGCTGTTCCTGATATTGAGAAGCTAACTTTGAATTGTGAGCCGTATTCATTAATCAGGTCTAAAAGCAATTTATTCATAGGTAGATAGCATTTCTCAGCTACTCTTTTCATGATATATTCATTTTGGTAACCATCATAGTAATTATGTTCTTTACCAATATCAAAAAATCTATATTTTCTCAATCTGAATGGTTGATGTACTTGGAAGTAAAAGCAAATTGATTTCATCTGGTTATATTTTTATTTGTTTATACTAATTTTTCGTAATATCCTACAAGTTTCTTAGCTGCGTTTTCCCATTTCAGGTTATCCACCTCAGTCTTGCCGTGTTTTTTAAACATTTTTGAAATTCCGTCATATTTCAAGAGTCCATAAATATAATCAGCCATAGCGTCAATATCCCAAAAGTCAGCTTTTAACGCAAAATTCAATATTTCAGAGACACCTGATTGTTTTGAGATAATCACAGGAACATTTGATCGCATCGCTTCCAATGGTGAAATACCAAATGGCTCTGAGACACTAGGCATGACATAGACATCACTTAGCGCAAACATCTTATCGACATCTTCCCCTTTGAGAAAGCCAGTAAAATGAAATCTGTTGGCAATTCCAAGTTGAGCTACCCGTTTAATGGTCTTATTCAGCATATCACCTGAACCAGCCATGACAAATCTGACATTTTTATCTTTTTGAAGAACTTTATAAGCAGCTTCAACAAAATATTCAGGACCTTTCTGAAATGTTACACGCCCCAAAAAAGTAACTATTTTTTCTTTTACTGTTTTATTTTCTCCTGCAAAAGCCATACTATCAATAGGTTCAACAGCATTGTGAAGAACTACGACTTTTTCAGGATTGATTCCATATTTATCTATAACAATATTTCTTGTGAGATTACTAACAGCAACTACCAAATCGGCAGCGTCCATACCTCTTTTTTCTATATCGTAAACAACTTTATTTACGTTTTCACCGGATCTATCATATTCAGTTGCATGCATATGTACAACTAAAGGAGCATTACTGATTTTTTTTGCCTGAATTCCCGCTTCATATGCTAGCCAATCATGGGCATGTATTATATCAAAATCATTATTTTTAGCTATTTCCTGTGCTAACATAGCATATCTACGGACTTCTTCCATAATATTGCTACCGTATTTACCTGAGAATTCATATTTTTCTGAATATATCTTATTTTGTCCTATTTCTTTTGTGCCGCTTTCTTTTTGATTGATTAAGTCATAATATTCTTCAGGTGTTTGGTAAGGTATCAATTTTGAGTTAATCTCAATATAACTCAAATGTTTTTGATACTCTGCAAATTGTTTATCGAAAATATTTAGGGGGACATCACTTGCATTAACTAGTCGGATATCCTTGTCTTCATCACCATATGCTTTTGGTACTACAAAAGTCACATCTATATTGTGTTTAAGAAGACCTTTTACAAGACCATAACTAGCTGTGCCTAGTCCTCCGGTGATATGAGGTGGAAATTCCCAGCCAAACATTAATACTTTCATAATTTTGTTTTCAGTTATTGAAGCTATTTAATGTAATAATTAATCATTTTTTTCATAATATTCAATCAAATCCATAACTCTAAGTATTTCGGATACGCTCCAAGCCTGAGAAATAGTACCTCTTGGAGTATGTGGTGGATCTCCATCATATATTTCTGAAATTGTTCCAATGCCATGTTCCAAGAGCGTTTTCTCAAACTCATCCAGATACCATTGTATTTTCTTTATACCTGCTTTCTTTCTGATTTTTAAATAAGCTTCAGCATAGTGCCCGAATAACCAAGGCCATACTGTCCCTTGATGATAGGCTTTGTCTCTAGTAGACTGATCTCCTTCATATTTGCCTTTGTATTTAATATTTTTAGGAGATAAAGTCCTTAGGCCTCTGGTTGTAAGTAATTCAGTTTTTACTACTCTTACTATTCTAGCTTTTATTTTGTTTGAAATCGGACTATAAGGAAGAGAAGCTGCAATAATCATATTGGGGCGTATATCCCAATTTTTATAATCTCCGTCGACATAATCAGCAAGATATCCTTTCTTCTCGTCCCAAAAAGTATCAATAAATGAACTTGGTATTTTGCCGGCAATATCTTTCCATTCTTTTAAATCAATTTTAGCATTAGCTTTTTCCGCAAGTTCCATAAAGAAATTGATAGCATTGAACCAAAGAGCATTTATCTCGACCGGCATGCCGATTCTAGGTGTTACGGCTTTACCATCGGCAATGGCATCCATCCAAGTAAGAGCTTTGCCTTGTATTCCACCTCGGATTAAACCATTTTCTTCCATTTTTATATTGTATTCTGTACCGTTTTTATATCCTTGGAGGATTACCAACATTTTTTTGCTATATTTTTTCCATGCTGATTTATATTCTCCGGTTTTAGCGACATATTGTTGTATAGACCAAAAATACCATAGAGGAGCATCTATCGAATTATAAGCAGCATTATTATCAGAACCAATATTTGGGAAAAGGGAGCCATTAAGCCTTTTGCTCATAGTATCAAGAACTGCTTTTGCTATTTCAGGTTTGTCAATACTTGTAGATAATCCCGGCAATGCTATAAAAGTATCTCTTCCCCATACTCCAAACCAAGGGAATCCTGCTACAATTTCTGTCTTTCCATTTTTTTTCTGAACAAATTGCTCAGCTGCATTGATTAGATTATTTTTAAAACTTGAGCGTTGAACCCTCTTCTTTTTTTCAGAATTAAACAACCTACTTATACTTTGTGGTTTTATTTCATCTGTTCCGGCTGCTAATATAATACTTTCACCCTTTTTTAGATTAAATTCAAAGTATCCCGGAACATAAAGATCTTCCAGGCATTCATATCCTCTTCGTTCTTCTTCTCGATATTTTACATTGTAATACCAATCGGGAGAATGTATATATTCAGTTTTTTTTGAAAATTGGAAATGAACAGGAGTATAGCCTTGATACATTTTGAAATTAACACCATTTTGGGATAATTTATAAGTTTTATCTACAAAATTATTAGCCTTACTCAATTTGTGTCTCTGTCTAAATGCCAAAAATGGTTGCAGCCTAATAGTAGTCGGAGAATTACAATCTTTTACTGTGTATTTTATCAATATTCTATCAGAATTAGCGGCAAAAATACTCTCTTTTGTCAAAATAACTCCACCTACTCTATAAGTTATTTCAGGTATATTGTCGATATTTATTTCTCTGATATATTTATGACCTTTGGGTGAATAAATTCCATTTGGATATTCGTGAATGCCAAGATGAAATTCTGCATCATGCTGTATTATAGTTGGATCTACACCTGAAACTAAGACATGCATTTCATCGTCAATCATAGGTTGCTGTGAAATGAGTAGCCCGTGATATTTTCTGGTATTGCAAAATAACAAGCTTGTAGTAGCAAATGCTCCACTCCTATTTGTTCGCAATAATTCATGTGTCAAAGAAAAGGAAAGATTTACTAATTTATTCCTGTCAAATTTAAGCTGATCCATAATAATTATTTTGAAATAATGATACACACAAAAGTAATATAAAAAGTATTATTATTCATCTTTTGAACCGGTTTATTTAATGGTTTTTTATAATTTGTAATAGTTTTTAATTCAAAGTGTAAATAAGCGATGTAGGGTAGTTACCAATGTTAGATTGTTTTGAGATTAAATACAGACAAAATTGTAGGAAAAAACTTAACCCGCATTATTCATAAGTATTGATTTTTGACTAATAATTTTTCTAAAAATATCAAATTGAAGTTTCAATTAAATATATAAACAATTTTGTGTGTGTT
>Ga0256831_1002121_pt1 | contig 10424 bp, 15 predicted proteins | sample 132544metaG_FD_189087 | JGI IMG/M metagenome (GOLD analysis project Ga0256831, IMG submission 189087) | Hydrothermal vent microbial communities from Lau Basin, Pacific Ocean - 132-544 | ecosystem: Environmental > Aquatic > Marine > Hydrothermal vents | place: Pacific Ocean: Lau Basin | collected... | reverse complement strand
TTTATCTTGGTTAGGACTAATCGTCAGGTCCTAAAGCTAGGGAAGGAATTAATCCTAGCCGGTGTTCCTTTTGAGCACCTGAAAGTAGATTATCGGAGTGTTTGGGAAGCCGGCTCTAAGGAGTGGGGAACATTTAAGGACCTAGTCCAGGCTCTACTTAAGGCCAAGAAGGGAGAAGAGCTAGAAGTAGCTGATTTAGTTACTATTCTCTACTATTCCGAGCTTATAGACTGGCATTTGGGTGAGAGGATTTCGGAGAAGGAGCGTTATAAGAAAATTGCCGAGCAGATGGAGAAAACGATAGAGGCCATAGAAAAGGGCCTTATGCCTTTTGACATTTTGAAGGTTAGGGAAAACCCGTTTTCTGTCGTGGATTTGAAAAAAATTGAAAGTCTTAGCCCTAGACATGGAAAGGTAGCCGTAGAGCTGATTAAGGAGCTGATGAAGGAAAAAAGCCAGGTGGTTAGTGTTCCAAAGGACGCCAAGATATACCTGGATACTCTACACGCTTCAAAGGGCCGAGAGGCCGACGTAGTGTTTTTAATCAACGATTTACCCCGGAAATGGTCTAGTATCCTGAAAACCCGGGAGGAGCTAGACGCTGAAAGAAGGGTTTGGTATGTTGGCCTAACTAGGGCCAAGAAGAAGGTTTATCTACTAAACGGAAAGCACCCGTTCCCGGTGCTTTAGGGTGGTAACAATGAAGATAATTAAGTATCTAGTAGCTTTAGCCTCTTGGAAGAGATATTCGGGCCTTAGGAAGGAGATAGGAGATCCATTTTATTTGGTGTTTGCCGTAGGGCCTAGAGGAGGAATAAGGTACATTATGGCGGTTCCAACAGAAATGATTGACAAACTAGGGCCTAAGGCTATAGACCAGGACTACAAGATAAAAACGCCTTATGATGTTTATGGGACAGTTATAACCTCCACAGTTATGGCTAAAGAGTTAAATTTTATCAGCGTCTTTAGGGAAGATCTATTAGAAAAGGCCCTTAGATCCTAGTCTTATTTCTTTAATCTGCCTAGTTTTGGCGATTAGGGTCAGGTTTACCCTAATGGAAATCTTCCATCATGGGAAATTTAGAAGAATTTTCCCCAAGGGAATTTTAGATTAGAAGTCTAATTAATCTTCAATCAAAACATAATGAACTTTTCGTTTCTTTCTCAATTTTCTCAGCTTGCCTTTAGCTTCTAACCGCTTAAGAATAGCATATAGCTTTTTATTTCCAAATTTGAGCCGGGAAACTAATTCGCTCGGAGAAGTATAGCCCTGCCTTATTAAGTCCAAAACTAAGATTTCCTCGCTTTCTGGATCTAAACTTTCCCCGGGGGAAAATTCGGAATAAGCCTCTAACTCCTTTATTTTATCATATACGGCCATAACCAACTTGGATAAACTTTCTAACTCTCTCTCAACCTCCCGCTTATCGGCTTTAGCCTCAAGGCTTTTCTGGAGCTGGAGGAGTTCCTTAAGTGTGTCTTGGTTGAATTTAGCCAAGTCATTAACCCTCTCTTCTAGGACCCTAACCCTCTCCTCCAATCGTTGAAGGTCCTTAGCATAATCCCCGAGGATCCATGAACGAAGGCCCAACTTATTCCACCGGTTGGGATATGCTCTTATTGTATAATAGACTTTCTCGACAGTAATCGAGTACTCCTTTATGGTGCGGTCATAACCTCACAAATTGTGAACGCTTAGGGTACCTGAGGAATGTTAGGGTTTAAAAGTGAAAAAGCAACAGAAAAAGGGTTAAATGGCTTGGTTGCATGGCCCTAGCGGTAAAGCCAAGGAAATGTAAAAACCTATTTAACCCATAAGAACAACTTTCTAGTGGTGAGAGAATGAGTGAGGCCATTAACCCTAATGTGCTCCTCCAGAGGATAGACCAAATGGAGAGAGAGTTAGAGGAGCTTAGGATTAAAGTTCTAAAAATGACCGCTGAAAACCTCCCCGCCGAGGAAGTAGACGAGGAAACCCTCAAAGACCTAGAAAAGAGGTTCGAGGAGTATAAGAGCGGAAAGGCCAAGGTAGTTAGCGGAGACGAGGCCGTTAAGATCCTTTCGGAGATGCTAGAGGATTAACGCTTATAGGCCCTACCCCTAGGCTCTATTTTAGCTACATAGATAACCTTATTCTCCCAATCAACCCCATAAAAAACCCTATACCCACCGAGCCTTAGAGCATAGGCCGGAAAACCCTTAATCTTCTTACCCTTAACCCTTCTAACATCAAACCCCTTTGGAACTGGAGAATCAGGATCCTCACCTAAAGCGTTGATGAACTTAATCAACCTCTTAATGTGAGCTGGTTTTAGCCATTTCTTAGCTTCGTCAAATACTCTCTCATCAACATCAACCCGAAACATATATCCCACCTATATTGTTCTTGGTGGATACAGTTTAAAATAACTTACATTTTAGGCCCACTGCCCTGAGAATGGCCATTATTTAGTGTGGACTTCCACGAAAGTTGGCTAACTTGGAGTAAAAGACAACTAAAAAATAAGGCCAATGAACAAGTATGGTGATTTTGAGGTTTGAGAGAGAGGTAGGTTTAGAGGATAGATAAGGAAGGGCCGAAAAGCCTGTTACATACAGTTACATCGTGTTACATGCCGTTACCAGCCAATTTAAGCGGTTACATACAGTTACATACTGTTACCCACCCGCTTATGGGGGGATCCGCTGGATCCTGCCAGTTTCCGTTTAGTTCCACCGTATCCAGAAAGATCATGATAAAGATATGAAGAAACTAAAGGCATCCCTCAGTTCTTCTAAATTCTCTGCCAACCCCCCATTAGTCCTAATGGCACTACTCCACTCTCCCACCATACTAGGGGGATACCGCTATGTTCCTTTGTTAATTAGTGTGTTCCAAAAGAAACCCAAATAAGTCCAGAAGGTTAAGGGCGAACCTTAGCCGAGGTCTAACAGAATCTCCAGAAGTGTAAACCAAAAAAGAAGGATTATAAGGTTACAATCCAAAATTCCCCGGTGGGCCTTATGGTCTGGCTGAAGGTTGTAACCCGAGTTAAGCCAACTGCATTCGAGACTATCGAAGAGAAGGGTTTTATAGACCTCTCAAAGGTTGAAGAAGTCCAAACACGCACTCATCCCTACGAGAAAGGATTAAGCCTTATCAAACTGATAGACAAAAAGGGAAATCTAATCGGCACTCTCACCGTACCAAAGGAAGAGACATACAAAATAACATACCAAATTCTAGAACTAATCTCTATGTCCAAACATGGGAAAGGTTCCTCCAGAATGATCGAACTTCAAGACGGGAAGCTTATGGAGTATGACCCTGAAAAAGATACCCTAGTACCCCTGAAGGAATAATCCCCTTTGTCTATTATCATCTTTGGAAACTTGGAAAGTGATTTTTCTCTCTAAAGTGCCCCACCAATAACCCCGGTTCTATGCCACCGCTTTTTATTACTTAACAAAACCGTTAAGTAGTCCCTGGACCCAAATCATATCATCTACAACCAACAAACCCTAACTACAGGTGTTAGGTTGGGAAAAACACCGCTTAACACCCTCTAAAAACTTGGAGGAGGTAATAAAATGGAGAAAACGGGAAACACAAGCCTAAAAGGAGATACTCCCTTAGCTTTGCTTAACGAAAATGTTAAATACTTAACAAAACTATTAAGGAGGTGAGGGTTACAATGAGCCAGGACCCCATAGCCCAACTAATAGAGTTCTTCGAGAGCATGCACGGGAAACTAAGCACCAAAAAGAAACGGGAAGTAGCCAAACGGCTCTTAGAAGCCTTCCAAAACCACCAGGGGAAAATTAAGGCGTGGGAGATGGGCAACGAAGTGATACCAAGGATAACACAGGAAACGGGAGTTTCCCAAGTTTACGCCTATAAGGTCCTTGGGGAACTCATAGAACTTGGATTAATCGCCAAAACTCTCAACGGCTACGAACTAAGCCCAATATTCAGGAAACGGCTTTATCGCCTATATAAAGCCCTCGGAGAGTTGTGAGGTGATAAAAATGGGGATTGCCGTTAGTCCCCTAAAAGAGGTATTGGAAGAATTTAGAGGACCCATAGAGACCCAAATAAAAACCGCCAAAGAAGGAAAAACCACCTACCTCTACATAATTACCAACCGAGAAGTAACCGCCAAGGAAGGCTTAGACATAGCCCTACCCTACCTCCTCGAAGGAATAGCCAACGCCTACGACGTCCACCACGTAACCGTTACCTACTCCGGGGACCTCTACCTAATCACCGACGATGAGCACGAAGACGACCTTGGAATACTCTACTTTGACGTGGCCATAGACGAAGAGCTACCAAGAATGGAAGGCATAACCGAAGAGCTCCAACGCTATACCCTATTCTCCCTTGTGGACAACACCAGGAGAGAAGCCTACATAATCCCTAAGGTCCTCCTGGAGGGAGAGGACGAATGAGCGAGGAAGATAGAGAAATCTTCCTAACTAAAGAAGAGGTCCTAAAGCTCCCCACTCACATTAAACTAGCCATAGTCCACCGCTTCCCGGAGAAATGGCACATAATCAGAAAAGCAACCCTAGAACTCCTAACTACAGGCAAAAGCCCCACCTATGCCGAGCTAGAAGCCTATGCCAGACAAATATGGAGAAAACCCTACACACCTTGGTTTCTCCTCAAAATCCGATGGGAAAGAGCCGGCATAGAGACCGAGTTAGTGAGGGAAGACGCCAGTTATTACGAATTAAAAGGTATCAGGATTAAAGAGAGTGTGCTAAAGGCTCTCCAAGAAAAAGCCAAGTCATCTACCCTATAACGCCTAGAACCTTCCCCCAATCTCATTTTTACGGGGCTTATTAACTCCTTAACGGAAGGCGTAATAACCTCTAAACACACCAAAACTCCCGTTTCTAGGCTCCAATCTTAATAGTTGTATTAACCAAGGGGCAAGTGGCCATGAATAACAACAACAGCACCAATTAGGAGACTGATTGGGAGACTAAATTAGGTACTAAATACGGGGTTTCATCTCTTAATTAATGTTGATTTTAGACACTATGTAGGTACAAAAACCCCAAACGATACCTATTAATACCCGTTTGGACATACCAAAATATAGAGCTTAGTACCAGGGGGTAAAAACATGGATTGGGAAAACGATTTGGAAAACGAAAAACCCGAACCGCTAACCACTATTACCGCTTCAATTTGGAGGCATAGCCGTAGGTACGTGATACCAATACCCAAGAACCAGCTAGCTCTACTCCTGGAAGATCCACTAGGCCGGGACCGTCTTTATAAACTCCAAATAAGCGTTAGGCCTATTCCAGAAATCAACACCCTAGAGCTAAGCCTACGGGACATAGGATCCGAGAAAGTAGAGATAGCCGACCTAAGCGGAAAAGCTGATGAGCTGATAAATGAGGCCAAAAAACTCATATCAGGACTTCCAAACGTAACGGAGATAAGCAAACTCTGGAAAAGCGGAAATAAGTTCATATTTCCCATAACTCCAGATACAGCCGAGCTTATTCTACCTAAGATTGACCAAGCCAGTAAAAAGTTAGAAGAAGCCATTAAGCTCCTTAAAGTTAGAGACGTTCTAGAAAGGCTACTAGAGGAAAACCAAGAATACCAAGAACTGAAAGATAAAATCGGCGTTTGGAAGCTCATTAAAAGACTAGGACCTACAGAAAGCTTAGACCTACCGGAAGAGTACCAAAAGACCCTAGAGAGAATGAAAGCCATAGAGATGGAAGCCATAAGCCAAGCCATAGAAAAAGCCAAAACCATGAAAGGGACCTATAAGCTAAGGCTCCTAGAAGGCTGGATAGAAAGACCCTTAGCCGTAAAGATCTATCGCTTTCAGCCAGGAACTCCAGAGGAAGCCATAAGCCTCTACAGGAAAACCCCAATAAGGCTAGATTGACCGTTTACGGCACTCTCCTTTTTTGTGTATTAGAAGGACCTTAGGACCTTTTTTGTTTTCATATCAAGCCAAGTCTAGAGACATTAGTTAGACAATTGCCTAAATGCACAATAGAGAACACTAACGGGGCTCTCTCCTCCCTCCATTAGGCCCCGAGCTGCTGCCAGGTCCCTGGCTGCACTTTCGACACCCACCGAACCAGGCCGGTGAGAAAATTTAATTCCGTTAAGAGGCCTAGTTTTTTGTTTAACTGTGTGGGAAAGGCAGTTTTATTTTTTAGACCTTGGTCATGCCTTGGATTTGTCCGATAACACCTAATTTATTTTGCCTAATAAGCCAGACTTCTAATTTTTCCCTTCATTCCGCTCTTCCCTTCCCAATTCTTACTTATGGTGTTAGTATAGTAAAGTGTCATCAAAATCATCATAGTCATCATAATCATCACAATCATCAACTTCATCAGTTTTGACCTAGTCATTTATGTACATTCTAAATATCATCACAAAAAATGATGATTCTGATTATTCTGATGAATTTGATGACTTTGATGACCTTGATGATCTACTTATTAGGTGTGATCGATCCCTTTGTTTGGGCTATAACGCCCTCTCGTGGGTTAATTTAATGCAAAGTAATGTACACTAATTCCCTCTCACCCGCTTAGTGGTGAGGTCCTTTCGGTTCACTTCAAAGTGAACCCATTGGCTACTAAAGCACCGAAAGCTTTATCTACCTCTATTTCTCCTTATACTATAGGGTAGCCTGGGCTGGGTGATGATGATGGAGCAAGACAACCTAAAGTTGGTAGAGCTGGACTTTGTGGAGATCATGAGGAAAATAGTAGCCAAGGGCTTAGATCCCTGGGAGAACAGGAAGAAAACTAGGGCTTTTTTGAGTAAGGATCAGAGAGTGATATTTGTCCCTAGGTCCCTAGTTGAGGAGCTTATACCTGAAGCTCCTCACCTTTTGGGTTACACTACTCAAAAGCTGTTAAGGGACCTTAGGAAGCTAGAGGATAGCCCAATAGTTGAAGTTCTTGGGACGGCTTATCCGATTAAAGTTCAGGACGAAAACGGTAGGAAGGTTTCCCTAAAGCCTTGGCCAATTAAGAGAGAGTGGTTAGAGAAGAGGGGGGTAAAGATAAAATGACCCCTAAACGGGGCCTAGTAGCCTGGGCTGGGTCTGGGCTGGGTTTCCAGGATACTAGGCTGGGGGATAACAAAGTAAACGGGGTTATCCACCTGCGGGAGGTCCACCTATGGGCGGTGTCCATCAACCTACAGGAGGTGTCCATATGGAGATGGGGAGGGAGACTATAAATAATTTACCGTCTCCTAATCAGGGTACGGTTTTGGGTGTTAATCAGGAGACTGAAAGGACGGGGCTAATCAATCCCTATGAGGAGATCCTTAAGGTCCTGGACAAAATCGAGGAAGCAAACCCAAAGGTTGAGAGGGTTTCTCTTCAGGACCTCAAGGAAGCTGGCTTAGGTCCTATGGAGAGGGTCATCGTTAGGACACTGATAACTAGTTTTGACGTTGATAGGGAATACCTCATAGAGAACTTTACTGAGGAGGAGATCAAGGAAAAGGCTGGAGAGGTTAAGATTAGTATCCAGGCTTTGAGGCGTAGGATTGAAGAGGAAAATCTAAAATGGGAAATGGAGCATTCTAACAACCTCTACCATCGCTATAAGCTCCTTAGGGAGAGAATAAAGGAATTTGACCTTTTGAAGTCTAAGCTTAAGTGGGTTGATTTTTCCAAAGAGCGGAAGATCTTGGTTCTGGCTCACTATGTCATGGAGGCGCTTAAGCAGGATACTAACATGGTTACCTTAGCCAATCTCCGGAAGCCTAGCCAGTTTTATTACTTGGATGCTAGAAGTAGAAAGGTTCGCTTCAATGATGAAGCGTTTAGGGGGTTTGCTAAGGAGCTGGGCATAGACCCCGAGGAGCCTATTAGTGGTGAGGAGCTAGCCGTTATTCTGGTTAGGCGTTTTGGCTACACCGAAGAGAGCCTTAAGGGGTTCTATGAGGAATTAGTTAGGGATCTCATTAAGCCGTCTGGAATGAGACTTCCACCGTGCATTGAGGCCTTGGCGTTTAGGCCATTGTTCTACGACACTAAGAAGGGCAGGATCATAGACGAGGCCCTTAAGGTCCTAGCGTCTTGGTTTAAGTACTATGCCAAGGGTTACACTACGGGGAGGATCCAGGGAGGCAAAGATAAGAAGATGCTTCTTTTTGAGTTTATGATTTCTAAGCTTTATGGGGACGTTATAGACGTAACGGTTCAAGCGGAGATAGTACAGCGGTTTAAGAAGTTCTACGAGGAGGCTAAGCCGTTTAAGTGTGGCATGGTTCCGGAAGTGGAACAGGCCACTAGCTTTAAGATTTGTAGCCTTAGGTGTCCGTTTGTTGCCCCAATTAACAGGATTGAGGAAGCTTTAGCCAGTGTCGAGGAAGTAAACCTTTACGGTGCCGATTTCATAGAGATACGGGCAGGTGATAATAAGTTCATGGAACAGTATTCTACTAGCTTAACACCGAGGTCTAAGCTGGTTCAGAAATTCGCAGGCTTTCTTAGTGTGCTCTATGCTGATCCGTTGATTAAGCCGGAGGAGGCCTTAGAGATACTGGAGGCTCTACTAGAGAGAGCTAGGATTGTTCAGAACTACCTTAGTCCGCTGGTAGCTGTTGAGGAGTGGTTTAGGGAGGAGATGGAGAGGCTCTTAGAGGACGGGGCGTTACCTTGGGAGCTTAAGGCTAAAGATAGACCTTTCTTAAGCAAAGATGGAAAGTTACTATATGTCCATAAGGATCTTATAGAGGCTGATCTAGTGGGGGGTATTGGTCTAGAGGGCTACACTACCCAAAAACTGATTAGAGACCTTAGGAAGTTGCCAAACCCTCCTATAGCGGGAATTTCTAATATGTTGCCTGTAAAGAAGGACAGCTATTCCGATGAGAGAACCAAGGCTAGGTTTTGGCTTATTAAGGTTAGATGGCTGGAGGAGCATGGCATAGAGGTTAAGGTTAAGGTCCCGACTTTGGAGGAGTCTAAGACCGAGGAGCAAAAGAAGCCCAAGGAGGACCTTAAGGACGTTGGCATAAACTTAACCCCTCTGGAGAAACTGATTTTAGAGGCTACTAGGGAGCCTAGGGATATAACCGAGCTTATAGAACTGGGAGAGAGGGCTAAGAAGTCTGAGGAAGAGGTAACTACGGCAGTGGCTAGGCTCATGCAGTTGGGACTTTTGGAGATGAAGGATGGGGCTAAGTTGCAAAGGACCGTAGGAGGTGGGGCCGGTGAGTGAGGCCCTGCCGGTTACCTCTTTTGAGTTCTCCCTACCTCGGGAGAGGATCATTAAGATCTATGGCCCTCCGGGAACCGGGAAGACCACTACCCTAATTAGGATCATTGAGCACCTTATAGGCTTCCAGGATCACACGGAATTTTTAGAAAAATACGGTTTTAGCCTTCCTTTTGGCCAGTACGGGGCCGAGGACGTTATTTTTATGACGTTCCAAACTTCCGCTTTAAAGGAGTTTGAGGCTAGGACTGGCATTAAGGTTAAGGACCGCCAGAATAAGCCAGGCCGGTATTATTCAACGGTGCATGGAGTAGCCTTTAGGCTCCTCATTGACAGTGGGACCATTGATGGGGTTATAACTCAAAACTTCGGGAGTCTAAGCCCCGAGGACTGGTTTAGGCATTTTTGCCGGCAGAATGGGTTAAGGTTCGAGAGTGCAGAAATGGGTTATTCCAACATCTTTAATGAGGGGAACCAGCTTTGGAACGCCTTAACTTGGGCCTATAACGTCTATTACCCCACCAAGGGACCTAAGGCCCGTTATGAAGCTTTGAAGAGGCTGGCCCCTAAGCTCTGGAAGTTCCCTCCGCTTTGGGAGGAGTACAAAAAGGGAAAGGGGATATTGGACTATAATGACATGCTGATTAAGGCCTACGAGGGCCTTAAGAGTGGGGAGATTGACCCTAGAAACCTTCCGGGGCATAAGTACAGCCCTAAGGTGCTTATCGTTGATGAATTCCAGGATTTAAGCCCGCTCCAGTTTGAGATTTTTAGGCTCTTGGCTAACCATATGGATCTAGTGATTATCGCCGGGGACGACGACCAGACTATTTTTAGTTACCAGGGAGCTGACCCTAGGCTTATGAATTACGTTCCGGGCCGGGAGATTGTCCTTAGGAAGTCCCATAGGCTTCCTATTGTGGTCCAGGCTAAGGCCCTAACGGTGATTAGCAAAACTCGGCATAGAAAGGAGAAAACGGTAGCCCCTAGGACGGAGTTAGGCGATTTTAAGTATAAGCTCTTTTGGTTTCCGGATTTCCTAAACGACTTGGTTAGAGAGGTCCGGGAGGGCCATAGTATTTTTATCTTGGTTAGGACTAATCGTCAGGTCCTAAAGCTAGGGAAGGAATTAATCCTAGCCGGTGTTCCTTTTGAGCACCTGAAAGTAGATTATCGGAGTGTTTGGGAAGCCGGCTCTAAGGAGTGGG
>Ga0256831_1002120_pt1 | contig 10426 bp, 16 predicted proteins | sample 132544metaG_FD_189087 | JGI IMG/M metagenome (GOLD analysis project Ga0256831, IMG submission 189087) | Hydrothermal vent microbial communities from Lau Basin, Pacific Ocean - 132-544 | ecosystem: Environmental > Aquatic > Marine > Hydrothermal vents | place: Pacific Ocean: Lau Basin | collected... | reverse complement strand
GTCTTGGATTATGTCCGCGAACAAAAACAAGCACCCTCTATTAGTTTTAATGATTTTTATAGAAAACAGGAGCAGAAAAATAAACAGTTTACACAACAAGATGCCTCCTTACATACGGAATCTTTTATTATAAAAAATAAAAATTTAGTGGATGTCTTTAAGCAGAGCAATAAGCCTATGTTGATCTTGTTTGAGCAAGGCCAGTGTCAGGAATGCAATGAACTTCATGGTGATGTTTTTCGACGTTTGCCAGTCTATAAACAACTGCAACAGTTCACTATTGTTCAAGTGAATATCAATTCACTAAGTATATTGATAACACCTGAGGGCAAAACCATGACTGAGCAAGAATTTGCTCGCTCTTTAGGGATTCAATATACACCGTCGATGGTTTTTTATGGGACTCAGGCTAATAATAAAACCATTGTGTTTCGTTCAGAGGCTTATTTAAAGGGCTTTCATATTCAAGCGCTCTTTGATTATGTATTGACTCAGGCTTATCTCAATGAACCGGAATTTCAGCGCTTTGTGCAACGCCGTGCGGATGCACTCAAAGAGCAGGGTAAAGAGGTTAACTTATGGGACTAACTCCGTATCATTAGGTAAAGTGCCCCCGTGCCACCATCTTTAGGCTGAGCGGATGAAAAAGCAAGAATGTCAGGATGTTGTCTTAGCCAGCTATTGACCTTGTTTTTTAGTATCGGTTGTTCTGAATGAGAACGGTAGCCTTTACCGTGTACCAATCGTATGCAACGGATCTGCTGTTTCTGGGCAAAACTAATAAATTCTAATAAGGTTTGTCTGGCTTCGCTAATAGTCAGACCATGTAGATCCAAATGATCATCAATGGTAATTTTGCCTTGTCTGAGATGTTTGTGTGTTTTTAATTGCAAACCAGAGCGGGCAAAAAAAAGAAACTCCTCTCCGGTGACATTTTTTGATTCTTGAGCATCAGACAAATAAACCGACTCGTTATCCTCATTATAGTTATTTTTATCTTTAAATGGTCGAGTATTCTTCTGATGGGCATACAGATCAATACGATCATTTTTAAGTGGTTTTACGCCCTTTATGGCTTCTTGAAAGCTAGAAAAATTTGATTCTGAAGGTTTTTTGCTCATAATTGCTTTAAAAGTAATAATTTTATCGGTAATTGTATGAAAATTGTGAGTTTTTAAGTATTATCCTAAATAAATTAGTCGCTTCATTAGTTGCTTCAGCGGATTTATTTAAGATTATCTCATGTGGCTTAAACAAAATAAAATGTTCTTGATTAAGCTTGCTTAATTTGACTTGAAAAGAAAATAGACCATAAAAAGAAATTAAATGCATATTCTTGTTAGTAATGATGATGGCTACCTAGCACAAGGGCTTATCTGTTTGGTTGAGCATTTGCAGAAAATTGCTCGAGTAAGTGTTGTCGCACCACAACGTGATCGCAGTGGTGCGAGTAATTCTTTGACTCTGGATCGCCCCTTATTGCCTGAAACAGCAGACAATGGTTTTATTGCTATTAATGGTACGCCTACCGATTGTGTGCACATTGCTATTACGGGCTTATTAAAAGATGATCCCCCAGATATTATTGTTTCGGGTATTAATCGTGGCCCGAATCTTGGCGATGATATTCTCTATTCTGGTACCGTTGCTGCGGCTACGGAAGGACGCTTTTTAGGTTTGCCGGCTATTGCGGTATCATTGGCAAGCTTTGAAGGCAATCATTTTGCCACAGCGGCACGAGTGGTTGTTGAACTGGTGCAAAAGCTACAAAAAAAACCAATACTATCTGACACCATTCTTAATATCAATGTACCTGATGTTCCCTATGAAAACTTGGCTATGCAGACCATTACTCGGCTGGGTAAACGTCATAAAGCAGAGCCGGCAATTGCAGCAACCGATCCAAGAAATCGACAGGTTTACTGGTTAGGCCCAGTGGGTGAAGAGGCCGATGCGGGTCAGGGGACAGATTTTTATGCGGTCAATCATAATCAAGTCTCAATAACACCAATTAAAATTGATCTCACTCATTATGAATTATTAGACGCTATGGCGCTTTGGTTGGCAGAAAATGATTAGAAGAACAGGCTTATAAAAAATGGCGAAAGGAATGAAGTATCTATGACGCTTAACACAGACTATATCAGACTCTTAAAATGGTTGGCTGGGCAATGACGTATTTATCTAACACAGAAGCAATTAGTGGTATTGGCATGACCTCACAACGCTCCAGAGATAGGTTAATTGCTGTTCTTAAAGAGCAGGGTATTGTTAATGAAGCCGTCTTAAGCACGATTGCCTTAACACCAAGACATTTATTTATTGACGAAGCCCTATCGAGTCGAGCCTATGATAATGTCTCCTTACCTATTGGTCACGGTCAAACGATTTCTCAGCCTTATATGGTGGCGCGTATGACCGAATTACCCTTGCTTGGTGAACACTCAGTAGGAGAATCTGTCATAGGAAAAAAGGCCACAAAAAAACTGAATCGAGTCTTAGAGGTAGGGACGGGCTCAGGTTATCAGACAGCAGTGCTATCAAAATTGGTTAGCAATGTGTACAGTGTAGAGCGTATAAAGCCTTTATTAGATAATGCCAAAGATAAATTTAGGCAGTTAAAATTAAACAATATACTCACTAAATACAGTGATGGTGGCTGGGGATGGCCTGAAAAAGCCCTATTTGATGCCATAATTGTTACTGCAGCACCGGAAAGTTTGCCCATGAGCTTACTAGAGCAATTAGTGGATGGGGGGCGCTTAGTGATCCCTATGGGAGGAAAAGGAAATCAAGAATTATTATCATTTCACCGCTTAGGTGATAAATTTCATAAAAAAGTCCATGAAAAAGTAAGTTTTGTACCGCTTCTTAAGGGAAAAATCCCATGAAAAGCTATTTTTCTGGAAAGCATAACATAAGGTGCAAGTAATTAGATGAAATTATTTTCAACATTATATGAGAAAGTCATGCGTTGGTCTGCCCATCCTCATGCACACTATTATCTGGCTGGTTTGAGCTTTGCTGAGTCTTCTTTTTTTCCTATTCCACCCGATGTGATGCTGGCTCCTATGTCACTTGCAAAAACCCATAAGGCCTTTCATTATGCGCTTATTGCCACACTGTTTTCTGTTATTGGTGGGGTGTTTGGTTATGCGATTGGTCTTTGGTTTTTCGATTTAATTCAACCACTTGTAAGTGAAGGTGGGCGTTGGCAAGAGCACTATACTATAACTCAGGAGTGGTTTTTTAAATGGGGTTTTTGGGCTATTTTTATGGCTGGTTTTTCGCCCATTCCCTATAAAGTATTTACCATTACTGCCGGAGCAATTGGTATGCTCTTTATCCCTTTTATTATTGCTTCTCTCATTGGACGAGGGGCACGTTTCTTTATGGTTGCATCATTAATGAAATGGGGAGGGAAAGAAATGGAACTTAAATTAAAGCGATATGTTGATATTATAGGATGGTTTTTTATATTTATAGGGGTAATTGCTTATATTGTTTTTAAACTATAGGCGTATTATGCATAATACTAGACGGAACAATAGCTTAAGCAACATCTTAGAGACTACTGATAATATAGGTGGTTATACAGATAATAGTGCTAATAGTCGTGGTGAAAACGGTATTAATGGCAGTGTAAATAAGAGTGTTAATATAAGTGCACTGGCCATTGTTTTTCTAGTGTTCTTTTTCATGGTCGGTTGTACAACGACGTATGCACCTGTAGAACATCGAAAAGGGGCATCTTATCAGGTAAAAAAAAAATACCTAGGTAAAACAGTACCCGCTTATTATCGGGTTAAAAAAGGAGACACTCTTTATTCTATTGCATGGGTGTATGGCCTAGACTACAAAAAAATTGCTTATAGAAACAAAATAAAAGCACCTTACCGAATTTTTATAGGACAAAGGCTGTCCCTGAGTAGTAAAATAAATAGAACAACAACTAAAGCTAAGAGCTATAAGGTCGCTAAACATACTACAAGCAAAACAAAGAGCCGAGTAAATAGCAAGGTAAAGACAAAAGTAAAGACAAAAAAGAAAACAAGCTATACTAAAAGCAAGCACAAAACTTCAAACTCAACAAAGGGAGTAGCTAAGAAAAAAACCACTAAAGTGGTAAAAAAAGGGACATCTTTTTCAGGCAAAGGTCGATTATCATGGCAATGGCCTCTTAAAGGAAGGGTTATTCAGCGTTATTCTCCTAGTAAGGGCAAGAAAGGTATTGACATCAGTGCGGCTAAAGGGACTATAATAAAATCTGCAGAAGCAGGTAAAGTCGTCTATAGCGGACAGGGACTTGTTGGCTATGGACGCTTGATCATTATAAAACATAATGACTCATTTTTAAGTGCTTATGCACATAATAAAAGTTTACTGGTTGACGAGGGGCAGCTAGTGAAAAAAGGGCAAGCAATTGCTCGGCTTGGTCGTTCAGGTACCGATCGGTATAAATTGCATTTTGAAATACGCAAAAATGGCAAACCGATCAATCCAATGAATTACTTGCCACATTAAAAACTTCATCCGGAATTATTGCTGAATCTACTGCATAGGGTCAGCAAGTGTTAATTCTTTTATCCGTTTTCAGTCACACTTAACTGACTGAAAATATAGATCGATTTAAAGGGGGCTTTAATGGAATCGATGGAATCTAAAGAACGATATTTGAGTGCTAAAAACTCAATGTCGTCAGGGCTTATAATGAATTCGTTTGATCAAGAAGATGTATTGCTGGATAAACTGGGTATACCGCTTGATAATGTAAATGACAATATTATTACCAAAAAACCTAAGAAAATAGCAAAGAAAAAGTCTGAGAAAAAAGCCGCTACTGAAAAAAATATCTCTCAAGATGTTAGTAGTGGATCATCACTTGAACCGAGTTTGGATACAGATACTAAAATAAAGAAACTCAGACGTAGAAGTAAGTCTCTTACTGGCGACATGGATGCCACTCGACTGTATTTGAATGAAATTGGCTTTGCTACTTTATTGAGTGCTGAAGAAGAAGTTAAATATTCCCGAATGGCTCAAAAAGGCATTGAAGAAGGGCGCAAGCGAATGATTGAATGCAATCTTCGTTTGGTAGTAAAAATTTCTCGCCGTTATCTTAATCGGGGCTTGCCACTGCTGGACTTAATTGAAGAAGGCAATATGGGGCTGATTCGAGCAGTAGAAAAGTTTGACCCTGAACGAGGCTTTCGTTTTTCAACCTATGCCACTTGGTGGATCCGCCAGACAATTGAACGAGGCTTAATGAATCAGACGCGTACCATACGCTTACCCATTCATATCGTTAAAGAAATTAATATCTATCTTCGGGCGGCCAGAGAACTCACCCAAACACTGGATCATGAACCAAGCGCAGAAGAAATTGCCACCTTATTAGACAGACCGGTTGAAGATGTGCAAAAAATGTTCAAATTAAATGAACGTACCTCTTCTGTTGATATTTCTGTAGGAGTTGATAGTGAACGCCCCTTATTAGATTCGATTCCAGATACTAATAACCCCGAACCTATGGCGTTTTTACAAGATGAAAACATGCGCTCTAATATTGATCGCTGGTTATTAAAACTAAACGATAAACAAAAGGAAGTGGTAGAACGCCGCTTTGGCCTACATGGCTATGATACCGCAACACTAGAAGAAGTAGGCAATGAAATTGGTGTCACCAGAGAAAGAGTCCGGCAGATCCAGCTTGAAGCACTGAAACAATTGCGAGAAATACTCGAAACAGACGGTTATACAGGCGATTCATTGCTTAATAACTAAGCGACTACAACTAAGTGTTAAATAGCCTTAGCTTCACTGTTTTATGCTTAAAAAAGCACCTACTGAAGAGTAGGTGCTTTTTTTTGGCTTATTATTTGCATAATTTAATAGTATAAATAAGTGAGCAGGGTAAAGAGAAGGGGCTTTTATGCAAGAGATACCATCATTAGCAAAACATAATGCAAATTCTGCTATCAAGACCGAGCAAGCCCAGAATGAACCGTTTTGGGGTAAAGATGGTTTTACCTTTGGTGATGTGCTCGATATTGTTAACCCAATACAGCATTTACCCATAATTGCCAACCAATACCGTGAACAAACGCATGATGATGCCAGTGAAGGCTCAAAATTGATCGGTGGGGTACTCTTTGGAAGCTTATTGGGTGGTGTCTTTGGTGTGCTAAGCTCTATTACGAATTCAATTGTACGTCATGAAACTCACCAAGATGTAGAAGAACACCTAATTGATTTGGCTGATGGCTTTATTAACCCGTCCGATACAAGACAGAATAACAATCAACAGCATTATGTGAAGAATAATCAAGAAGGCAATCTTGCTAGCGACTCAAACCCCTTTTTTGCCCAATTACTCGATGATAATTTATATACAGAAAATACGGATTTAGGCCAAGCATCAAAAGTACGCTCAAAAGAGTGGGGAAAAGTTTAAAATATATCATTTATTATGCCGATACCAGAGTGTAATAAATTAGCACTGTAAAGCTGGCGGTACTAAAGTTCTAGATCCAAGTAAAATTGTTGTTATGTATTAACGGCAAATTATTGCCAAAGAATAGGTTAAGACCAATGTCTTTTTTTAATTTATTTAATAATAAAATGTTTAACAAAGAAACCGCTCAAGAAGTCTTTGAAAAGCTTCTTAGAGATGAGTTTATCTATCAACTAAAGCAAGACAGCAGGCTGACAATTGAAACGGCTTCTGGTGTATCTATTTTATCCACTGCGGTAACAATGGATAGAAAGCGCAATAGCCTGATTATTGCTGAGAAATCACCTAATGGACAAATTATTTTAGAAAGCAATGATCCCGTCACTATCTTGACTCAGGCGAATCGTGATCATGATGTCTATTCTTTTCATTCCAAAGTCAGTAATATTATTTTAGATAATGGGGATATTTTATATGAGATTGTGATCCCCAAACGCTTACAAAAAGGGCAACGTAGAAAAACCTTTAGAATTAATCTGGATACCGCATCACAGGTTAAAATGAAAGACTCTGTTTATGAAGGCCATGTGAGTAATGTGTCCAGTGCCGGTATGTTATTAGCGATAGATGGTTATTGGCCCGAAGCAGTAGAAGATGAAGGCGGTAATGCCTTTGTCCAATGTGATGTTGCTATGGATTTTATGACCTTTAATTGTAATCTAAATATCCGCTTTATTAATTTTGAACCCTACCCAAGCAGACGAACCTTTATTGGTGGGCAGCTAAGAAACCTGCAACCACAGCATCAACACCGCCTTGATAATTATTTATCCATGCAACAGCGTATTGAACAAAGAAGAAAAGCAGAGCTAAAAATCTAGCACGTGAGTGCCCCTTACACAGCACAAAAACCTAAATGCGGTAAGATCAATTTTAGAAGATACACATACCCAGCATCAGAAGCTATTATCATCTGCAACCGCTTATGATAGTAGCATTGCATGGACAGCGGGTGAGAATGATGAAAATTCTCTGGCCAATGATCCATGGCAAGACATGCTGAAGGGCGATGAATGAGCGCTTCAGAAAACATAGATAAAATGAGTGTTTTAAAACTTAGTATTCTTATTCAAGATATTTTTCTATTACCTTATCTGCCCCAATGATAGGGATCAGGTTTAAAATGACTTTTTCAAAAATATTTTTTTCAGCTTTTTTAATAAATTTAACTCTTCGATCTTTCCAAGATAAAGTTTGAATTAAATTAGCAGCCACTACCGATGGATGCTCCAGATCCCTAATTGGGATTTCGGTTTTTTGTCCTCTAATACTCGTGCTAATAGGACAGCAAATTAATAAGCCACTTGCTCTATTATATTCTTTGCTCGATAACACCAAAGCAGGGCGGTATTTCCCAATTTCTTTTCCTTTTATGGGGTCAAAATCAAGCCAAACAATATCATTTTGTTCTGGGATATATAGCTTTAGCACTTATTCGCCCATTTCTTTAGGCTTAATAACGGCTATTTCATCTGCATGAGCGGTATAAGGGGTCATACCTTCAAGCAGTTCTTTTTCGGTGTATGGTAGTTTAAATTTTTTTTTTGGTTTGCTAGATCGCTTTATAATAAGACGGTCTTCATTGACGTCAATGACAACCTTAGTACCATCGCTAAATTGAGGTACATCGGCCATAGCCCCTGTTATGCGAAGTGCCAAACTATTACCCCATTTTTTAATTTCACTTTGAATTTTCATATTTATAGCCTCATATTTTTACTCTCAAATAGATACATTGTATCTACAATAAAGTATACACAGTGTATACACTCGGTCAAGCAAAAAATGAGTGATAAGCCCCCATCCAGTTTTTCCAATGCAAGCCATTGTTAAATTATTTTTCGTAATGATAACGGCAAGAAATAATTGTAAGTGTATTATCGTCAACAGCATAAACTAAACGATTGCTGCCATCTATTCGGCGTGACCAGAAGCCAGACAAATTTTCTTTTAGAGGTTCTGGTTTACCAATACCATTAAATGGACTTCTTTTTGTATCAGCTATCAGCTTATTAATACGTTTAAGTGTCTTTTTATCGTGACCTTGCCAATAGACATAGTCTGACCAAGCCTCATTAGTCCAAGTAAGTATTTCAACCATTGGTTAACTTATGATTGACTATCTCACCAGAACGATATTGTTCAATTGATTTGGCTAAATGTGTTGCATTAGCTGGGGTTTTTAGTAGATGCACTGTTTCCATTAACCCGTTAAACTGGTCTAATGACATAACAACAGCATCCTCTGCATCTCTACGGGAAATAATAGTGTAATCAGCATCATTAACTACTTGATCTAAAACAGTTTTTAGTTTGTTTCTAGCATCTGAAAAATTTATGACTCTCATAGGAAAAACTCTTGTTTGTACAAATTATGAGAATAGTATAACATGTTCCATATGTTGTACAAGTGTGGGTTTTGAGATTTAACTATTCACTTCATGGTATATCAAGAAAATGAATCGGAGGTAAAAAATACTTTGATGATTTGATTTTTGATTTTTGATTGTTGTTAGCTGTAGTAACTCATACTTTATCTGCCCCAGTGATAGGGAGCAGATGTATTAGTTCTATCAAATAAGGCGATTAAAGGACCAGAATCAATTAAAATCCTACTCATCACTTGGCTCTAATTTTTTCTTTAATAATAGACTTTCTATCTTGGGATAAATTATCTTTGCCACTAGCAAATTTTCCAAAAAGATCATGTCCTAACTCCCAAGGAGAAGGATGTTCTATTTTTTCAATAAACGCAGTAATGCTTTTGCGTATTAATTCTGACTTGGTAACCCCCATTTTGTGGGCTATTTTATTTATATTTTGCTCTAACTCAGAATCTAAACGAAGAGTAATCATTTTTTCTCCATTATTCAATATAATACTTATTGTAATACGTGGAGGTGAAATATCAAATAAAGGAACTGGTCATTGATAAAACCTCATATATCATCCCCTATCGGATTTGTAATAATCAAGTTGAAATTTTGCGAGTATTTCATACCTCCAGAAAACCACCAAAACAATGCTGATTTAACATAATCGCTCATTTTACGTAGTTAACAACTTAAGGTTATAATATTGTTGTAACATTTTAGGCTTTATATTATCCTAGTTGTAATAATTAAAAAAAGGTATTTTTATGAAAACCAACATTAGAAAAATAGGTAATAGCTCAGGAATGATTTTACCATCAGTAATATTAAAGAAGCTTAATTTATCAGATGGAGATGAAGTTGATGTTTCTGAAAGTGGAAATAAAATCATGATTACTCCAAAGAAGATTAAACCTAAATACACACTTAAAGAACTTCTTGCTCAGTGTGATTTAAATGCTCCTATGCCAAATACGGTAAAAGAATGGGATGATATTCAACCTGTAGGCAGAGAGTCATTGTGAAACGAAAGAGATACGAACGTGGGGACATAGTCAAAGTATCTTTGAATCCTATTTCTGGTCGTGAACTACAAGGGGATTTTAGACCTTGTTTGGTACTTTCAACTTCTGAATTTAATCAGTTAGGTACAGTTCTTATTGCTCCAATCACTCAAGGAGGAAATATTTCCAGGGTTAAAGGATTTACCGTTTCATTATCTGGTTGTGGCATTGATACCCAGGGCGTTGTATTAATCAACAGTATTCGCACATTAGATTTAGAATCAAGAAAAGCTAAAATAGTTGAATCTGTTCCAGATTACATTGTTGATGATGTTTTAGCTCATTTAATCGCAATTTTAGAATAACTGCTTTTCTGAAAAAATCTTTTTTTATGTCATTTAAAATAATCACTCTTTTACGAAGTTGAAGTACAAATAATTAAGATCTATAATACTATCGTATTATAATATTTTTTAAGGTCAGATAAAAATGAGTACTGCAATTAAAGAAACAACCAGTATTAAATTGGATAAGTT
>Ga0256831_1002119_pt1 | contig 10428 bp, 13 predicted proteins | sample 132544metaG_FD_189087 | JGI IMG/M metagenome (GOLD analysis project Ga0256831, IMG submission 189087) | Hydrothermal vent microbial communities from Lau Basin, Pacific Ocean - 132-544 | ecosystem: Environmental > Aquatic > Marine > Hydrothermal vents | place: Pacific Ocean: Lau Basin | collected... | reverse complement strand
CTCAGCCACGCTAATCCTACGGCTGAAAAGAACCCGCGCACCTGCGGAGACTGCACGTTCTAAAATAAGGCCATCAAGATCTGAACGATCAAATACATAAGCAACACCGCGCCGTCGAACGGTAAAACTGGTAGATCCAACGCGGATATCGGCACCGTCGATCCTCCACTTGGTAACATCCTTCAAATGATAACGCCAAACTGTTTCCGCACTGAGAAGCCCACTGCACGTTTGCCAACCGACACGGCGGCGCATCTCAAACACAGTCACCGATGTGCCCGCCGAGGAAAGCCGATGGGACAGATGCAAGCCAGATGGACCCGCACCAATAACAACAACGTCAGTTCGGGGCACGATGGACATCGAGAAAAAATAGAGGGAGGTTGTTAAGGGGCTTACGAGATGCGTGCTGCCGTGCTAGCTGTGAAGCCAGTGGGGGAAACAACCTCCACGATCACACGGTTGGGGTTATTGGGGTCGCTTATTGTACAGTCGGCGTTCACACCCACATCAGAGACAGAGAGGGTGTTCACGTCGTTGGCAGCAATCACAAAATCGACAGACTTGGAACCGACGGTCACGCCATTGACGGCATCCTTCACGGTCACCGTAAAGGGCCCCTTGATCTCCTCGCTGGACAGGTTGCGAATCGTAATCTTCAAGGTTCCGGCGTTACACTCAACGGCCTCCAGCTGGATCTGACCCTTCCCAAGGGCGCTAGCACCCTGGGAAGACTGGGCCTGAACCTGGGACTGGAGGGACATAAACCAGGAGTAGGCAACGACGGCCGCGGCGATGGCCACCGCCACCATGAGCACCGTGGCGACTACTGGCGATACACCCTTCATTCTACTCACCTCTCCGTCAAAAGGAAGCGGGAATATAAAAAGCTTGTGCTCAGCTCACCTCCTTATCATCACGGGTCAGCCTGCCCGTTCACTCATCATCGCTCAAGCCCGTATGATCTTCCAGTGGGCAGAGGATAAAAATGGCAATCCCAGCTTCGATATCTTGATGGGGATCTCGCCCGCCGCGGCGATCTTCTCAACCGCGGACTTCACCACGTCCTCCGAAATACCAAGATCCTTGGCGATCTTTTCCGTAGTGGTTACCGTCTGAGGAGGAATGGTGCGTAAATACTTAGCTACCTTGGGCAGGGCTAGCTCGACAGGATCCACACGCGTCACAAGGGCCCTTGCGTTGGATTTTGAGGGGAGCTCTGACTTCTTCTTTATTTCCTGATCAACGGACTCCGCAAGCTTTGCAACACGGCGAACGAGAGCATCCACGTCCTCCAAATCCTTTGCAGTGCGGGCTACGTGCTTGGAAAGGGCAGCAACTGTATGAGCCTGTGCAGACCCCGTAGCTTCCGCTATGCGCTCGGCAGTGGTAGCTATCTTAACGGCGCTAGCGCGCTTCTGGCGGCCAACATTGCCCACCGCGCGGGCAACGGGCTGCACCTTCTTGATTGTAGCTTTTACAGGATCGTGAGCCTCCGAAATGGAACGGTGATACACTCTTCCGGATGAAATTGCCTCAACATCCTTGGATACCTGCTCATGCAGCTTCTCCAGCTCCTCGCGCAGGCGCTTAACCGCTTCGGAAACCCCCGAATCCCTGATTTCGTAAATGTGTGCCTTTAGCTCTGCAAGGGCAGATACAAGTTCCCGCAGCTCCTTCTCGTCAATAACCGCGTGTGCGTCCTTCAAAGAATCGCGAATCTCCAAGAGCACCGCGTGGACATCTCGCAGAGCCGCCTTGATGCCCTTGACGTCCGCTTCGGAAAGAACAGTGGTAATCTTGGACAGTTCCTCCTCGGCACGGGAGAGCTCCTTGGAAACGGCGGAAACGTCGGCGCGACCAAACTTGACCTCGGATTCCAAGCGTGACAATTGCTCCTCTATCTTCTTGAGGCGACCCGACGTATCGTATTTTCGGAGGAGCTCCACAATCCCCGTAAGCTCAGAGTGAATGATTGAGAGGGACTGGTTAATGCTGTCGAGGGACTTCACGTGGTCATGGTCCCTGAGCTCCCGCAGCTCGCGCCGGGCCGAAGTAAGCATATCCTCCAAATCTGCAAGCTTCTTGGACATCTCGGAAACAGACTGGAGGATCTCGGCATCGCGCGGTTCGGATAGTTTAGCTTCAATCTCCGAGAGCATCTGGGAAAGCTGATCTACCCGCGTCAGGAGCTCCATCACCTTGCCAGAGTGCGCAGAGAGTAAACCATGATTCTTCCCCACCACGTCGGAAACAGCGGTAACCGCGCGGGAAAGCTCAGCTAATTCGTCCTTTATTGCGGAAAGCTCTTCGGGCGGAAGTACAGGATCGTTAAGCCGCTCTTCGATGGCGGACAAGCGCTCGAATAGAAGGGATATGTGGCGCTCAAGGAGTTCGCGCTCCGACTGCTCCGCCTCTGTTAGCTTGTCCACAGAAAGCTGTATGGTGGAGAGAATGTCCACAATGCTCTCCTGGAGCTTCTGGAGACGATCCTGCTGATCCGCGGGAAGCCGCTGGGAGAGTTCGTTTATCCTGGAGACGATCTCAGAGAGCCTCTCCGTAATCGTGGAGACTGCCTCCTTGCGCTCGTCAATGCTGGATGAAAACGCCTTGTGGAGCGCGTCAGTGGCGGACTGGAGGGCAGAAAGTTCAGCCTCCAAAGCCTTTAGCTCCTCGGACTCCGACTTTTGGAGTGCAATCACATCGGAGAGCTCCCGGTCAAGCGCGCGCAGGTGTTCCTCGATCCTGCTCAGCCGATCGTCCACGGCGCCAACGGGTTCCAGGTTATTACGGATTATGGTTTCCACGCGATCAGGAAGCGCGGACAGATCCCTCCGCATCTCGGGAATACTTTCCAAGGCGGACTTAAGCTCAGACAGGCGCTCCTCCAGCTCCTGCTGCTTCACAAGAAGCCCGTGAATGGCCTCGAGCTGTGCGGAGCGAGCGTCCTGCACCTCTGCCACAACAGCGGCCCTTGCACCGTTAATCCAATCGGATAGCTCCTTGAGGTCTTTTGAGAGCTCGTCCACCTGCTGTATAAGCGAATAGAAGTGCTCTTCCTCCGCGGCGGACACTGTCTCCGCCACGCTGCCCGGCAGATCCTCAAGGGCCATCTCAAGGCGCCGCAAGCGCTCGGCGAGGCGCTCCTGCTCTTCCTTGAGTTCGGGGAGGACCTTGACCTTGCGGTAAACGGCGCGTATACCCTTCAGAGCGTGCTCAGTATTCTCTGAAACGGCTCGAATATTCTCCGAAAGGGTTTTCATGCGCTCAGATATGGATGGAAGAGGAGAAAGCTTGCCCTCGAGGACGTCCAAGCGCTCAGGGATCTCCGAAACGGTTGACGCAATGTCTTGGAGCTGAGGCAGTTCCTTCGGCAGATCCTTCAGGCGCTGAACGATGTTATCCACACGGTTGGAAAGCTCATGAATGGATTCCTTGAGCTCGGGAAGGATATCCGCCCGATCCTTTAGATCTTCCAGAGACTCGAGGTTGTGGGTAAGCTCGTCGACAGCATCGTAGATCTTATGAAGGAGCTCCTCCGTTTCATCAGGAGAGTGTGCTGCGCGGAGCAGAATGTCCATAAGGGTGTCTACCTTCTCCACAAGGACCTTCGTCTCTACAATAAGCTGCTCTACGTCCTCCTTGCCGCTGGCGAGCTTCTCCACATCCTTATCCTCAGATTCGAGATCGCTGTAGAAGTCCTCCAGCTTGATGTCCATATCGTCCTTCTTTCGGGACTTGGCCCGCTGCTCCGCCGCCTCCACCTGAAAAACTGAGAATTGCACCATATAAATATAGAAGACGATGTGCAACTACCCCATAGTAGTTTCAAAAACCTCCAGCAACTCCTCAGGGGCCATCTCCCAGGGTCTGCGACCCCCCTCGACACCAAGGTTCTTCAGCTTCTTTCGCTTGGCGGTAAACAGCCGTTTCAAGAACTGAAGATACTGGTCGGGGTTTGATATCCGCCGCTTCCTTACGAGTACGAAGCCACCCATGGGGCCAGAGGGTACAGGATAAAACGCATCGGAGGGCAGTCTGTACGCATCCTCCACGTCATACAGGGTCTGAATAAAGGCGGAGACGTACGTATACCCGTGCAAACCGGGCTCAGAAACAAGTGTGGCCACAAAGGACTCCCTCCCCACGCCGTAGATTTCCTCGACGTCAAGGAGTGCGGCGCGGATCACCACATCCCGCGCATGAACGGGGGGTGCCTCTACGTACACCCTCCGGAAAGGGGGAAAGGACAGCGGATCCTTGGAAATAACCCGGATATTGGGATACTCGGAACGCAGAGCGGAGGCCAAGGGCTCTTGATCCACGGCAATGCCCTTCGTGTACCGGAAAATTAGGCCCGGAAAGGCGAAGGGAAAAAGAACCTCTCCCTTTTCCGCAAACTCCTCAAGAAATTCTTCGTCCGCCAGAACTTCCTTAGAAAGAAGCGTGGGGGGGATCCGATGCTTAATGAGGAGTCCCTGAACGTCGATCACGTGATCACCGCCCGGGCGGGCGGGCAAAGAGGTAGTACTTGCAGGGCTCGCTCAGCTCCTTTAGAATACGCTGGACGATAACCTTCTTCGGATCGCCGAGGGCAGGAACACGATTCTTGATGTCCTCAAAGCTCTCAAAGGGCTTTTTCTCCCGCTCCTCAAGGATCTTGAAGAGGAGCTTCTTACCAATGCCCGGAAGGAGCTCCAGGGAGTGTAGGCGGATAGTAATCGGTCGCGCCCTGTTAAAGAACTGGACGTACTCCTGCTCCCGCTCCTGAACAATCCTGGAAATCGCCTCCTCAAGGTTGCTCCGGGCGAAGGAGGTCAGCTCGTCGTAGCTAATTCGCTTGAGGATCTTCCGAATCTTAGGGCGCTCGCCCTTGCCAATGAAGGTCTTCTCAAAAATTTGCAGATCCGCACCGGGTTTCGGGAGAACCTCAAGAAGCGTGTAGTGTGCAGTACCCACTACCTGAGCTATGGGCGTCCCCTTTGGGTCGTCTGGACGCCCCAGTGGCAGGTAGTCCAGGACGAGAGCGTAGTCCTCCTTCATGGTCGCCCCTACTCCCCGAGCACCTCGAGTATGCGATCATAAAGATCCTCTGATACCCCTTCTTCCTTGGCAAGCACGGTGTAGAGATCGATCTTGTCCTTGGGCCAAATGTTCACGATCTTAACGGCAAGCTCCCTATTAATGCCGATCTCAACGAGCTTCTCAACAGCAGCGCGCGCCTTTTCCGCATCTACTGGCGCTACGCGCTTTGCATACTCAAACACGGCGTTCTGCTCGTAGGTTCGCTCGCCCTCAATAGCTGCTACGATCTCTCCAGCCTCGGAAACGGTAATGGGGGTTTGGGAAAGGATTTCCTTGCCAATCACGCGACCACCTTCTTCAGGTGGATGGGCAGAGCGAGCACGTCCTTGTAGGACTTCCCATCGCGGATGCGCACGATGTAGGCGCTACCCTGCTTGCCCACGATCTCACCCACGCGACCGACGAAGCGCAGGCGAGGCCTGCCCCTCTGGACGCTGGGGTGGACGCGGATGACGACACGATCGCCCACGTTGAAGATCTGAAGCATTCTAGCCACAGTGGGGCGGGGTATCCTCCTCCAACCCCTCAGCTTGTGCCTGGATTTCCTGAGAGGTCCCTTGCTCTTCTTCACCATGGCAATCCCTTAAAAGAGAGTTAGGGCAAGGTATTAAATAGATAAGCATGGGCTTCGGGATGAGCTACGAGCTCCTCATCGTGCTCTTCGTCATCGTTGCCGGGCTACTTTTCATAGACCTAAACATGACGGACCTCTACATCCCCTTCCTCCAGCTCGCGATGTTCATGGGGATCGTATTCCTTGCAGTGGGCTGGGCCAAGCGCGATTACGACGAGTTCTTCACGGGCATAGCCCTGATAATCGGAGCGCTCGCAATGCTCTCCGCAGCACCCACGTACGTACCCGGCGGCGTGAACAAGGTCTCCGTCATCCAGGGGGTTACGTGGCCCATAACATGGGCTATGCAGCTGGCATACGCCATAGGGCCCATAGGCTTGGGGATTCTGCTTCTCGTCATTGCTTACATTCTATCAAGGGCAAAATAAGCACGGATAGCTGTTGAGGGGTTGTGGCCGGCTGTCCGTGCGGGGGTTCATGGAATCTGGCTTACAGACCAGCCCTCCACCCCGCGGCTCTTTCAGCCGGCATATGGAATGGCAACAAAGGTTATAAGAGTCTACGTTCGATAACGGAATCACCACCCAGAGTGACAATTAGGGCTTCGAACGTCTCCCTGAAAAAGGAGGGTGCCGTTATACACACATGAAGTCCTGGGGGGACGTACGGAGGGAGTACGGGCTTCGCGTAGATGATAAACCGGTTGCAAGGGAGAAGCGCGGTAAGAAGGTCATATTCTGGTTCGACAGCGGAAGATCAAATGTGAGCACAATTATCCTGCAGCTAAAGAAAGCCGGGGCCCCCATAGAAGTAATCTGGGACGAGAGCGCGGGAATGGCGGGCATCTGCATTGGGGGCGCACAGCGCCAGCTCAACTAATTTTTCATATTAACACCTTAGCAAGTCCGATGACGTTGGCACGTGGGTTGGTCCAAATCGATTTGTGGGTAATCAGCGAAAGGTAGAAGCAGTTTGTAGTGGGCCCGCCCGGATTTGAACCGGGGACCTTCCCCCTGTCAAGGGGACGTCATAGCCGGGCTAGACCACGGGCCCACCAGCTTCTCTGGCGACTCGGAGTCCCTCCGAGCGCGCCTGACGAAGTCAGAGCGTGGCGCGAGCGCGCCTGCGGGCATACAGCCCGCACCCACAACCGCGGAGACCAAACCAACGACCCCCACGCCGGGCGCACCGATAGATACACAGCCCCTAACACGGGCCCAGGGATAGGGAAATGCAAGATGAAGAGAGTGGAAAAAGTATTTAAGCGGTAGCGGCGGCGCCCTCGGCGGCACCACCCTTCACACGGATCTCCGTCTCCATGTGGTAGTCGCCGGGGAGCTTCATGATACCGCGGCGGAAGGCCTCCTTGACGATATCGTCCACGGGCTTGGCGGTCCACACCTCAAAGATGCGGTCGCCGGGAGCCGCGCGGTAGGCACGCCCCACGGGCTTGCCGAAGGCCTTGCTCATACCCTTCTGGAGACGGTCTGCACCTGCACCGGTGAGCTGCTTGTTCTCGCGGAGAACGTGGTGCGGGTACACCATGAGGCGGAAGAAGTAGTTCCCCCTTCCGATCTTGCGCTCAAGGACTCGGTTAATAGCCACACGGGCAGCCTCGAGCGCGTTCTCACGAATGTTCAGCCGAGAATCGCAGACAAGGTAGTAGCGGTAAATATACTCATCCTTGGGCTCGCCGGTTCGGAAACGACGAATTCTAAGACCGGGGATACCACCAATGTAGTTGCGCTCAGGGCGACGAACTGCCCAGCGAGTATAAGCGCGCTTCCATCGCCTGTAGCACCTTGCTGGTCTGAGAGATGCCATGATTATCACCACGCGTCACTGGAGTCCTGCTACCTAATCCCTATTAAGCGAAGCCCATAAAAAGGGGGGCGGCGTTTGAATTACATGCCCGCCGGCGCAAGGTTGGCAACTGCGATACTTCTCTTCGCCGCGCTCATGGGAGTGGTTTCCACGGCGCGGGCATACGTGCTGGTCTACGACAAGGGATTCTCCGGATATGAAACGGGAAGCGGCGGAAGCACATACATATCGGTTGCGCCGGCAGAGCAGATTGTGCAGACGTGGAATCAATGGGGATTTCCGGACGTCCAGCTGGGGGAAACCATTGATACGAGTGCGAGCGGCATCATAATACTCGGGTGTACCCAGCTGGACAAGGGAGATGTGGATAAGCTGTACGAGTACGTGGAGAGTGGGGGACGACTCGTCCTCGATCTGCACTGCCCGGGCACCGCGGACAACCTCGCCTTCAAGCTGGGGATCCTCCGTGCAGAGCAACCGTATACGGGCACTATAATACAGGAGATGAACCTCCCGTACATCACGGTGAAGGGATACCCCATTGACCGACCCATCGTACGCAGGGGGACGCCCTTTAACTCCCGGTACGTAAAGATGATCTACGTGGGGCCCACGTTCACGCAGAGCGGCACAGCGCTGTCGAGCACCTTCGTAACGCCAAATGGAGAGCCCGTCGCGTTCTTCGGACAGGTGGGCAAGGGGTACGTCTACATAACCGGCTGCCTCCTCTGTTCAAATCAGCTGCTCATGGCAAACATCCTCGACTGGCTGGAGGACGGACGTGTGGACTTCCCGAGCTTCTACGTGTATCGCCGTGTCTATCCAGAGACGAAACTCGTTGGTAAGCCCTTCTACGACGAGATAACCATTGAAATACCACCAGATGCGAGGGAAACCATGAGTGTTAGCGCCGACTACGTGTACAACGAACCGGGGATCTGCAGGCTCACCCCCACCCTGAAAACAAACACGGGGTTCGACCAGACGGGCACCGAAAAGCTCCTCTTTGAATACGATCCAGAACGGCCGATGCAGTGCAGTCTGGGGCCGTTTATAGTTAGAATAAACTGGCAGAGCCCCAACGGACCAACGTACAGGGAGTTCACGGTCCCTGGGCCCTACGTCCAGGTAATCTCCCCGCCCCTGAGCATACCGCCCAACTACACCCCGTACATACTTGGAGCCATCCTTGCGGTGCTCGCGGCGGCAACACCCTTCGCACTCAGGTGGAAGAAAAAGAAGGAAATCAAGCGGCTCGTCAAGCGCCTTGACGGGATTGAGTACGGTATGGAGGATCTGCGGCGTAAGTTCATGACCAGGGCAATAACGGAGGATATCTACAAGCAGCTGCTCCAGAAGTACATTGCAGAGGCGGAGGAGATAAAGGCGAAGCTCAGGGAGATGGGTGTTGACCCCCACGAGGTGCTAAAGAAGAGAAAGGAATCCGTAAAGAGTGTCCCAGCAAAACCACGTTAGCCCTCAGCTTCTTCCCTCTTCTTGTGGAGCGCGTAGGCGACAATGACAGCAGCTAAAACGACGGCGAAGAGTATCCAGCTGGGGTAGCTGGAGCTCTCCGTGATAGGTATCTCGTGGGAGAGCTGGGAGCAACCCGGGATCCTGCCGGTGACGGTGACCGTGGCAAGCCCCGTGGTATACGGGATCATGAAGCTGTAGGTTCTATCATCCGCGGAGATCTGGGGCGTGAAGACCTTTCCGCTGGCGATTACGTGGATGTTGGGAACGATGGCGGGAACCCCATTAACGAAAATCTGAAAGCTCCCCGTAACCACGGCCCGATCTCCGATTTTTACTACGTGGGCCTTTTCATTGGCAACGCGCACGTCACAGGCGGCAAACTCCACCTTTGGCTGTGGAAGAGACTTCTCGGGCGGAAGCTGAGAAATACCGAGCACCTCGAAGCGAACCGCAGCGGGCTTCCCGTCCTCCGGCACGAGGAACACACGCAGAACGGGGTCGGGATTGGTAAACACCACAGGGCCGCGTATGTGCGTGTAGCTCCGGGCAAGGGATTTGGGCACGTTGAACTCGAGGGACACGTAGTTATGGCCCGCGACGGTGGATACAACGTTCAGAGCATTGGAATCCAAGTAGTAGAGGACTGAATATGAAACGCCGTTGGCATCACCGAGCTCAACATACGCCTCTTCGTCCACGGTCTCCGTGGCGCCGGGATAGACTATGCGCACTGTGGCTCTGCCCGCGTAGCGCTTGTCCACGTAAGCACATATATAATCGCCCACCTGCCGCGAGAGGAGAGCGGAGGGAATTCGGATGTCTGACGGCTGCAGAAAGACGGCGTACGCCCCGGGAACGGTAGGCATACAGACGGGGTAATTACCGTCCGGTGAGACCGCGGCTAGAGAGGATGTAGTAAACACTGCGAAGAGGAATGCCCAGATCCCTAGAAATCTCGGAAGCCTTCTCGCCATGGATATATCTTGTGCACACCTTGTTAATAATCTCTTCGGAGTACTTGGGTGGGCGCCCCCTCTTTCTGCCAGTGGAGAGGACCTCTACCCCCACGGAGCGGAGAGCCTCTAGAACGCGGGGAGATGTCGCCTTCAAAATGCTCTCCGGTACGTAAATGCGCTTCAGGTCCGGGTGCTCCTGTAGCAGGCGCACAGCAAGATTCTTGGAGAGCCTTCTGGCAACGTAAACCTCCTCAGCCATCCTGACCACCCAGGAAGTCGATGAACCTGCGGACACGCTCGTTCTCGCTCAGGGCTGCGCGGACGGCATCGACTGCCCGCCCAAGCTCCTCCGGAGCCACCCCAAAACGCCGGGAAAGCTCATCCAGAGATACACCGTCGTGGATGTGCATGAGGGCAAGTCCCACGTGCTTCGATGGCAGGGATAGCACCTGCTCGAGGAGAAGTTTCTTTCGAACAACATCCGTACGATCCCCGAGTACGGACCTCACAGGC
>Ga0256831_1002118_pt1 | contig 10434 bp, 9 predicted proteins | sample 132544metaG_FD_189087 | JGI IMG/M metagenome (GOLD analysis project Ga0256831, IMG submission 189087) | Hydrothermal vent microbial communities from Lau Basin, Pacific Ocean - 132-544 | ecosystem: Environmental > Aquatic > Marine > Hydrothermal vents | place: Pacific Ocean: Lau Basin | collected... | reverse complement strand
CCTATAGGGGTAAGAATGCCTCCAATGTTCGCCCCATACGCTATGGCAAGCGCAAAACGCATCTTAAGACCCGTGTGTTCTGTCAAAAAAATGGCTATGGAGATAAGCAGTAGTGTCGTTGTGGTATTGGAGAGAACCGAGCTTAAAAGTCCTGAAGTAAGAGCCAGTGAAAAGATCATACCTCGTGGAGTTTTTGGAAAGATGTCGAGGATTTTTTGTGCAATATAAAGATGCAGCTTCGTTTTTTCAACTCCGACGGCAAGCAAAAAGCCGCCCAAAAACAGAAAGATGATGTGGTTGGCATAGTTGACGGTCGTCGCTTTTGTAGAAAGAATGCCAAAAGAGGGAAAAAGAATAATGGGCAAAAGCGACACGACTCCAAGTGGCAGCGCTTCGCTGCTCCACAGTCCGACGAGCAATGCAATACTTCCAAGCAAAGCCGCTTTTGTTAGCCCCACAAAAGAGTATGCCGCTGCGAAAAACAGAAGTGCCACGACAACACTTAAAAGTATCTTCTTGATCTGAGAACTCATTTTCAGCTCCTGCTCAGCAGAGTCCAAAGACTCTCTTTGGGGTCTTTGCCCTCCAAAACCGCATATACTTCCGTAGCTATCGGCAGATAAAGCGAACGTTTCTCAGATATGGACTTCAAGGCATATGCCGTTCCTATGCCTTCAGCAACTTCGCCGAGCTCTTCTATGATCTCCTCCTTGCTTTGACCTTTTGCCAGCCCAAGTCCCACACGAAAATTTCTACTCATCGTAGAGCTTGCAGTCAAAAAAAGATCACCTGCCCCGCTCAGCCCCAAAAATGTCTCATCTTTAGCGCCGTAACTCCGACCGAAACGGTGCATTTCCACAAGTCCACGAGAAATGAGCGCCGCAGCCGCATTCTTGCCAAGCTCAAGTCCTTCGCATATTCCTGCAGCTATAGCTATGACATTTTTGTACGCTCCCGCTATTTCCGCGCCTATGACATCGTCACTGGTATAGGTTTTGATAAAATCCGGGAAAAAGGATGCGAACTCTTTTGCGAGCGTTTCGTTTGTGGAGTTTACTACCAGTGCCGTTGGAAGCGAGCGAAGCACTTCGGCAGCGAACGAAGGTCCGGAAAGGAACGCGATGTTTTCTTCAGGAACGTACTCATCATATATCTCGTTTAGAAAACGTCCACTTTCAGCTTCGATCCCTTTGGAAGCGACCAAAACTTTCTGACCGTTAAAAACGAAATGCTCTCTCAGCCATGCGGAAATCATCTGAGCCGGTATCGTAATGACAAGATACTCCATCTTGAGAATCTCCTCAAGTGAAACGAAATTCTCTATCTCTCTTTTATGGCGCGAGGTGATGTAACACGTCTGTTTTTGCGAAAGGGCGAAATGCAAAGCCTGCCCCCACTTACCAGCTCCAATCACTCCAATTGACATACTTTCTGCTCCCTACCAGTTTTTCAAACTCTTGTATGTCCGCTTCATAGCCGACAACGATAATCATATCCCCGTTTTGCAGTTTGTGACGTTTGGCTTTCGAAGAGTATATGAACTCTGTCGTCAAATCTTTGTGCATAATGGAAAGAACGACAATGCCTCTGTATCTGCTCCAGTCTATGTCGGCAGGATATTCTCCACCGAATACTTCAGCATTTTCCACCTCGATCTGGGCAATCTTGAGATCACTCTCTTCATAAAGTATTCCATGCAGAACCTGACTCGCTATTGGGTTATGGATAATGTCGGAGATAATCTCTGCCGTCGTCTGCTCGATGGGAATGACTTTGTTCACTCCCGCCATCTTCAACTTTTCGACGCTCTCTTTGTTTGTCGCTATGGCTACAAGAACGAGTTCTTTGAAATTTGAACGTAGTGAAATAGCCAAAAAAGTATTTTCTGCCTCTTTTTCCAACGTACAAAAGACAATGGTATTTTCATAATCTTTAAACTTCTCCTCATTATACCACTCGTCACTTAAATCAAAAACATTGCGAACATATTCTCCGTCGAAATCTATCTTTGATGTTTCATCCGTCACAAAGAACTCTACATCATAGACGTTCTTGACACTGTTGGCAATCTCTATGGCGTACTTGTTGTTACCGAATATAAACGCTTTTTTCCGCTTACTCATCTTCATCCTTCGACATCAGATGTCTTTCAAACTCGGCTATGAACGGCCCGTAACCGATAACCAAAAGGATGTCGCCCGCTTCAAGCAGTGTCGAGTCTATCGGGTTGAACCAGAACTTCTCGTAACGCTTCTTGTATACGCCGAGTAGAACGATACGATAACGTTTGTTTCCCAAATCGCCGACATAGTTGTAATGTTCAAGCATAGCCTCCGTGATGACAATCTCCCCTATCTTCACGAGAGAATCTTCACTTCTCAAGGCATGTATCGCTTCGAAAGCGACAGGTTGACCGACCAATTCCCGTGTTATCATACCGATGAGCTCTTGCGGATAAATTATATCGTTGACTTGTGCGAACTGCAGCTTTTTTTTGTTCGCATCATTCATCAGAAGCGAAACGATGCGGACACTCTTGTCGATATAACGAACAGTCAGTGCGGCATAAACATTGGCGACATCGTCGTGAGCCAGACACAGCACCGCGGCAACCTGTTTTTTGAAATCGATTTGCAGTTTTTCATAACTCTTGACGCTTCCGGGGTTGAGTAAAAAAGCTTGAAGCCCATCATTTTTGGCATTTTCTATATGTGTTTCATCACTGTCTATGACAATGATGTTTTTGTTTCTGAACTTGTACTCTTTGACCACCTCTTTGGCGATGGAGTCATAGCCGCATATAAGATAGAACTTCTTGAGCTTCGTAACATTTTCGATCATCTTCGCTTCTTTGAACTCGTCGAGTCTTTCATTAAATGCCGAAACTATAAGAGAAGTGAAGAAACTCAACACGCCAACACCTGAGATAATGATAAAAATCGTTACAAAACGCCCTTCTTCCGAAACAGGCGTTATATCCCCGAAACCAACTGTTGAAAGTGTTACGACAGACCAATAGACTGCGGAGAAAAAGTCATTTATTTTTGAATACGGGTTATTTCCTTCTATAACGTAGATAAGCACTGCCGAAACGAATATCACAACTGAAGCGAACAACAAGAGTGTAAGAAATTCAAATTTCTTGCTGGCAAGGACGGAAACAAGTCCGGTGAAACTTTTGGTGTAACGAAAGATTTTGAAAACGCGAAACAAAACGAAGAGACGAAGCAGCCGTAACTCGTGAAAAAACGGCAAAATCGCCAACAGATCTATAATCGCCTTGGGCTTGAGCATATACTCGACTTTCATCTTTGCAATGTGTTTGAGCACTTTTCCAAGCTGAAACTCTCTTGAGAGCATAGTATCGTGCTCTTCCTGCTCTAAAATTATCTTCGTCACACTGCCGTTGACCCAAAGCCGCAGCATATACTCGACAAAAAATATGAAGGAAATGACGACATTGTTGACAAACAGCAAAGCATCGTTGACATGATGATGCACTTCTCGGATCAAAACGAAAACACTCACGAAAATCAAAAAGATCATAAAGTAGTCGAAATAATGTTTGTATTTGTAGTTGTCGTTTTCAAGAAGATTATAGAAGAAGCGGCGCCACTTCTGATATTTTTGATTGCTTCTGAGATAGTAAGCCAAAGATATCAGTAAGCGACTAAAAAATTTTTTCATCTAACCAAGCTTGGATTTGAGTATCTCGTTTACCGTTTGCGGATTTGCGCTGCCTTTGCTCGCTTTCATAACCTGACCGACGAAGAAACCGAAAAGTTTCTCTTTTCCGGCTTTGTACTCGGCGACTTTGTCTTCGTTTGCGGCAAGGATTGCATCGACCATCGCTTCGATGGCACCCGTGTCACTCACCTGTTTGAGGCCCAGTTTTTCGATCACTTCATCCACATCTCCGCCTTGCTCCATCAAATAATCGAGAACCTCTTTGGCCGCTTTGCCGCTTATCGTTTTGTCCTCTATTCGTTTGACGAGCATAGCGAGCTTCTTTGCATCCACTGGAGAGTTTGTGACATTCATGCCTCCGCTAAAACGCGCAGGAAGTTCCACTGTCAGCCATGTCGTTGCGTTTTTGGCACTGATCCCCTCGGCCATCATATCTTCGAAGAACTGTGCCATTTCTTTTGTGGAGGTAATGACACTGGCGTTATAGTCGTTCATACCATACTCTTCGACAAATCGAGCGGCTTTTTGATCGGGAAGTTCAGGGATTTGAGAGTATTTCTCAAGCATCTCGTCTGTTATCACCGCCTTTTTGAGATCAGGTTCGGGAAAGTAGCGATAATCTGCCGCTTCCTCTTTGCCCCGCATACTGCGGGTTTCTTGCCTGTTGGCATCGAAAAGTCTCGTTTCCTGAACAATCTCCTCGTCATACACGCCGTCTTCCCACGCCTCTATCTGTCGCTCAACTTCCACCTCGATAGCCTTTTGAATAAATCGAAACGAGTTGATATTTTTGATCTCCACGCGAGTATAGAGCTTCTCGTCCCCTTTTGGACGAATGGAGACGTTGACATCGACTCTGAAACTTCCTTCTTGCATGTTGGCATCGCTGATGTCGATATAGCGGACGATGGAGTGCAGTTTTTTGAGATACTGCACCGCCTCATCAGCACTTCGCATATCGGGCTCGCTCACGATTTCAAGAAGCGGTGTCCCTGCACGGTTGAGATCGACTTTGGAAATCTCCCCGTCATGAATGTTTTTGCCGGCATCCGCTTCGATATGCGCTCGATTTATACGAATAATCTTATGCGAACCGTCCTCTAGATCGATTCGCAGTTTTCCATGCTCTATCACAGGCGTATAGAGTTGCGTAATCTGATACGCAGACGGAGAGTCGGGATAAAAGTAACTTTTCCTGTCAAAATAGGAGACTTGATTTATCGTCGCTTCGATTGCAGTGCCAAACTGGACGGACTTGTGGAGAACTTCCTTGTTAAGTACGGGCAAAGCTCCAGGAAGCGCGAGACATGTTGGACAGGTATTGATATTTTGTCTTTCATTGAAGCTTGTAGGACATGAGCAAAAAAGTTTTGATTTTGTATTGAGCTGAACATGGACCTCAAGACCGATGACTGTTTCAAACATTATAAAAGTTCCTTGAGAGTAAAATGAAGAGCGCTTAAGCACCCTGGGGATTTTACCCTAAAAGAGTTTTAAGTTCGATTAATTGAGGAGAATATCAGTTCGATTCGTTTTGAAGTTTTTCCAAGATTTTTTCCAAAACTTCGGTCTGCTTCTTCGCTTCTTGAAGTCTCTCCTTGTTTGTAACAAATGCATCGAGAGCGAGAACGAGAAAGAGTGCGAAAAATATATAGATAAAGGTAACTAAAACAGCAGTGGAAAAACCAAAAACTATGAAAGATTTGAAAGTGAGCCAAGCGCCCAAAAGGACAAATGCCCAGGACGCCCCAAGAAGGAGGTGTAAAAGTCTCGTAAAAGCGTCTTGCTTCATTTACGGTTCTATGTGGTCTGCCTGTACCGCACCGCCGATATAGACGTAAGTAAGCATCATGAAGATAAATGCCTGCAAGAACGCACCAAATGTCAAAAGCGCGAACGGAATAAGCGGAAGTACCCATGGTGCAAGCATCAAAATGACTGCAAGGAACATGTCGTCCCCTTTAATGTTACCGAAAAGTCGGAAACTCAACGAAACTATACGAGAGATATGAGAAACGATTTCTACCGGGAACATCAACCACGCAAGCCACCAAACCGGTCCCATGAAGTGTTTGAAGTAGTTGCCTACACCGTGAAGTCTGATTCCTTCAAAGTTGTAGTAGACAAAAACCGCTATAGCGAGTGCAAGTGTCATATTGAGGTTTGCAGAAGGCGCTTCAAAACCGGGGATGATACCGATGACGTTGGCAACGAAAATGAAAAGACCCAATGTCGCAACAAGGGGAAGGTACTTTCTGGCATGCGCTCTTCCCATTACGTCCGCACCCATCTTCCAGACACCGTCAACATACGCTTCCATCACATTTTGCATACCTTTGGGGACCAGCTGCAGGTTTTTCATAGCCATTTTTGCAAGCAGCATGGCGATCACAGCAGAAAGGATCATATGTGAAAGGAACAAAAATTTGTGGTCTTCGCTGATAAGACCGAAAAAGGTAAAGACATTATCCATAAGACGAGACTCCGTATATTAAAATTGCGCAATTATATAAAGATTTGCATTAAACTATTATGAAACTCATACAAAACAGATGTTTGTTTTCATCAAAAAGAGGTTCTGTTTTTGTTGTCTGTAGACGTGGCAGGTGTGATTTCCTCACCTTTGAACGCTTCGATCAAACTGGTGGCATAGGCGCCTTTGGGCAGAGTGAAACGAAGGTGCGCTTTTTTCTCTTTGGCATGCAATTTGAGAGAAAAATCCTCCGGCCATACTATTGCGGCACGCCTGAAGCCTTTATATGGCAGATACTCGTCATCGAACTCTTTCTCTATTTCTCTTGCATCTCCTCTGGCTCGAAATGCACCCCGTCCGGGAAGCAGACCCGTTGGAGTAACTTTGTGCGCGAGAAAATCCTGCAAAGGCACCTCTTTTGGAGTAAAGAGTTTCTCTTCCGGCGTCATCGTCATAAAAACATCACCCGCAAAAAGCTTGAACTTGCCGTTTTGACTTAACTGCACTCTTTTTTTGAGCCATTCATTGAAAAGATGGCTTTGATACACCGAAACAAGAAAATTTTTCACTTTCGGGTCTTTGACAAAACGCTCACCGGCAAGCATCTCTTTTGCCTGTATGAGCGCATCTTGCTCCTTCCCGAAACGCTGATAGCCAAAATAGTTGGCCAAACCCTCTTTTTGGATCTTGTGTGCCGCTTTTTCGATACGACCCGCTTTGATATTGTCGACATCATGGATGTTGATCCCAAAACGGTTTCCAGCAAGATCGCCCATACGGATAGACTTTGTATCTTTCTTCATATCTGTGATCTTGATATTTTTATGACGAAAGTTTTTCAGTGCCGCTATATAACGCGCATCGAACGAGAGATACTGCGTGGTGGTAGCGTGTTTGTCTTTAAGACCTGCATATCCAATCTCGTTTGCCTCAATACCCAGATAACGCGCAAAAACGGCAACCATATCCCACGTTGTCATCTCCTGCTTTTGCACACGCGCTATAAGGTATTTACCGCGTCCTGCAAACTCTCTGCTTGGAATCTCATCGACGATGAAGTCCTCTTTGTTCTGTGTAAAAATGAAATCGACGCTACTTTGATGCAGATATACTCTCATAACGCTAATATCTTCAGTTTTTTTTGTGCCATATGTATGTCCTTTTGTATCTGTTCTTTGAGTGCCTGCAGCGAATCGAACTTTCTGTTTTCACGCAGAAAATCGACGAAACTGATCTCCGCTTCCTTTTGACATTTCACCTCGCCGTCGAGAATATGCGACTCTATGGCAAAACTCCCGTCAGTCGAGAGTCTGTGCCCTATAAAAGTGACTGATGGATGATAGTGTTCCTCATCATCTATTCGAGTGAGCGTAGCATAGACACCCTCTTTTGGTATTTCAAAACCCTCTATATGAATGTTGATAGTCGCTACGAGCTCTTTTGCTCCCAATCCCTGCCCTTTTTCCACTGACCCTATAATGGTATAGTTATAACCAAGCAGTCTGTTGGCTAGCTTGATGTCTCCCTTTCTTATCAGTTCTCGAATATAGCGGGAGTGTACCGAAATCCCGTCAATCTTCACCTCATCGACGATCTCGACCTCGGCACTGCAAACTTTTTTGAGATACTCCGCAGAATATTTTCTGTCTTTTCCGAAATGAAAATCATAACCGACCACTATCTTTTTGAGGTGAGGAAAATAGCCTCGCAAAAGCGTTATAAACTCATCCGCTTCAAGATGCTTGATCTTCTCGAGTTCAAGATACAAAATGGGATACGACGTGTGCCGCTCTCTCACACCGTCGGGAGTCAGAGTAGAGTAACCGTTTTCTATGACGACGATGGCACCTTTTTCTCCAAGTCTCTTAAAGAGCTCCTGATGTCCCAAATGCATCCCGTCAAATCCGCCAAGCGCTATGGCCTCAGCTTTTTGTATAGTGGTAGCAGTATTCAAGATTGCCATCCTTTCCCGTGATCTTCGAAGGAGATTTTTGCACAAGATGCCACCCTTTGAGCTGACAGGCGTCTTCAAATTTCATCATCGCTTTTTGTATCGCTTTGTCATCTTTGACGACACCTTTTTTATCTCGCTTGACACCCACTCCCACTTCGAACTGTGGCTTGAAAAGCAAAACTATATCTTTTTTTGCAAGTCTGTCAACACTTTCAAGAATATGTAAAAGCGAGATGAAACTAACGTCACTCACAACCAGTTCGAACGGTTCATGCGAAAACTTACGTATGTCCGTTTTTTCGTGAACACTTACACGCTCATCATTTTTGAGCTTCTCATGCAACTGGTCGCTTCCGACATCGACGCACGCTACACTCTTTACACCACGCTCAAGCATAACTTCGGTAAAACCGCCGGTCGAGCTGCCGATATCGAGTGCCTTTTTGCCGCTGACATCCAGTCCCGTCTCCTCCAAAAAGTGCAACAGCTTCCATGCGGCTCTTGACACATAATCCTTAAAGAGCGTCAATTCGACATGGTTGGCATCATCGACATCAAACGAACTTTTTGTCACAACCTCTTTGTCGACAAGAACATGTCCCTCTTTGATGTAGTTTTGCGCTTTCGTTCTGCTTGGAGCAAGTCCTGCCTCTACAAGATAGGTATCGAGCCTCACGAAAGCATCTCCCACATCTCCTCTTCGGTGATGGTTTTCACTCCAAGCGCAATAGCTTTGTCGTACTTACTGCCGGCATCTTCACCATATATGACATAGTCGGTCTTTTTACTTACACTCGAGCTGACTTTCGCACCAAGCTTTTCCAGCATTGTTTTAATCTCATCTCTTGGACGGCTCATAGTTCCGGTAAGCACCACTCTTTTGCCTTTGAAAGGGTTGTCTTTCGCTGTTTCTTCCTGCTTTGGCGGAACGGGTTTGATAATCTCTTCGAGTTTAAGTACCGTTTCCCTGTTGACACGCATAAACTCCAAAAAGCTTTTTGCCATCTCTTCACCAAAACCATCGAGGGCCAAAAGCTCTTCTTTGGTAGCGTTTTTGTACTCCAAACCAAAAGCCTGGGCAAGTGTCTTTGAAGCCACTTCTCCGATATGTTCTATACCCAAAGCGTTGATGAAACGCCAGAGCTCACAACCCTTGCTCTCTTCAATCGCTTTTAACAGATTGCGCGCCTTTTTCTCTTTAAAACCTTCGAGTTGTAGAAGCTGTTCCATCGTAAGATAATAGAGATCGAGCACACTTTTCACCAATCCCGCCTTGTAGAGCTGTTCGACTATCTTCTCTCCAAGTCCTTCGATATTGAGACACTGTTTGGATGCGAAATAGACGATGGAATTGACGACTCTGGCTTCGCATGAAAGATTTTGACATTTTATCAACGCTCCTTCATCGAGCAGTTCGCTCCCGCACACAGGACAGAATTTAGGTCGTTTTATAACTTTCTCGTTTCCCGTGCGTCTCTCCTTGAGCACTTTGGTTATTTTGGGGATCACGTCACCGCTTCGAAGAATAATTACATAATCGCCTATACGAATGTCCATACGCTCGATCTCGTCGAAGTTGTGCAAAGTAGCGCGCTCCACTACCGCTCCTTCGATCTCCACAGGCTCCACGACAGCGACGGGAGTCACCACTCCCGTGCGTCCAACCTGCAAAATGACATCTTTGAGACGCGTGACTTTTTCCACTGCGGGAAACTTGTAAGCGACCATAAAACGGGGATACTTCACCGTATAGCCAAGCTCTTCGTGTTTCTGCAATTCGTTGACTTTGACCACCATCCCGTCAAGCATCATAGGATAGCTCTCTCGCTCCTCTTTCATTTTTTGATAAATCGCCTCTATTTCGTTGGTATCTTTCGCTTTTGCCCGAAACGGCGGTTTTTTGAAACCCAAAGAGTAAATGTACTCCATCAAATCGCTCAAGTACTCGAATTTGAGCGAATTCACACCCACCCCATACGGGAGAAAAACAAGATTTCTCTTCGCTGTCACACGTGGATCGAGTTGTCTGAGACTTCCTGCCGCCGCATTTCTCGGGTTGGCAAAAGGAGGTTCACCGTTTTTGATACGCTCTTCGTTGATTCGTTCGAACTCGCTTTTTTCTATCACTACTTCGCCGCGAATCTCTATGAGTGATTTTTCCTTGATGACAAGTGGTATAGTACGAATGGTTTTTACATTTTGTGTAACATTTTCACCCTCTATACCGTCACCTCGGGTGATCCCCATTTTGAGCTCCCCGTTTTCATAGATCAGGTTGAGACTCGCCCCGTCGAATTTCGGTTCGCAGTAAAAGGATATG
>Ga0256831_1002117_pt1 | contig 10436 bp, 8 predicted proteins | sample 132544metaG_FD_189087 | JGI IMG/M metagenome (GOLD analysis project Ga0256831, IMG submission 189087) | Hydrothermal vent microbial communities from Lau Basin, Pacific Ocean - 132-544 | ecosystem: Environmental > Aquatic > Marine > Hydrothermal vents | place: Pacific Ocean: Lau Basin | collected... | reverse complement strand
GCCTTGGAGGGTGGTCCCCCCAGATTCCCGCGGGATTCCACGTGTCCCGCGGTACTCGGGAGCACGATCCCAGGAGTCCTTCCCTTTTCGCCTACGGGGCTGTCACCCTCTACGGCCCGGCTTCCCAACCGGTTCGGCTAAGAGAAGGATTGGTAACTCCCTGGGGAGTCTGGGGCCTCCCCTGATCGTGTCCCACAACCCCGGTGCGGCAACGCCCCCAGGCTTATCCACCACACCGGTTTAGGCTGTTCCCCGTTCGCTCGCCGCTACTAGGGGAATCTCGGTTGATTTCTTTTCCTCCGGGTACTGAGATGTTTCACTTCCCCGGGTATCGCACCGCCGAAGGCGGCGAGTGTCCTCAACGGACACCCAGGTTTCCCCATTCGGGCATCCCGGGATCACAGCCTGCTTGCGACTCCCCCGGGCTTATCGCAGCTTGCCACGCCCTTCATCGCCTCCCGCTGCCAAGGCATCCACCGTGTGCCCTTAGTACCTTCACCTCCTACTCTCCCCTATGCAGTTTTCAATGACCCCTGTGCACCCCTTGGTGGAGACGAGGGGATTCGAACCCCTGGCCTCCTGCTTGCAAAGCAGGCGCTCTCCCAGCTGAGCTACGTCCCCACCAGTGGTGGGCTCGGGTGGACTCGAACCACCGACCTCCCGCTTATCAGGCGGGCGCTCTCACCGACTGAGCCACGAGCCCCCGAGCCACTGAAAAGTGGATAGCAGGCCCTTCATATCTCCCTAGAAAGGAGGTGATCCAGCCGCACCTTCCGGTACGGCTACCTTGTTACGACTTCGCCCCCCTCACCAGGTTCTCCCTCGACACTCCCCCTCCCTTTCGGGTTGGGGCAAGTGTCTTCGGGAGCCCCCAGCTCGGGTGGCGTGACGGGCGGTGTGTACAAGGCCCGGGAACGTATTCACCGCGGCATGGCTGATCCGCGATTACTAGCGATTCCGGCTTCATGCAGGCGGGTTGCAGCCTGCAATCCGAACTGGGGCAGGTTTTTTGGGATTAGCTTCCTCTCGCGAGGTCGCTACCCATTGTACCTGCCATTGTAGCGCGTGTGTCGCCCAGGACATAAGGGGCACGAGTACCTGACGTCATCCCCTCCTTCCTCCGGCTCGTCGCCGGCAGTCCCCTTAGAGTGCCCGGCCGAACCGCTGGCAACTAAGGGCAGGGGTTGCGCTCGTTGCGGGACTTAACCCAACACCTCACGGCACGAGCTGACGACGGCCGTGCACCACCTGTGCCGGCTCCCCTCCCATAAGGGAGGGGTCCCTCCCCTTTCGGGTCGGTACCACCGGCATGTCAAGCCCTGGTAAGGTTCTTGGCTTAGCATCCAATTAAACCACACGCTCCACCGCTTGTGCGGGCCCCCGTCAATTCCTTTGAGTTTCACCCTTGCGGGCGTACTCCCCAGGCGGCTCACTTAACGCGTTAGCTTCAGCACGGAGGGATTGTCCCCCCACACCTAGTGAGCATCGTTTACGGCCAGGACTACCCGGGTATCTAATCCGGTTTGCTCCCCTGGCTTTCGGGCCTCAGCGTCAGGGACGCCCCAGGAGACCGGCTTCCCCACCGGCGTTCCTGCTGATATCTACGGATTTCACCCCTACACCAGCAGTTCCGTCTCCCTCTAGCGCCCTCAAGCCTGATAGTTTCCAGCGCAGCCTCACGGTTGAGCCGTGAGATTTCACACCGGACACATCAGGCCGCCTACGCCCCCTTTACGCCCAGTGATTCCGGGTAACGCTCGCCCCCTACGTATTACCGCGGCTGCTGGCACGTAGTTAGCCGGGGCTTTCTAGTGGGGTACCGTCATCGGCAGGGCATTTCCTCCCTGCCTTATTCGTCCCCCACCACAGCGGTTTACACCCCGAAGGGCTTCATCCCGCACGCGGCGTCGCTGGATCAGGGTTTCCCCCATTGTCCAAAATCCCCCACTGCTGCCTCCCGTAGGAGTGGGGCCCGTGTCTCAGTGCCCCTGTGGCCGGCCACGCTCTCACGCCGGCTACCCGTCGTAGCCTTGGTGGGCCATTACCCCACCAACTAGCTGATGGGCCGCGGGCCCCTCCTCCGGTGGAGCAAACGCTCCTTTCCTCCATCCACTTGTGTGAATGGAGCTTATGAGGTATTAGCTGGGGTTTCCCCCAGTTATCCCTCTCCGGAGGGTAGGTTACCCACGTGTTACTCACCCGTCCGCCGCTGGTACTCCTCCCCGAAGGGAGTTTCCCCGCGCGACTTGCATGTGTTAGGCACGCCGCCAGCGTTCACCCTGAGCCAGGATCAAACCCTCCATAAAAACTTTTATGGCGAGTTCAAATCACTGGCTCACGCCATCTCTGGTGAAAACTTCTCGAAGGACCTGCTATCCACATTTCAATGACCCGGAGTCCTTTGCTTTGTATTTCTCCGGTGTATTCATTTTCCACTTCTCATGCGCTTTTTCAAGCTTTCGAAGACCCTTTCATTCATGCGAGCCGGGGATAATAATACCATTCAAAAGCCATCTGTCAATTACGAAAAAATTAAAGCAATGTTAACGAGAAGTTACAAAGAATTCGTGAGGTTGGAAAATTTAATTTTGAGGAATTTGAGGAAAATTGAAGAGAATGCCATGTGAAATCCATTATAAAAACAACCGGGGATGGACCCCGGTTGTCGTTTTGAGCAAAGTTTACGGCCTTACGCTGTTTCTGAGCTCATCAAGTTTCTTTCTGGACATTCCAAATACCGTATCGACTTTTATCTTGCCTTCAAGTATAAGGTTTTCTATCTCCTTTATCTTGTCTCTGAACTTCTTTGGAACTATCTGTCTGTAGTACTTGTTGTCGGCTATTCCAACGCCTTTTTCTGCTATTCCAAGAGCTTCAGCTTTTCCGTATGGACATTTTCCTTCTATTGTGAGTTTCAAAGCTCTGTATATAGAAAGGTCAACGTTCTTCATCATTGATGTGACTATGTGCTGAGCCTTGACCGGGTCCTGATCCTCAACAGCAAGAGCTTGATCTGAGTCTACTCCTATGGCCCACTTATCCATCTCTTTGGCTGCTTCAAGAAGCCCTATTCCAGTCTCTCCGGCAACGTTGAAGGATATGTCAGCACCCTGTCTGTACTGAGCAAGGACGAGTTCTTTACCCTTGGCTGGATCGTTGAAAGCTCCAGCGTAGGATATGATTATCTTTATGTTTGGATTTATATACTTTGCGCCTTCTATGTAACCAACAAGGAAGTCATTTATAACAGGTATGTCCATTCCACCCAGGAACCCTATGATCGGTTGAGGATTAGTTTTGGGCATTCCGGAAGTCGTTATCATGGCAGCGAGAGCTCCGACAAGGAATGATCCCTCGTTCTGCTTGTAGAGTATAGAGTAAACATTGTCAAGATCTCCGAGAGAGTAATCGACAGATGTGTCAAATATGATGAACTTCTTCTCTGGATACATCGGAGCAACATCCTCGAGGATTTCTTTCATCTGCCATGTTCCGACTATTATCACATCGTAATCCTGATCTGCTATATCTTCCAATGTTGGTCTCCAAGCTGACTGGTCATAACCCATCTCAATGATTTTGCCGTCTATACCCAGCTTCTCCTCAGCCATCTTAATACCTCTTGCTGCTGAGTCAAAGAAAGACTTGTCACCAAGAGTTCCATTGATAAGGAGTGCCACCTTGAGATTTGCAAATGCCATAACTACCAAAACCGCTAAAAGTACTACCAGAAGTTTCTTCATAAACCCACCTCCTCATGAGAAGTTTGCTTTTCCCTTATTTTCTTTATTTGCATAATCTTAGCCCTCGCGTATATGATCAGAGCAATTATCGTGAATATAAACGGGAGCATGTTCGTAAATTCAGATGGAATTCTTATAGCTTGAAGAGTGTAGCTCGTTGCTTCTGCCGCTCCGAAAAGAAGAGCTCCCCACATACTACCATAAGCTGATTTTCCGCCGAGTGCTTGAGCCGCAAGACCTATAAAACCTCTTCCGTTTGTCATATCCCTTGCAAACCAAGATACGTATCCCATCGATAGAAAAGCTCCTCCAAGACCAGCCATCAATCCGCTGAGAACGAGTGAAGTGTATTTTATACGCTTGACGGATATTCCAACTGATTGAGCTGCATTGGGATTCTCCCCGACTGCTCTCATTCTCAGACCGAGCGGAGTTTTGTATATAAGGTACTGCACGACAAATACCGACAAGAACGCTATGTAAGTTAAAACGTGGTGACCACTGAGTATATCTCCAAGAATTGGAATGTTCTTTATTCCAGGTATATCTACATTTGGAAGAACATAGCTTTTCACTGAAGATGAAGAACCTTTGTCTCCACTGAAAAGATAAAGAAGAAACACTGTGGAGCCAGAAGCAAACATGTTAAGCGCTATTCCGGCTAATATCAGATCGGTTTTTAAGTTTAGATGAAAGTATGCGAGCGCGAGCGAAAGCAAAACAGCCGATGTCACGCCAGCCAGAAGCCCTATCCAGGCACTTCCTGTCCAAGCACTTACCATTACTCCCCAGAATGCCGACATCAACATTAAACCCTCAAGAGCAATATTTATAACTCCCGCTACATCACTCAAAAGAGCTCCAAGAGCTGCAAAAAGAACAGGGGTTGTTACCCTCAAAACGGAATAGAAAAATTGAGCAGACAAGATACTCTTTATCACTTCATTCACACTTACTCCTCCCGACTCATAGCAGATTTCTCTATCATTCTGCGCTTCCAGAATGCAAGGAACGCTTCTGCTGTTATCAAGAGTATCATTATAGCTTGGAGCATGACAACTATCTCAGGTGCGATGCCTGTCATCCTACCCATGACATAAGAACCTGTCCTGAGGTAACTTATAAAGAGCGCTGCAGGTATCACCATTAGAGGATTATTTCTCGCAAGAAGCGCAACTATTATTCCATCAAAACCGTATCCCGGTGTCATTTGCCACACAAATCTCTTGTAAAGCCCCATGAGTTCTATCGCTCCAGCAAGTCCTGCTATCATCCCACTTATTATTTGAGAATATATGACCACATTCTCAACCTTTATTCCGCTAAACCGTGCGAATTCCTTGTTCTTCCCGACCATTCTAAGTTCATATCCATACTTTGTTCTGTAGAGGAAAAACCAAACGAGAAGCGCAAATCCAATCGCTATTAGGATACCAGGATGAAGATTATACCTTCTGAGCATCCTTGGAAGCCAAGCTGTTCTTGGAAATCTGTACGAAACAAGAGCGCCAGCGTTCACATCCCTCATATGATAGTTTACAAGATAAAGTCCGAAAAAGAACGCCACATAATTCATCATAAGCGATGAGACTAGCTCGCTTGCATTCCACTTGGCCTTCATGTAGGCTGGAACAGCAGCCCAAGCACCACCCGCAGCCATCGCAAAGAGCATAACCAGTATTATCTGCAGGAATTTTATATGCGGAAAGTAAAGAGCCGCAAAAGTTGCCGCAACTGCTCCAAAAAATAGTTGACCTTCTGCACCTATGTTGAATATCTCAGCTTGAAAGACAACGCTCACTGCAAGGCCGGTGAATATCAAGGGCGTTGTTCTGTTGAGGAGCTCGACTATCCTCCTTTTAGTGCTCAGCGGGCCGAGCAAAAACCACTTGAAAGCCTCATTTGCTTTGTCAGTAGCAAAGAGAAGTATCACATATCCTATGAGAAGAGCTATTAATATGGTGAGAGTTGTCCTGACGGTTTCAAAAATTATCCGATCCCTTCTCATAAGAGCGCTGCCTCCTTTACTCTATCCGGATCATGCCGCTTTACACCGAGCATGTAGTATCCAAGATCTTCCTCTGTTAATCCCTCGTTTTTATCAAAGTATCCGACTATTTCACCTTTGTACATCACGATGATTCTATCGGAAAGCTGAAGGATTTCTTGAAGATCCGCCGATACTAAAAGGACAGCCACCCCACTGTCTCTAACTTCGATTATCTTCTTTCTAACAAATTCTGTCGATCCAACATCTATTCCCCTCGTCGGCTGATCTGCTACGAGAAGATCCGCTCCAGATGTGAATTCTCTCGCTACAACAACCTTTTGCATATTTCCACCAGAAAGCATCCCAACTTCTGTGAGTGGACTGTCTGTCTTTATGGAGAACATCTTTATAGCCTTCTTTGCAAATTCTATTACTTTTTTTGGAAATAGGACTAGCTTTCCAGAAAACGGTCTCTTGTAATATCTGTCTGATATCAGATTCTCCGCTATTGAAGCTTTAACAGCTGCTCCCTTCTCTATCCTGTCTTCTGGTATGTGAGCCACCTTTTTTCTTCTGAGATCATAAGCCGTAAGCCCAAGGACTTCCTCCCCATTTAGAACGATACTACCCGTAGCTCCAAATCTGAGGCCAGTTAAAATCTCTACTAATTCTCTTTGACCGTTCCCTTCAACTCCAGCAACACCAAGTATCTCACCCGATCTCAAAGAGAAAGAGACGCCTTTTAACACCCGCACTCCATCTTCCCTGTAATAGCTGAGATCTTTCACCTGCAAGACTACCCTTCCCGGTTTTGCAGGCGGTCTATCTATGACAAGCTCGACATCCCTTCCGACCATCAAACGGGAAATCTCCTCTTCTGTGACATCCTCAACCCTGTAAGTCCCCATAGTCTTGCCATCCCTCAGGACTGTTATACGATCCGATATTTCCTTGACTTCGTTGAGTTTGTGAGAGATGAATATTATCGTCATACCTTTCTTGGCTAGATTCTTCAAAGCTACGAACAGCTCTTCTGTCTCTTGCGGAGTTAGGACAGCAGTTGGTTCATCAAGTATGAGTATCTTAGCACCTCTTATGAGAGCTTTGAGTATCTCTATCCTCTGTTTTATTCCAACCGGGAGATCCAAAACAACTTCTTTTGCTGGTACGGGAAGACCGTATTTTTCTGCAACTTCGTTTACCATTTCAACTGCCTTGTCCATATCTATCGTTGTCCCCCAAGCTTTTGTGGGTTCCATACCCAAGACTATATTCTCTGCTACGGTAAGCGAAGGAACAAGCATGAAGTGCTGATGAACCATTCCTATTCCCAATCTTATAGCGTCGTGGGGTGAGGATATATGAACAGGCTTTTCGAATATCCTTATCTCTCCCTGAGTTGGTTGCTCTATTCCAAAGAGAATCTTCATAAGAGTGGTCTTTCCCGCTCCATTCTCACCAACCAAGGAGTGAATTTCACCAACTTCCACCTCAAAGTTCACTCCGTTGTTGGCTACTATACCATTTGGATAAACCTTGACTATATTTATCATTTGAACGGCTTTCATTCAGCACCACCCATCCAATATCATCATCTCTATGGCCTTTAAGGTGAGCTTAATTGATTTCTCAAGACCTTTCTCATACTCCTCACCAGCTTGGATATACTCACCGTTTTCATCCAGTTCTTCTCTGACGGTTAAAACTGCACCTGCTTTTATGCCGAGGACTTTTCCTACAACGAAAAGCGCACCTACTTCCATCTCCACTATGAGCGTCCCAGCCTTTGCCAACTTCTCAGCATATTTCCTATGAGATTCTGGATCGAATATCCTGCCGTAATAGGAATCTGTAGAGTAAACTATACCGGTGTGATATCTCTGACCAACTTCTTCTGCCGCCTTGACAAGATAATTTGCAACTTTAAAATCCGAAACTGCTGGGAATTCTGGGGGAAGATACTGCATCGTAACTCCATCTCTTCTCACAGAAGCTGTGGCTATCACACTATCTCCAAGTTTCAAATGCTTTTGAAGCGCTCCGCTCGTACCAACCCTTATCACGACCTTTGCATTCGTCGTCGCGAGTTCGTTCAGAGCTATTTCAACTGCTGGTGCACCCATACCGGTTGACATAACACTGACTTTCTCACCGAGAATTTCCCCCGTCATAGTAAAATATTCCCTGTTGTTTCCAACCTCTTTTGCATTTTCTAAATACTTCGCTACCCTCTTAACCCTTCCTCTATCACCCACTATCACGACATATTTACCGACATCGTCAGGATCAACCCTTATGTGGTATCTTGGATCTTCAGCCATATTTTCACTCCTTTTTCCTCAAGAAAGTTTTAAGAGAGTATCCAACAAGAGAGCGAAGAATTTATCCCTATCAATTTTTTCCAAGACCCTAACATTTGGCTCTTTTCTCGTAGTCTTCCAAATATCTGCAACAGTCTGACCATAGGTAAATTCTCCTTTAAGTTCTACGGACACATTGAGATCTTCCCACTCAAAAATTCCCGGATCTATGAGATATGCTATCGTCGTGGGATCATGGAGAGGTGCTCCCTCTATCCCAAACACATTTTTGTAAGTCTTCATAAAGAAATTCATCAGGTCTGCTACAACATTTAAAACTTTACTCCCACTATCTTTTAATTTTTGAACCTCTTCTCTTGTTATTGCTGCTTGATGAGTCATATCGAGTGGAGCCATCACTTTTGGAACATCCATCTTAAGAGCTATATCGGCGGCTTCAGGATCCACATATATGTTGAACTCTGCAACAGGTGTGACATTCCCAAAAGCTATTCCGCCTCCCATGAAAACGAATTCCTTTATTCCTTTTACAAGATCAGGATATTTCAGAGCGAAAAGAGCGACATTAGTAAGTGGACCTGTTGCAACAATCGTGATTTCACCAAAATTCTTCCTCACAGCATCAGCCATGAAATCAACTGCATGGATATTCGATGCGGCTTTCTTCGGATCTGGAAGATCCGCTCCCTCAAGGCCACTGTATCCATGTATATCGTGAGCCACTATTTGCTCTCTGAGAATGGGCTTTGAAGCACCAGGATAGACTTCCACATCTATTCCTGACATCTCTGATATTATCAGAGCGTTACGTGTAGTGTTCTCAAGATATGAATTTCCAGACACGGTAGTTATACCGAGAAGTTCTATATCCTCATGGAGTCCTGCAAGCATTATTGCAACTGCATCATCATGTCCCGGATCACAGTCTAAAATTATCTTTCTCAAAGCCACACCTCCCGCTGCGAGTTTGATTATAACAACAACTCACTTGGATGCAAAATTTTCTCATTCAAGCCTGTACTTCCTGTAGAGTATGTAAGCAACAGAAGATCCTATAGCAGCTGGAACAAGAGCGTTAAGACCAAAGAGTTCCACAGGAAAAACCACCGCTGCCACTGGAATATTGAGCATTGAGGACAAGAGAGAAGAAATTCCAACTACGGAAGCTATCTGAGCATTGAAATCAAAGTGGGAAAAAACATACCCAAGATTCATTCCGATAATCGTGAGTGGTGTGAAATATCCGCTGCTCCCCATACTTTCTATCGTGAAGACAGTAGCAAGAATCTTTCCTACCAAAAATTTTCCAGCTATCTGAGGGGAGGAGCTATAGAATACCTTAAGGCCAAGGACCCTTGGATCTATCAACATTGCTACTAAAGAAACAAATCCCCCAGATACGATCGTTCTCTGGAAAATGTTCATTCTCGAGATCACTTTTCTGTAAATCCACTTCAAAAAGTATGCGCTCAGTCCAACAAGACCGAATATTGGCGAAAATATGAAAGCAAGAAGGACTTCTTTCATACCTAAAAATGGCAAATGCTCAACATTGAAAGAATTGAGAAATATCGGCTCTATACCGAGAAGATGATGGTGATAGTAGCTTATAGTAGATGCCAAAAGTGCTGGCATGAAATCTTCATATGATATCTTGTCCCTCTCAAAATATTCAACAGCTAAAAGAGCTGATGTTAAAGGAGTTCCCAAATAGAATGTTAGCATCCCGGACGCGAAAGCTATCGAAAACATTTTCGCACCGCGTGGATTGATAATGCTAGCAAGACCTTTACCTATAAAAAGAATCGGAGACACCAACCCTCCGCTCCCACCGAATCCAAGTGTTATATTTGTGGAAAAATATTTCAAAACGAGATCTTTAAGCCTTATCCTCACATTTTCATCCTTATAAGAGTTAACACCCGTTCCAAGTATGAGATTTGAATGCCTGCTCAAAAAACCGATTATCCAAAATCCAAAAAAAGGAGCTGAAACGAGAAAACTTCCAAAGAGTTGATTCAAAAAGACTATGTTTTTCACCATGAATCCGGAAACAAAGGGAGCCAGAAGACCAGATATAACACCAGCCATTATCACGGAGATGAGCTCTCTCATCTTTTTCTCATCACCACCAATTTGGTATCTCCGTATTTTTTTTCAGATATGATCTCTAAAAAATCCGGCATTATGAGGTCGGAGTTCTTTTTCTCCTCAACTACTAAAATTCCGTTCCCTTCCAGGATATCTCTTCTCATCGATGCGAGAACTTTGTTTGCTAAATTCAAACCATATGGTGGATCCATGAAAATCACATCGAAAGATCTTCCAGACGACTTCACGAAGTTCACAGCATTTCCCTTGTAAAGAGCAGCTCTGTCAGAT
>Ga0256831_1002116_pt1 | contig 10439 bp, 11 predicted proteins | sample 132544metaG_FD_189087 | JGI IMG/M metagenome (GOLD analysis project Ga0256831, IMG submission 189087) | Hydrothermal vent microbial communities from Lau Basin, Pacific Ocean - 132-544 | ecosystem: Environmental > Aquatic > Marine > Hydrothermal vents | place: Pacific Ocean: Lau Basin | collected... | reverse complement strand
TATAATTTATATAATTGGGTTAACATTCAGTTTTTTTATTTCCGGCACAGCTTATTGTGATGCCCTGTCTATCGAACATGAGGCAAAAACAGTTTCTTCAGTTTTAGATGGTTACTATAAAGAGTTTGACAAGGTTAATTCTACAAATAACGATAAGGCATCAAATTGTGCTGCAAATAAAAAGCTGGACGCTCTTAAACAGCAATCCGGACGACAAAAATTACTCAGTAGTTATTATTCTGAGTATTTGCGAAAATAAATACTCTAACTGTTCAAGGCACTGGCTTGAGTGATCACATAGAACTTTCCAACCAACAGGCAAAAAAAAGGTCGTATTTAAATACGACCTTTTTTTTGCCTGTTGGAAACCACTTAATGACCGGAACGTTTTTTTCGTATCTTCTCAATTAATTTCAGTTGCGCAATGGCCTCTGCCAGAGTAGCTTCTGCCTTAGCAAAATCAATGCCAGATTCCTGATCTTTCAAAGCTTCTTCTGCCCGTTCTTTAGCCTCTTTAGCGGCTGTTTCATCCAGATCACTGGCTCTAAGTGCCGTATCTGAAAGAATAGTAACAACATGTGGCTGGACTTCCAGTAATCCACCGGATATAAATATAGATTCCTGGCTGCCACCCTGCTCAGTGATAATAACTTCACCGGCTTTCAGGGTAGACAACAACTGAGAGTGCTGGGGTAAAATACCTAGATCTCCCTGCACACCTGGAACAATTACCATCTCTGCCAGATTTGAAAAAATCTCTTTTTCAGCACTGACGATATTTAATTTCATGGTCATTGCCATGACAGTTCTCCTTAAACAGCATTAGCCTTTTCAAGTACTTCTTCAATTCCACCGACCATATAGAAAGCCTGCTCAGGAATACTGTCATGAATTCCATCTACAATTTCCTTAAAGCCGCGAATAGTATCTTTCAGACTGACATATTTACCTGCAGTACCGGTAAATACTTCTGCCACAAAGAAGGGCTGGGACAGGAAACGTTGAATTTTCCGTGCACGATTTACAATCAGTTTATCGTCTTCGGATAATTCATCCATACCCAGAATGGCAATAATATCTTTCAACTCTTTATAGCGCTGTAGAGTTGACTGTACACCACGAGCCACTTCATAATGTTCATTACCGACAATCTGCGGATCCAGTTGACGGGAAGTAGAATCCAGCGGGTCAACCGCAGGATAAATACCCAGTTCCGCAATCTGGCGAGACAGCACTACGGTTGCGTCCAGGTGAGCAAAAGTAGTAGCTGGAGATGGGTCAGTCAGGTCATCCGCGGGTACATAGACTGCCTGAATAGAGGTAATGGAACCTACTTTAGTGGAAGTAATACGTTCCTGCAGAGCGCCCATTTCTTCTGCCAGTGTAGGCTGATATCCCACTGCTGAAGGCATACGACCCAATAGTGCTGATACTTCGGTTCCTGCCAGGGTATAACGATATATATTATCAATAAACAGCAGCACATCATTACCTTCATCACGAAAACCTTCCGCAATGGTCAGACCGGTTAATGCTACACGCAGTCTGTTTCCGGGAGGCTCATTCATCTGACCGTAAACCAGCGCTACTTTATCCAGTACGTTGGACTCTTTCATTTCGTGGTAGAAATCATTACCTTCCCGGGTACGTTCACCAACCCCGGCAAATACGGAATAACCACTGTGTTCTGCTGCAATATTACGGATAAGTTCCATCATATTAACGGTTTTACCAACACCCGCACCACCAAACAAACCGACTTTACCACCCTTTGCGAATGGACAAACCAGATCAATTACCTTAATTCCAGTTTCCAGTAATTCGGCTGCAGCAGCCAGATCTTCATAAGCCGGTGCCGAACGGTGAATAGATGCACGCTTTTGCTCACCCACATCACCTTTTTCATCAATCGGATTACCCAGTACATCCATAATACGACCCAGTGTTTCGGTACCCACAGGTACTGAAATCGGGGCGCCTGTGGCTACCACTTCCAGGCCGCGTTTAACACCATCGGTACTACCCATAGCAATACAGCGAACAACACCATCACCTAACTGCTGCTGAACTTCCAGAGTTAGTTCTGCTTCATTGACTATTACTGCGTCATAAATCTTTGGTAAGGCATCACGTGGAAATTCCACGTCAACGACCGCACCAATGATCTGGACAATTTTTCCTGAACTCATTTTTAGTTCCTCTTCAAATCTTAATTCTATACAGCAGCTGCACCGGCAACAATTTCGGATAGTTCCTGAGTAATGGAGGCCTGTCTTGCCTTGTTATAGACTAGCTGCAGGTCATCAATCATATCGCCGGCATTATCGGTTGCGCTCTTCATTGCAACCATTCGTGCTGACTGTTCACAGGCCATATTTTCTACTACACCCTGATATACCAGAGATTCAATATAGCGCATTAATAATGCATCAATAACTTCTTCTGCTTCGGGCTCGTAAAGGTAGTCCCAGTGATATGTCATATTGGCATGATCATCTTCTTCAGAAACCTCATGATATCGCGCGCGATCGTTATTTTCTGCCTGTGACAGCGCAATAGGTAATAACTGCGCCACAATCGGCTGCTGCGTCATGGTATTAACAAATTTATTAAACACCACAAATAAACGATCAATTCTGCCTTCAGCATAAGCATCCAGCATCACCTTGACACTGCCAATCAAATCTTCCAGACCGGGTTCATCACCCAGATGTTCTGTATGGGAGACAATATTACCGCCAACACGCTTAAAAAATGCACTGGCTTTTGAGCCAATGACACAGATATCTATTTCAACTTCTTTTTCATTACAGAATTTCATATCTGAAATAGCTTCTTTAAACAGATTGGTATTCAATCCGCCGCATAAGCCTCGATCCGACGAAATAATAATATATCCCACCCGTTTCATCTTTCGCTCAAGCAGATACGGGTGTTTGTATTCCGTATGTGCCAGAGACAGATGACGAACCACATCAATCATTTTTTCAGCATAGGGACGTGAGGCACTCATACGATCCTGAGCACGTCGCATTTTACTGGCCGCCACCATTTCCATTGCGCTGGTGATTTTCTGGGTATTTTTAATACTGCTGATCTGACTACGAATTTCTTTTCCGCTTGCCATACTCAGGTCTCCTGTTTACCAGCTACTATTGGATTTGAATGCTGCAACTGCGTCATCCAGTGCTTTTTCAATATCATCATTATAATCACCAGATTCATTAATCTGGCTCATTAAATCAGCATGATTGGCTTTCATATAATCTTGCAGTGCATCTTCAAAATCTACGATTTTAGCTACCTCTACATCATCCAGATAACCTTTGGTTGCCGCAAACAGTGATATCGCCATTTGAGCAATGCTATAGGGAGAGTACTGAGTCTGCTTCATCAGTTCGGTTACTCGCTGACCACGTTCAATCTGACTGCGAGTTGCTTCATCCAGATCCGATGCAAACTGGGCAAATGCCGCCAGTTCACGATACTGAGCCAGATCCAGACGAATACCACCACCGAGTTTCTTAATGATCTTGGTCTGAGCTGCACCACCCACACGAGATACGGACAGGCCGGCATTTATCGCTGGACGGATACCGGAGTTGAACAGGTCGGTTTCCAGAAAGATCTGACCATCGGTAATTGATATTACGTTGGTGGGTACAAATGCTGATACGTCACCTGCCTGAGTTTCAATAACAGGCAAAGCAGTTAATGATCCGGTTTTGCCCGTCACTTTTCCATCGGTCGCTTTTTCAACAAAATCAGCACTAACGCGAGATGCACGTTCCAGCAGACGTGAATGCAGATAGAACACATCACCCGGATACGCTTCACGACCCGGTGGGCGACGCAATAACAGAGAAACCTGACGATAGGCCCAGGCCTGCTTGGTCAAATCATCATATATAATCAGGGCATCTTCACCTCGATCACGGAAATATTCGCCCATGGTACAACCAGAGTATGGTGCAATATACTGCATTGCTGCCGCATCAGAAGCCGGCGCAGCGACCACAATAGTGTTATCCATAGCACCAAATTCTTCCAGCTTACGTACTACTGCAGCAATACTGGAGGCCTTCTGTCCTACGGCAACATAAATACATTTAATTCCGGAATCTTTCTGGTTGATAATGGCATCAACCGCAACTGCGGTTTTACCAGTCTGACGGTCACCAATAATCAGTTCACGCTGTCCACGCCCAATTGGCACCATGGCATCAACAGATTTTAGACCGGTTTGTACCGGCTGATCAACAGACTGCCGGGAAATTACACCTGGTGCGATTTTTTCAATGGGAGATGTTTCTTTAGCATCTATCGGGCCTTTGCCGTCAATGGGATTACCCAGTGAATCAACAACACGACCTAATAATGATTCGCCAACGGGCACTTCCAGAATACGTCCGGTACATTTGACCTTGTCACCTTCTGAGATGTGTTTGTAATCACCTAAAACCACGGAGCCGACAGAATCACGTTCCAGGTTCAGTGCCATACCAAAGGTGTTGCCGGGAAATTCAATCATTTCCCCGGACATGACATCACTTAGTCCATGGATCAGAGCAATACCGTCAGTCAGACTGACCACAGTACCTTCTGTATTAGCTTCGATTGTTACATCAAAATTTTCTATACGACTTTTTATCAGGTCGCTAATTTCTGATGGATTTAATTGCATTTTTTAATCCTCTTGTTCCGACTTGCTCAGCTTTTTAATTATTCAGCCAAGCAGGGAATGTGTAATTTTTTCCAGCTGCGTTTTTACTGAACCATCAATTACCATATCGCCTGCACGAATGATGACTCCACCGAGTAATGATTTATCGGTTTTGGTGGTTATTGTCACTTCACGACCGAGTTTGTTTTTCAGTGCTTCCGCAATGCTTTTCTTCTGTGTAGCATTAACGGCATAGGCTGAAATTACCTGTGCTTTAATACTGCCTTCAAATTCTGCACGCAATACTTCAAAAGCATCAGCAATAGCGGGAATAATTTCCAGACGACCATTTTCTGCTGCCAGTTTAAGGAAATTCATACCCTGCTCATCCAGCCCGTCTTTACAGATTTCCTTAAACAGGGATAAAACCTGTTCATCTGTAACATCCGGGTTGGTGATCACCTCGATCATGGATCCATTCGAAGCCACTTCCTTAAGAAGAGCCAGCTTGTCAGACCATGCTTTAAGATTTTTATCGGCAAGTGCCAGAGAAAAGATTGCCTGAGCATAAGGTCTAGCTAATGTGCTTATTTCTGCCATTATTGTGTGTCCTTATATCTGCCCGACAACATCTTGCAACAGTTCGCCATGTGCTTTGGCATCGATCTCTTTCTTGATGATCTTGCCTGCTGCAGCCACAGTGATATCAACCACCTGGGCACGCAGTGTTTCTTTCGCACGATTCACTTCTTGTTCAATCTCAGCATTTGCAGCTGTAATCAGACGTTCACCTTCAGTCTTGGCATCAATTTTAGCTTCATCTATTATTTCCGCCGCACGTTTCTGTGCCTGAGCAAGTATTTCTGCTGCCTGCTCTTTGGCTTCCTTAATATGTTGAGCTGCTTTTTGCTCTGCCAGCTCCTGTTCGTGTATACCACGTTCAGCAGCAGCAAGACCATCGGCAATACGCTTCTTACGATCGTCCATCATCCGGGTCATTGGTACCCAGAGATATTTACCTATGAACCAGACCAATATCGCAAAGGTTATTAGCTGGCCTATAAGAGTTGCGGTAATGCTCATCGCCTAATTCCTGTTGGTTGTTAAGTTAATTCTTTATTTTTGTTTCACTAAAAACAGATTAACCGCCAACAGAGGCTTGAACAGCGGCAGCAAACGGGTTAGCAAATACAAACCACATTGCCATACCCAATATGATCATTGGGAATGCTTCCATCAGACCACCGGTAAACAGCATTTGACCCATTAACTGCGGGCGCATTTCAGGCTGACGGGCAATACCTTCCAGGAACTTGGAACAGATTAAACCCCATCCCAGTGCTGAACCCAGACCTGCCGCAGCCAGAATAATACCTACTGCGATTGCTGTGTAACCATAAACTAAAGCCATTGCTTCCATTAGTTTCTCCTAATATTTAAATTTTGAATGTTTAAAGGTTTTGAATAGTGTGTTCGTTGCTGTTTATTATATTGTTGTTTAATGTTCTTCTTCCATATCCTGATGCGCTAAGCCCAGGTAAACAATGGTTAATAACATAAAGATAAAGGCCTGTAGTGAAATCACCAGGATATGGAAAATTGCCCATACAGTGCCTAAAGCTATTTGAGGTAAAAGTCCCAGTAAAGAGGCACCACCTAAAAGTGCAATCAGCATAAAGATCAGCTCACCGGCAAACATATTACCGAACAGACGCAGACCCAGGCTGACTGGTTTAGCAATCTCTTCAATCGACGTCATAATAATATTGACCGGGATCAGATACTTGCCAAAAGGGTGAAACAGGAACATTTTAAGATAGCCAATCGGCCCCTTAATCTTAATATTGTAAAAAATGATTAATGCAAAGACTGAAATTGCCAGAGCAAAGGTGGTGCTGAGGTCAGTGGTTGGAACCACTCTCATATAATGGATACCCACCAGCTGACCCAGTGAGGGAAGTAAATCGACCGGTAATAAATCCATTGCGTTCATCAGGAACACCCACATAAATATCGTTAAAGCCAGGGGCCCTATTAGTGGATTACTGCCAGGGAAAATATCTTTAATTTGCTGCTGAACAAATTCAACAATTGCTTCCAATACGTTTTGACCACCGGACGGGGTGTCCGCTGTCATAGATTTGCCCATCTTCCAGGCTATATACATCAGCACTCCGGCTAATAACCAACTATAGAACAGGGTATCAAGGTTAATCACCCAGAAACCACCATCACCAATGCTGTTATTGTGCAAGTGATGCTGAATATACTCAACGGCCGTCAGGTCGTTTGCTTCATTAGCAATAGAGCTACTCACAGTTACATCTCCAAGATTTAAATAAATTCTTTTCTTCAGTCCGGGCAATAAAAACTTTAAACTGCTCAGGATTGATAGCTGGTATCGACTTTATTGGCAATAAAACTTAACTGGGTTACAGCAAATCCAAGCAGAATTGCCAGTGGGTCCATTTTTAAAATACCCATTCCAAAAGCCATAAGAACCAGAGTCAGGATAAACTTCTGAACCACGCCGGTATAAATTTCTATATACCCCTGCTGCTTCTCTGTGGAACCAGCTTCACCTGCGCGGCTTATTCGCCAGGCCATTAATAGCGTGCCTGTCAGTGTAATGCTTCCGCCATAAACGGCGCCTAGAAACCCATATAAACTATAAAATATCAGGTAACTCAGAGCGATTATGAATGTCAGTGTCAGCTGTATAATAAATAGTCTGCGTACTACCCGACGCATGACCACCTTTGCAAAGCTCATTTCTTTACCTGCCCGTTTCCGGCTGGCTTCCTATTTATTTATTGATAACTCAATAGATTGCTTTCAGCTGTAATATATTTCTTATGCAACATTATAGTGCAGGAGAATTATAAAGATAATATTGCCCTAGATCAATGAAAATAACGATATTCTAATATTTATTACTTAACAGGTATGCTGAATCTATTGTTCAATTCCTAAAGAGTAGAGTCCAGATTCGCATACTTATAACCCGTTTGAAATGAATTTTTTCTTTTGGGTATTTTGCAAGTATAGTTGATTAACATAGTGTTTGTCATCCAGACCCGATCATTTTATTTAATATGTGCCAGAATCCCTTCCAGTTCATCAATACTATTATACTGAATAACCATTTTACCATTACCTCTGCTACCGTGCTGAAAAATTACTCTGGCACCCAGCTTGTCCGTCAGGTTTTTTTGTAGATTCATTATATTGGGATCGTCTTTTTTCTGCTGTTTTTCTTTAGGATTAAGGATTTTCTTAATAAGCCTTTCGGTTTCTCGAACGGACAGTCCCTTACTGACTACATGGCGTGCCGTATAACTTTGTTCTTCACCCTTCAGGGCCAGCAGAGCTCGGGCATGACCCATTTCCAGATCACCGTTTTCCAGCAGACGTCTGGGACCAGCTTCCAGATCCAGCAGACGCAGCAAATTAGATACCGATGCCCGGGAACGCCCCACAGCATCCGCCGCCAGTTGATGCGTCATATTAAATTCATCAATCAGGCGTTTCAGTGCATTGGCTTCTTCAATAGGATTAAGTTCTTCACGCTGAATATTTTCAATCAGTGACATGGCAACAGCAGCACGATCAGGAACATCGCGGATCACCGCCGGAATGTCAGCCAGGCCAGCCATTTGTGAAGCACGCCAGCGACGTTCACCAGCAATAATTTCATATTTTTGATCGCCGCTGCTGGTGGTATCAGCCATCGGGCGGATTACTATAGGCTGCACCACACCCTGGGCTTTAATAGAACTGGCCAGCTCCTCAAGAGCTTCAGGGTGCATATCTATACGCGGTTGATACACGCCCGGCTGAATAAATTCGACCGGTACGTTATGCAATTCCCCATCGCCACGATTATGACGACCGGTTTCAGCTGTATCCGTTTCCGAACGCCGGGTAGTTTTAACACTGCCACTCAGCAAAGCATCCAGACCACGACCTAAACCTCGTTTTTTTACTACCACTGACAAAATTCCTTCAATCTGGTTAATCCCTGAACATTTCAGAAGACTTACCATTATAGAAAAATTGACCAAATAACAAAAGAATTTAATTTGCTATAAAAATATCATTCCTAATTAGCTCGGCATAAATTACCGTATCAGCCTGTAGAACCTGTATTTCCGGGGGTGCTCAAGTACATTCACATATCGGTTTAGGACTTTCCACAAACTTGTTTTGCTAAAAGTCTTTATCCTGCTGATTACAAAATATCAATGGTTAATTTATTAAATAATTTTATTTCTGGTTTTTAACAGCCCGTATTCGGTCAATACTCCATTCACCCGAACCCACAGCACAGAGATATAAAAATACCAATGAATATTGTGCAGCTAATTCTCCACCATTTAATATAGGCCAGAACCCCTGTGGTGCATGTACCATAAAACAGGCAACAGCCATAAATCCTGAAAGTAATAAAGCAATTGAGCGGGTAAACAATCCAAGCATAATTAAACAACCACCCGCCAGCTCCAGCGTACCGGGCACCTAAAATTTTTCTGTCCGCCATTCTGCATAAACAGAAAACCGATTATTATGCGTAAAAAACTCAATAAACGAGGTTTTCATATTATCCGTAGTTGTTCCATCTTATACTCCCTTTGATTTCAGTAACTCTCTTAGCTCTGAAGGTAAAAATGAACGGGCTTTGCGGGTAATAAGTGCTTCATTTTTTTGCCAGAGAATACCCAGGTAAATAATTAACAGACCAATAGCTGTTAAGGTTATGGGAAATAACCAGCTGTCTTTAAACACACTGGAGGCCAGATGCCCCAAATAAATACAGGCGCCCAGTGCACCAAATATAACAAATACCCGCCGAATCAATAGTACACCTATTCCCAACATGAAAACATTAATGCTGAAGTAAATAAATTTGGACAGTTCACTATCTGAATGCTGGGAAGATAAACCACCCCAGAATGCCATCACAGCGAAGATATATAACCAGAACGCATAATCCACAGTTGTTCTGGAACGAAGATCTACCCAGAAAGCCAGTAATATCATTAACAGGCCAAAGTACATTGACACTAATGCCCGCAGTTCAAAATCTGCTCTTCCACCAACTATCATTGCTGACAGGTCCATGGATAAATACCAGAGCGTGACCGCTACAGGCATAAGTAGAAAGGAATACTTATATCGCCAGGCAATAATCGCACCCATTGCCAGTGTTCCAAGTTCCAGATACAGCCAGTGCCATTTAATATATCTATGATAGGCTCTGTAAACGGTATCATCCGGCCAGAATCCCAAAGCCTGCTGCAGACCATAAATAGCCAGCGGTGTTAATGCCACTACAAAGGTGGCACATATTCCCGCTGGAACAGGATATCCCTGACGTTGAAAATACTGTGTGAGTCTTAAGCCGACACCAGCATATAGAAGGGCAATAATAAAGATACCCCAGCCGCCAAAGGATTCCCAGCCCAGATTCATAAACAGGGTCATGGCACCAATGGCAATTAAACCACCCAGATAATACAGCACATGAGTAAAATCAAAAACCGGAGCGATGCCAGGCTGTGCTTTTAAAAATTCAATCAGCTCATCTACCTGCTCAGAACTGATAATTTTATTGTTAACGGCTTTACTAAGATTTTTCCTGGTTATTTTCATTACCCCTTAAGCCCTTATAATAAAATTAGAAAATAGCCAAAATCAGGGAATAGATGAAAAATCAACAGCCCTGAATATGTCAGGAATTTTCCTCAATCAGTTCCTGCTCCCTGCGCAGCATCTC
>Ga0256831_1002115_pt1 | contig 10440 bp, 11 predicted proteins | sample 132544metaG_FD_189087 | JGI IMG/M metagenome (GOLD analysis project Ga0256831, IMG submission 189087) | Hydrothermal vent microbial communities from Lau Basin, Pacific Ocean - 132-544 | ecosystem: Environmental > Aquatic > Marine > Hydrothermal vents | place: Pacific Ocean: Lau Basin | collected... | reverse complement strand
CAGTTCCTCTTTTGATTTTTCCCATGTGTGGAGGAAGTACTTTGACTTCCATTCAGACTGGATTTTGCTGAGGTTTTCTACCGGGTCAACTATGAAATCTACTGCCGTAAAGATGTAACATTTGTTCTTAGTTTTGGCGAATATGGGGGAGAATCCGCACTTTTTGAGTTGTTCTTTGAGGAGAGAAAGTGTTTCATCTTTCCCGTCAGGCCTCTGGTGCCACCAGAAGTAAAGCACAGGTCTACAATTTGTGTTTTCATCGTTATTGCAGATTACATTTTTCATATCTTCTATCCAATCTTCTCCTTCGTTATGAACGAAGAGCAGACCTACCATAATTCCCTTTTGATTTTGAATTTTTGAGTTATTGTTATTTGTTATTACGAAGTGAACACTAAAAGGGCCCCGGAAGGGGCCGAAAGGTTAAAGGTGCTTCTGAATGTACTCTATTGCGTCTCCAACTGTCTGTATCTTTTCGGCATCTTCGTCTGGAATCTCGATGCCGAACTCCTCTTCAAGTGCCATAACGAGCTCTACAGTGTCAAGGGAGTCTGCTCCAAGGTCTTCTACAAATGAAGCCTCAGGTGTTACCTCGTCGGGGTCTACTCCGAGCCTATCGGCTATGATTTCTTTTACTTTTTGTTCAATGTTCTCCATTTTAAACCTCCCTGTGGTTTTATAGCCAACTGGAATTATAAGCAACCGCTTAGAAAAGTCCACCGTTTACGTGTATCGTAGTTCCCGTAATGTAAGAAGCCATGTTTGACGCCAGAAAGAGGCAGACGTCTGCAACTTCCCTTGGCTCTCCTTCCCTTCTTAGTGGAATGGACTTTATCAGCTCTTCCTTTATCTTCTCCGGGATTGCCTTTGTCATGTCTGTTGTTATGTACCCGGGAGCTACGGCAACAACCCTTATGTTCCTTCCGCCGAGCTCTTTGGCAAGGGACTTTGTAAAGCCGATAAGGGCAGATTTTGTTGCCGAGTAGTTGACCTGACCAACGTTCCCTGTAAACCCTACAACCGACGAGATGTTTATGATTACGCCTTTTCTCTTTTTAACCATTATGGGAACAACGGCTCTTGTTACGTTGTAAACGCCGTTGAGGTTTGTATCAATAACTGCGTCCCAGTCTTCGTCTTTCATTCTGAGGAAGAGTGTGTCTCTGGTTATTCCGGCGTTGTTTATCAGAACGTCAATTTTTCCCTCTTTTTCGGCTATTTCACCTACCACTTTTTTAACTTCTTCCCTGTCTGTTACGTCCATCTTAACGCCGTTTACGCCGATTTCCTGTGCAACTGCCTCTGTCTTTTCCCTGTTTGTTCCCGTTATGTAAACTGTGGCTCCTGCCTTTTTGAAGGTTTCTGCAATGGCTCTTCCTATTCCCCTCGTTCCTCCAGTTACTAAAACTACTGCGCCTTCAAGTTCTTCAAACACGCTTCCCTCCTTTTGGACTTTTTTTAATTATCTCATTTTGCAGCGTCTAAGCCGAAACTGCCCATCGTTGAGAAGAGGAAGACTAGAACTACGGCTTTGATAAACCACTCTGGATTGTTAATTACAGAAGGGTAAACTCCCAGTATTAGAAGAGAAAAAGCGGATACCGTAAGAGAGATAGCCGTTATCGTTAAAAGGCGGAGTGGTAAAAATCCCCCTAAGTTTTGGACTTTCCAGTTTCCTATTTTTCCAAATTTTATAACGACGTAAAGCCCGGTAATTGTAAGAATAAGAAGAAAAATTGCGTGTGGAAGGGACATGTTACGGGAAAGTTCCCACACGTCTTCACTTGCGGCGAAGGGAAAGGCTAAAAGGGCAGCTCCTGCTGCTTCCTGAACGATGTCTGAAAACTTCAGGGTCGTTTCCTCTTTCTCTAACTTCCTGTTTAGGGCGTTTATCTGCTCTTCTATCTGGTGGAGCTCCCTCTCTATCTTCTCTATCTCTTTCTCTTCCAACTTTTCCTCTCTGGTAAAATAGGCTCTGTTATGAGAGGTCTAATATTTATAGTTCTCTTCTCTTTCTGGTCAACTTCTCTTTTTGGGGCAGAGTGTCCGTCTGTTCCGGAGGTTCAGTCTATTTTAAACAGGGTTTTGAAGTTTCCCGTTGCCGTTAAGTCTGTGGCCTTTTTGAAGTCCTTTAACGCCTGCAGGGTTGATACCGCTTCCGGCGATACCTTTTTCCTCTCTGAAGACGGGCGGTTCGTTATAGAGGGAGTTCTTTTAGAAGTTCCGCCTCTGAGGGTTTCAAAAGAGGAGTTCAGCTTCTTTAAGGGGAAGGCTCTCTTTTCTGAAGGGAGCGGGAGGGAGCTCCTTGTCTTCACGAACCCGATGTGTAAGGCGTGCAGGGAGAACAGGGAGCTCCTTGCAAAACTTAAAAAGAGGTTCAGGCTCTACTTTATCCCTTTAGGTTTTGACGGGAAAGAGTTTGAGGCTGCCGTTGCCTCTTACTGCGAGAAGGCTACAGGTGAGAAGTTTTTCAACCTGAAGCCTCCCTTCAGACTCTGCTCTTTAGGAAAGCTTAAGGTCTGGAGCGTTGAAGATAAGTTTAAAAATATGGGTATTACCGGAACGCCTGTTTTTATAACTGAAAGTGGAAAGGTAATTGTTGGGGTTGACGCTCTTAAGAGGTTTCTCTCTCAGAACTGAACGTGAATCCGTTTTACCTTCTGTTTCCTTATAGACTCTGGAATCTCTTCTAAAGCCGGAGAGTTTCTTATTTCGTCTGGGTCTTTTATTCCGTTAAAGTTGATGAGGTAAAAGCTCGGTTTCTCGCCGTACAGGTTGTCTTCGTCAAGGATAAGCCCGCAAACCGCCAACCTGTTTTCAGATATGGGCTCTTTTATCTCCGGTATAGAGAGGAGTTTCTCTATCTGGTCGTCTATGTTTATCTCCATGAGGGCTGCGTTGAGGACTTTTGGACTGTCGTAGAGAGACAGGAGAATTTCGGCGTTCTCTTCGTAGGTCTTTCTAAGTAGTTTAAACTCAACCTCAGCCGACTGGGTGGGGAGTGAGATGAGCCTTTCAAGGTCAACGGCAGTAGTTCCTACAACTGCTATTAGGGGAACTTTTAAGTCTCTTACTGCGTGGTAGATAGAGGCAAGGTTTGGGAAGACCTGAGCTGCTGCGTTTGAGATGATGAAACTCTCGGGAAAGAGGCTCGATATCCTCCAGACGACGCTAGAGGCACACACGATACAGCAGTCGTACGAGCTGCTCGGCTCTTTGGCTCTGCACTCCTTTAAAAGGAGTTTTTCTATCACCTTTACCGGGTTCATTTCACCTCTACTATTTCTACCGTAAGCTTTTGAGTGTCAAGTATAGCAAAGGTGCTCTTTCCGGTAAGGTAGCCGCAGAGCTCCCCCGGGTTCACAACCTGACAGCCGTCTATAAACTTTGTGTCAATTTCGTGGGTGTGGCCGTAGAGGATGAAGTCAAAGTCTCCCGACCTTGCAAGTGAGTCAACAAAGAGTGGTTCGTGCATCACGGCAAACCGCTGGCCGTCTATGAGTTTGGCCACAGGCGGTTTCTCTATTACTCCTCCTGAAACCTTTAGAAGGCCTGCTACCTCTCCGTCGTTGTTCCCGAATACGCCGAAGAAGTCGCACTTTATGAGGTTTAAGAGTTCCTTAACGGCAAAGGGAGAGACGAAATCTCCGCAGTGGATGAGGAGCTCCACTCCCTCGCCGTTAACTATCTCTGCCATCTTCCTTATCCTTTCAAGGTTGTCGTGGGAGTCTGAAACTACGGCAATCTTCATTTTTTACTCCCTTTAGGCGGTTTTGATGAGACGAAGTCGCACTCAGGGTACCTGCTGCAGCCGTAGAACCTCTTTCCCTTCTTGCTTCTCCTCTCAACCACTTCTCCCTCTCCACACTTTGGGCACTTTCCGTAGGTTACTGGAGCTGTGTAGTTACATTCCGGGTAGTTTGAGCAGGCTATGAACCTGCCGTACCTTCCCGATTTTATAACAAGGTCTCCGCCACACTCGGGGCACTTCTCACCGGTTTTCTGAGGCTCTTCCTTCAGGCTCTCTTTGTACTTACACTGAGGGTAGTTTGAGCAGGCTATAAAGGTTCCGTACCGGCCGTGGACTTTCAGGAGGGGAGCTCCACACTCGGGGCACTCTCTACCAATCTCCTCTCCCTTAACGCCTTTTAGCTCTTCCTTAGCTTTCTCTAAAAGGTCTTTAAACTCGCCGAAGTAGAATTCGGTAAGGAGCTCCCTCCAGTTCTTCACTCCCTCCTCTATCTTGTCAAGCTCCTCCTCAACAGAGGCTGTGAACTTAACGTCAACAACTTTGGGAAAGAGTCTTTTAAGGAGGGAGTTTATGAACTCTCCAAGCTCTGTAGGTTTGAGTTTCTGCTTCTCCTTCTCTACGTAGCCTCTCTGTATGATGTTTGAGATTATCGTTGCGTAGGTTGACGGCCTTCCAACGCCTTCTTCCTCAAGGGCTTTAACCAGAGTTCCTTCAGTGTAGCGGGGCGGAGGTTCTGTAAAGTGCTGAACTCCTTTTATCTCTTTTGCTTCAACGGTTTCGCCTTCCTCCAGTTCAGGCAGGAGTTTCTCCTCAAACTCAATCGGGTAAACCTTCAGGAATCCTTCCTCTTTAAGGGTTGAACCGGTAGACCTGAAGGTGAGGCCGTTTCCTTCAATGTCAACAGAAACCGTGTTGAAAACGGCATCTTTCATCTGTGAGGCAACAAACCTCCTCCAGATGAGGTCGTAGAGTTTGAACTGTTCAGGTGTCAGGTACTGCTTAACGCTTTCGGGAGTTCTGTAAACGGAGGTGGGCCTTATGGCCTCGTGGGCGTCTTGAGCAGATGAGGGCTTTTTTGTCTCGTAGCTCCTTGCCCTTGCAGGCAGGTATTCCTTTCCAATTTCTTCCTTTATGAACTTCCTTGCCTCTTTTACCGCTTCATCTGAAACCCTTGTGGAGTCTGTCCTCATGTAGGTTATAAGACCGACCCTTTCACTCCCAAGGTCTATACCCTCGTAGAGCTGCTGGGCTATCTGCATCGTCAGTTTTGCAGGGAAGCCGAACCGCTTTGAGGCCTCCTGCTGAAGGGTTGAGGTGATGAACGGAGGTAGAGGTTTCCTTCTCCTCTCCTTTCTCTCCACTTTCGTTATTCTGAATTGAGCCTTTTTAGCCTTCTCAACAAGCTCGTTTGCCGCCTTTTCGTTGGGTATGTCAAACTTGTCAAGCTTTTTCCCGTCTACTGCCCACAGTTTACCGGGGAATTCCTTGTTCTCTTTTCTGAAAACTCCCTCAACGGTCCAGTACTCCTTGGGAATGAACTTCCTTATCTCCTCTTCCCTGTCGCAGATGAGCCTTAACGCTACAGATTGAACCCTGCCGGCAGAGAGAGCTCTCTTAAACTTCCTTGAAAGGAGCGGGGAGATTGTGTATCCAACTATCCTGTCAAGTATTCTCCTTGCGTGCTGGGCGTATACCTTGTTCTCGTCTATTTTGTCGGGATTTTTAACTGCTTCCTGAATGGCCTTTTTCGTTATTTCGTGGAACCTTACCCTGTAGATGTTGTCTTTCTTTATCCTCTTCAGGGCGTTGGCTATGTGCCAGCTTATGGCCTCTCCTTCCCTGTCTGGGTCTGTTGCAAGGTAGATCTCGTCGCTCTTTTTTGCCGCCTCTTTTATCTCCTTTAAAACTTTATCTTTTCCTTTTATCGTTACAAATTTTGGCTTAAATCCCTTTTCTATCTCTACTCCAAACTCCTTTTCAGGAAGGTCTATAACGTGTCCCATAGAAGCTTTTACTATAAAGTCTTTCCCTAAGTACTTCTGAATCGTTTTGGCCTTTGCCGGAGACTCAACTATCAGCAGTTTTTTCTTGGCCATTTCCCGCTCCTTATAAGTTCTGACGGAAGTTTAAGTTAGGTTTACTGGACTTTGTAGTCAAAAGATATAACTTATCTGTGTTTGGAAATACAGAAAAACAAAGGGAGGTGGAAAATGGAGCTCTCTACGGCTGCCATCATGCCCTACGTAGTGATGGCCCTTAAAGCTGTGGTGATAGCCGTTGTAGGCTACATAGCTGCCGTTATCGGCAGGAAGATAACCGTAAAGCTGCTGGGCAGTCTGGAATCTCTGAAGGAGCAGAAGGAGTTTGTGAAGAGTGCCGGTAGCCTGGTCTACTACCTGATTCTTCTCATTACAGTTGTTGCCGTTCTTGAGGCTTTAGGTCTCAAGTACGTTACTCAGCCCTTCTTAGACCTTCTCAACAAAGTTGCTTCCTACGTTCCCAACGTTATCGGAGCAACGGTAATTCTTGTTGTTGGAGTTCTCCTTGCAAGAATTGCCAAGGAGTTTACAAACTCCCTCGTTGAAACTTTCCAGCTTGAGGAATTAGGTAAGAAGTACGGAATTGAAGACCTTGGGGGAGCTTTAGGAAACCTTGTCTACATCTTTATCCTCCTCTTCGTAATTATTGCTGCTCTCAACGCCCTTCAGATTAACGCCATTACAGCTCCTGCAGTCTCTATGCTTACGGCGATCCTCAACGCCATTCCAAGAATTGTTGCTGCGTTAATCGTCTTTGGAATCATCTTCTACGTTGGAAAGGTTGTTGCAGACATTACTGCAAAGATCGTTGACGAGCTGAACATTGACGAGATTGCCAAAGAGATAGGAATCTCCTCAGATAAGCTCAAGTTTGCAGACCTTGTTAGGTACACAATTGTAGCTTTTGCCGTTCTCTTAGGTCTGTCTCAGGCTTTCCACTACCTTGAGGCCGAGGCCCTCTACCAGCTTACCTACCAGTTTACGGTTATAGCCTTTAAGCTTGTTGTTGCTTCTGTTATTCTCTTTGTCGGCGCTTACTTAGGGAACATTTTTGAGAAGAGAGTTGAAAACGAAACCCTCGGAAGAGCCATTAAGGTAGCCTTCATTACCGCTGCCGTTTTCATTGCTCTTCCCTACGTTGGAGTATCACCTCAGGTAATTGAAATCGTTGTACTCTCTGTCTGCTTTGGAGTTGCTCTCGCCTTTGCTCTTGCCTTCGGTCTTGGAGGAAAAGAGATAGCTGCTGAAGTTCTTAAAAAGCTCGTTAACTCCGATAAGAAAGGGGAGTAGGGGAGCTCCCCTCCCCCTTCCCTTTTCCTCACCAACTTCTAATTTTCCTTTCCACCTATCCCTTCCTTGACAAACTCTTCACCCTTTGCTTATATTCAGCCCGTCAAACTACATAAGGAGGAGTAGTATGCCCACAATTAACCAGCTGGTTAGAAAAGGGCGCGAGAAGAAGGTTAAGCGCTCAAAGGCTCCGGCTCTTCAGGGTAACCCTCAGAAGAGGGGAGTCTGTGTAAGGGTATTTACAACCACACCTAAGAAGCCTAACTCTGCTCTCCGTAAGGTTGCAAGGGTAAGGCTCTCAAACGGTATTGAGGTAACCGCCTACATTCCCGGTATCGGACACAACCTTCAGGAACACTCCGTTGTCCTTGTAAGGGGTGGAAGGGTTAAAGACCTTCCGGGTGTTCGTTACAAGATTATCAGGGGAGCTCTTGACGCTGCAGGCGTTGAGGGAAGAAGACAGTCCCGTTCCAAGTACGGAACAAAGAGACCTAAGGACAAAAAATAATTTAGGAGAGGAGTGACATGCCCAGGAAAGGACCTGTTCCACCAAGGGAGATTCTTCCAGACCCTGTTTACGGTGACAAACTCGTTGCAAAGCTTATCAACAAGGTTATGAAAGACGGTAAGAAAAGTAAGGCCGAGAAGATCGTTTACGGCGCCTTTGACATTATCAAGGAAAAGCTTGGTGAAGACCCGCTTAAAGTTTTCCACAAGGCAGTTGAAAACGTGAAACCTCTCATGGAAGTACGTCCACGCCGTGTTGGTGGTGCAACTTACCAGGTTCCTATGGAAGTAAGGCCAGAAAGACAGATCCACCTGGCCTTAAAGTGGATCGTGGACGCTGCACGTGCTCGTTCTGAGCGCGGAATGGTTAACAGGCTTGCAAACGAGCTTATTGACGCCTACAACGAGAGGGGCGGTGCCTTCAAGAAGAAGGAGGACACCCACAAGATGGCCGAAGCTAACAAGGCCTTTGCCCACTACAGGTGGTAAGTAACTCAATTCAGGAGGAGAAGTTGAGCAAACAGCAGGCTCTCATAAAACAGATTAAGGTTCCCCTTGATAAGGTAAGGAACATCGGAATTATCGCCCACATTGACGCCGGTAAGACAACAACTACCGAGCGTATTCTCTACTACACCGGCCGTATCCACAAGATTGGCGAGGTTCACGAAGGTGCGGCCGAGATGGACTGGATGGAGCAGGAGAAGGAAAGGGGTATCACAATTACCTCCGCTACAACAACCTGCTTCTGGAGAGACCACCGTATCAACATCGTTGATACTCCCGGACACGTTGACTTTACAATTGAGGTTGAGCGTTCCCTCCGGGTTCTTGACGGAGCCGTAACAATCCTCTGTTCCGTTGGTGGCGTTCAGCCCCAGACCGAAACTGTGTGGCGTCAGGCAGACAAGTACAGGGTTCCCAGGATCATCTTCGTCAACAAGATGGACCGTATTGGTGCAGACTTCTTCAGGGTTGTTGGAGAAGTTGAGGAGAAGCTCGGAGCAAAGCCGGTTCCCGTTCAGATTCCCATCGGTGCCGAAGATGAGTTCAAGGGAGTTGTTGACCTTATCACAATGAAGGCGATCGTCTGGGAAGAGGAGACCCTCGGTGCCAAGTACCACTACGAGGAGATTCCTGAAGACCTCCTTCCCGTTGCCGAAGAGTGGCGTGAGAAGATGCTTGAGGCCATCGCCGACGTAGATGAAGAGATAATGATGAAGTACCTTGAGGGCGAAGAGATTACAGAAGACGAGATTAAGGCAGCCCTCAGGAAGGGAACGATAGAGCTCCAGTTCTTCCCGATGCTCTGCGGTTCCGCCTTCAAAAACAAAGGTGTTCAGCCACTCCTTGACGCAATTGTTGACTACCTTCCATCTCCACTTGACATTCCTCCAATTAAGGGAATCAACCCCAAAACCGGAGAGGAGGAGGAGAGACCCGCCTCCTACGATGCACCGTTTGCAGCACTCGCCTTTAAGATTCTCACAGACCCGTACGTCGGTCAGCTTACGTTCGTAAGGGTTTACTCCGGTCTCATGGAGTCCGGTTCTTACGTCTACAACGCTACAAGGGACAAGAAAGAGAGGCTTGCAAGGATTCTCCGTATGCACGCAAACAAGCGTGAGGAGATCCCGGTTCTCGGTGCTGGAGACATCGCTGCAGCCGTTGGTCTGAGGGAAACCTACACTGGAGACACCCTCTGCGACCCTGAGCACCCGATTCTCCTTGAGGCTATGGAGTTCCCCGAGCCTGTTATCTCCGTTGCCGTTGAGCCAAAGACCAAGGCAGACCAGGAGAAGCTCTCACTTGCCCTCCAGAAACTTGCAAAAGAAGACCCATCCTTCAGGGTCTCAATGGATCATGAAACAGGGCAGACCATTATCTCTGGAATGGGGGAGCTCCACCTTGAAATCATCGTTGACCGTTTAAAGCGTGAGTTCGGCGTAGACGTTAACGTCGGTAAGCCCCAGGTTGCCTACAGGGAAACCATCAAGAAAGAGGTAACCTCCGAAGGTAAGTTCATCAAGCAGACCGGTGGTAGGGGTCAGTACGGTCACGTATGGCTCAAGATTGAACCCCTTGAGCCCGGAAAAGGCTTTGAGTTCCACGAAACGATCAAAGGTGGTGTCGTTCCAAAAGAGTACATCCCTGCCGTTGAGGCCGGCGTTAGAGAGGCCATGGAGACGGGAGTTGTTGCCGGCTATCCTATGACAGACATCAAGGTTACACTCTTTGACGGTTCGTACCACGAGGTTGACTCATCTGAGATGGCCTTCAAGATCGCCGGTTCTATCGCCTTTAAAGAGGGTGCTAAAAAGGCAAACCCCGTTCTCCTTGAGCCCATAATGGAGGTTGAGGTTACAACTCCTGAAGAGTTCATGGGAGACGTAATCGGAGACCTCAACAAGCGCCGCGGTAGGGTTCAGGGAATGGAGGCAAGGGGTAACGCTCAGGTAATAAAAGCTCTGGTTCCCCTTGCAGAGATGTTCGGTTACGCTACAGACCTCCGTTCAATGACGCAGGGTAGGGCTACCTACATAATGAGGTTCAGCCACTACGAAGAGGTTCCACCAAACGTAGCCGAGCAGATAATAGGAGAGAGAAATAAGTAAGAAGGAGCCCCCTTTTCGGGGGCTTTCTCTTTTCCCCTTTACACGGGGGAAACTTTGCATATAATACCAGCCTGCAAGACTCTGGTCTTTTAAAAAACAATATGGTATTCAGGAGGAAATAACCATGGCGAAGCAGAAGTTTGAAAGGACGAAGCCCCACAAGAACGTGGGAACGATCGGCCACGTAGACCACGGAAAGACGACCCTCACAGCAGCAATCACCCACTGCCTTGCCCTT
>Ga0256831_1002114_pt1 | contig 10441 bp, 9 predicted proteins | sample 132544metaG_FD_189087 | JGI IMG/M metagenome (GOLD analysis project Ga0256831, IMG submission 189087) | Hydrothermal vent microbial communities from Lau Basin, Pacific Ocean - 132-544 | ecosystem: Environmental > Aquatic > Marine > Hydrothermal vents | place: Pacific Ocean: Lau Basin | collected... | reverse complement strand
GGATGGAATATATTTTGTAAAATTACAAAGAGAAAATAAAATATCTATAGATAAAATAATCAAACAATATTAATATTGTATCAAATAATTGAAAAAATGATAAATATCAAATTCTTATTTCTTTTAGCATTTATTTATTCAGCTTCACAAGCTGTTAGCCAAAGTTACACTATAAATAACGGTAATTTAAAGATAGAAATCAATAATAGATTATATTCCAAAGTCAGCTCAAAAGTTAGTAAAACTCCATTTAATCCGGATTTTCAACCCTCCGAATTTATAAAAGTTAGAAAAACGATTGTATCTGACTTTATTTTGAAAAATAGTATTGAAAAAAGCTTTACAGATAGTATAGGTACGGGAAAAGAATACTTTTTTAAGGGAAATAATTCAAAGTTTAACATTGAAAAGCAACTTAAAATTAGAATTTATAAGGATTTTCCCGATTTTGCCATTTTCAATGTGATTTATATCAATCATTCGAATGAAAAATTAAAAATAACCGAATGGAAAAATCATAATTACAGTATGTTTGTCAATCCCTCCGATAGTGTTGTATGGTCTTTTCAAGGAAGTTCTACATCAGAAAGAGCAGACTGGATTTTACCTGTAAAAGATGATTTTTATCAGCGCAATTATATGGGGATGAATAATTCTGATTACGGTGGCGGAATCCCTGTTACAGATATTTGGAGGACGGATGCCGGAATTGCTATCGGGCATACTACACTATACCCACAATTAGTTTCATTGCCGGTAGAAAGAGAATATAAATCCGAGAAAGTAAATATTGGTATTGAAAAACAATACAGAGATCCTCTTGAATTGAATCTAGGAGATACATTGACTACTTTAGAGACTTTCGTTTCGGTTCATACCGGTGACTGCTTTCATAGCTTGAAGGAATATACTGCCTATATGAAAGCCAAAGGAATAAAATTTGTTGAACCGGAACAATCAGCTTATGAACCGATATGGTGCGCTTGGGGATATGAACGTGGTTTTACTCTTGATGAGATTATTGGTACTTTGCCAAAAGTAAAAGAATTGGGGTTCAAATGGGCTGTTTTGGACGATGGTTATCAAGTAGGAGAAGGAGAATGGGGAGTGAATAAAAACAAATTTCCACTTGGCGACAAACAAATGAAGGCTTTGGTAGATACAATACATTCTTACGGATTGAAAGCAAAACTTTGGTGGGCACCTCTTGCCGTTGATCCCGATACAAAATTGATTAAAGACAACCCCGATATTATACTTTATACGGATGAATGGATTCCGCGAATAATAAGTTGGTGGAATGCATACTATATGTCGCCCGTATATTACAAAACAAAAATTCATACAGATACCACCCTAAATTTATTCTTTGACAAATGGGGCTTCGACGGCTTGAAAATGGATGGTCAGCATATGAATGCAGTACCTCCCGATCATCATCCTGACCATAAATTGGATTATCCGGAACAAGCCTGTGAACAATTGCCATTGTTTTACAAAAATGTTTATAATAAAGCGAGAAGCAAAAAACCCAATGCTGTAATCGAAAATTGTCCTTGTGGATGTTGTATGTCATTTTATAATATGCCTTATATCAATCAAGCCGTTAGTTCTGATCCGTTAAATAGTTGGCAGATACGACTAAAAGGTAAAGTATATAAAGCTATTATTGGTAAAACCGCTTATTATGGAGATCACGTTGAGTTGAGTTATGGGGCGGAGGATTTTGCGTCATCTTTTGGGATAGGGGCAGTGCTTGGTAGTAAATTTACTTGGCCAAAAGATAATCCGAAAGCTGAAGGAAAGTACGTTTTAACCCCTGAAAAAGAGAAAAAATGGAAGAAATGGATTAGCTTATACAATGAATTGATGTTGTCCCAAGGAAATTATCTCGGGGAGCTTTATGATATTGGTTTTGATAAACCGGAAACACACGTCATTGAAAAAAATAATGATTTATATTATGCATTTTACGCGGATACTTTTGAAGGAGAGATTGAGCTGAGAGGTTTGGAAAATGATAAAAAATACAATGTTGTTGATTATATTAATAATGTAAAATATAATACAATTGACGGCTCAAAGCCTACGATTAAGGTGAGCTTCAAAAAGTTTTTGTTGTTAAAAGTAAATAAGATTGACTGATGAAATATGACGAAAAAAGCGTTTTTTTCAGTTAGAATAATTCTATCTGGGTAGTTACAAAAATGAAAATTATGAAACACTCATTATCAAGAAGGAATTTCATAAAGAAATCTACAATATTAGGGGCAGGGATTTCCGTACTTCCACAAATTCTTATGGGATCAAATAGTTCTGCAATATCAAATGGAAGAATTATTTTTCCTCGTCCATTTGCTTTTGCCGTGGATGATTTGGGATGGAATATCGGCAATAATACAGGAAGTATTGACAAGCAGAGTCCATATAGGATTGGTATAGACAGAAAAATGGATATTAACAATTACAAACCCATTATTGAAGTGGGTGAAGCAGTTGGTACCCGCATCCAGAGTTTATTTGTTTTGGCGGAAATGGACAGAGAAAATATCTTGAAAAATTATCCTACAACTACTTGGCAAGGGGAGAATTGGGATAATTCTAAAAATATTTCGGATAATCAAATAGAAATAATGAATTTTGTCAAAAATCAAGCTGCGTATATGGAGTTTGGTTTACACGGTGTCGGTCACGAATATTGGGTAGATGGTAAAATGAAAAGAGCGGAATGGTACAGCACTTGGGAAGATCATTCCTGGTCGGAAAAGTCAATGAGAGAACATATCCAATGTTTTAAAGATATTATGGCGCAATATGGATTGAGTAAAGAAAACGGACATTCATTTCCCGAAAGTTTTGTTCCCTGCGCTTATGGTTATTATTGGAATCCAGGCGAAGAATATAGCACCGGTAAAATAATGTCTGAACAGGGATTGAAATACGTAAATACTCTTTTTACATATATAGAGGAATTGAATCCACCTAAAGGCGACAATGGTGGTGGTTTTGATAATGGTGTTCTTGTTGTAAATAGAATAAATTATGGAAATCCTTGGTATAAGTTAGCTTCCTTACCGACTGTTCTGTTGGAAGAGCAAAAGTCTGATATAATAGAAACGCATTGGGCAAATTGGCTAGCGCAAGATGATTTTGTTCAGCCCGATGTTACTAAAAGTTTCGTTGATTATTACAAAATGGTACAAAAATCAGAGGATAGATATATAGCTAAAAACACGGAACAATTTAGTTCTCAATGGTTGTATAAAAAATATGCAAATGTAGTAGAAAAAACGGAAGGTAAAGTCGAAATTGATAATACTAAGATGCCTGATGATGCATACCAAAATGATATTCTGGGCAATATGGTTTTGAAAATAAAATTGAAAGAAGGTGAGCATATTTCCAATGCTAAATTAAATGGTAAAAATATCGGAGTGTTTTTTGAAGATGCCGGTTTTGGCTTTATATATTTACCACAGTTAAAGCAAAAGTCATACGATTTGGAATATACTTTGGGTAATAGTTTTCCTGATGCATATATCTATAATAATGGCACCTACAATGCATATATCTTTGAAAGAATCAATAATATATACAAGACCAAAATAAGATTGTATGGAACTCAAGATATAGTTTTCAAAGGTATAGCAAAGCCCAATAAAATCAGTATCGACAATAAGAATATCACTATTATAAAGGAAAAATACGATGCAGAAAATAATCAATTGACTTTAACATTAAGTGCAAGAGACATGCAAGGAGAAACAGGTGTGATAGAGATAGGGTAAGATATTAGATTTATTTCTTTGTGTCTTCTCCGTGTTTCTTTGTGTAATAATTTTTTATTATATGATGTGTGTTCAATGCTTCATCATTTTCATTTTGTTCATCCAAAAATCAAAATCTTCAGGCATCATATTGATTTTAAATGCTCGCATCAAAAATAGGATAGCAAATATAATCATAAAGACAGGATAAAGCTTTCTTAAAAATGTTCTGAATCTGGTACTCAAAAGATGTCCACCATATCCCAATGCCATCATCATAGGCATAGTACCAATACCGAAAAGTATCATATACAGTACGGAATTCAATACTCCACCGGTAGCTATAGCTGCGACGATAGCCATATATACCAATCCGCAGGGTAGAAATCCATTTAGAATTCCTATGTATAAAAATGATTTAATAGTGGCGTTTTTCAGCGATTTAGCCAATAGTTCTTTTACCTTCTTATTAAATTTCCCAATTACCGGTATTTTTAAAGCTTTTGATTCAACATCAATCGAAAAAATAGCAATTATAATAAGTAAAACGGCAAGTGTAATTAAAAACCATTTCTGAATACCCATCGTAAAAAAGCCTTTTCCAACAATGCCAAACAATAAGCCGAAAAATGCATAGGTTATAATACGACCGAGATTATATACCAGTATCTTAAAAAATGTTTCTTCCTTGGTTTGCATACCAACACGATAAGGAAGTGAAATTGCAATTGGTCCACACATTCCGGCACAGTGCATACTGCCAATAAGTCCCATTAATAAAGCTGTCCAAAGATACATATTTTTTAATTTAAATAAAAATCTTGTTCATCCAAATATTTAATATCATCACCGACCCAATCTACATTAACTTTCCATTTGCCCCTTGCTATTTCCGATATTGGTATTATTTGTTGATTATTATCATTGACTTTTACTTTGATTTTTTTATCTAGTTTTTCATTATTTACTCTATATAGCCAAACTTCTCCTGAGATTTTCTTTATGTTTTTAGGAAAATCTATTTCAAGCACTTTGGTATTATCTTTAAACGCTATTTTTACAGGAGGATTTAATTTACTTGAATTCCTTTTTTTCTGTCCAATCAATTTTTCATAACCGATATCATAGTCGTAATAATTGTCTTTGACTAGCGAATGATCTACTCCTTTTGAGTAAATGACAAAAGAAACCATAGCTACCACAAAACTAGTATAAAAAAGACCAATCGCCCATCCCCAGTGAAATTTAAACTTCATTATAATTAAATTTTAGTTACAAATTTATAAAAAAAAGGAGAAAGTAGAATCATTTACTTTCTCCTTTTTTTTATTTATGTCTGTTTCAAGACTATTGTATAGCACACAAGTTATTCGATTTTTTTTTCTCAGTCTTCACGCGACTTGGGAACAATAGAACCTTTGCCCTGTCAAAAAAAACTTGATAAGCGAATGTCTCAGACTTCGCTAAAGCACTACTCCTACGTTGATGCATTGCAAAATAATTAATGCGGCCCTAAAAAGTTAGTTTTGGGCTCATCTACAATTTTACCGTCTGCCAGAACCTGAAACTTAATAGGTGTTTTGTATCCTTCCATTTCAGATACAGGAATAGTAACGATTATACTACCCGTAGCTCTACCAAATTTAGGTATCAAATCAACCTTATCAGGAATTGGTTTTAATACTGCATCTTTTATATTGGTTACTTTAAAAGTTACATTGTGAATATCTCCTGATGTCTTATTTATTAATTTATAATTGTACAAATTTACAATATGAGTAGAATCACCTTGAACATATTGATAAGTCATTCCGGGAGTTCTAAGAATAATCCCTTCAACTTTAACTCTGTTTAATGCAACTACCGTAAGTAACCCTAAAATCAAAAATAAGACTCCTGTATATGCTTTAGCTCTAGTAGTAAATTTGAAAGGTTCTCTATTTTTAATTGATTTTTCAGAAGCATATCTAATCAAACCTTTTGGTTTGTGAATTTTTTCCATCACGATATCACAAGCATCCATACAAGCCGTACAGTTAATACATTCCAATTGTGTGCCATTACGAATATCTATACCGGTGGGACAAACAGCAACGCATTGGTGACAATCAATACAATCGCCAAAGTCTTCCTCTTTTGCTTCACCAGCTTTTATTTTTTGAATTCTTTCTTTTTGAGAAGCTCTGTTTTCCCCCCTATAAAAATCATAATGCACAACTATGGAGTCATCGACTAGCAATACGCTCTGCATCCTTCCATAAGGACAGACATTTGTACATACTTGTTCTCTAAAAAAAGCAAAAATGAAGTAAAACATCATCGAAATAATAAATATTACTGCAAACATTGTAAAGTTTGCCATAGGATTTACCCAAGTTTCACCAATATGTTCTATTCCTACAATAAAAGACAAACCGAAGCTAACAACGGTAAAAGCTATAATAAGAAAGATCAAATGTTTTAAAGCTTTTTTGAAAATTTTGGAATTACTCCAGGGGGCTTCATTTAACCTTTTTTGAGCACCCGCATCACCCTCAATCAAGTATTCAATTCTACGATATACAAGCTCCATAAAAATTGTTTGGGGACATAGCCATCCGCAGAAAAAACGACCAAATACAAAAGTGAACAGTACAATGAATATCATCAGAGCAACCATACCAATTGCAAAAAGGTGGAAATCTTGAGGGGTAAATACCGCCCCAAAAATTATAAACTTTCTCTCAAAGATATTTAATAAAAATAATGGCTGATTCTCATATTTTAGAAGTGGCAATATAAAAAGTACAGCAATCAAAAAATATGCAATTATTCTTCTTCTGTTAAACCAAGTACCTGATGGCTTTTTAGGGTATATCCATCTTCTTTTACCTGTATCATCTACAGTAGAGAGTCTATCTCTAAAACTCACTTCCTTACCTTTATTATCTTCCATAATTTTGAGTTAATATGATTAACTAATTTATAACGATTAAAAATAGTAAAAAAATAAAGACTACACCCTAAAAGGACGTAGTCTTTATCATATTTAGAAAGTCATCTAAATTATTTAGGGTCTCCTGCGTAAACTTTAGGGGTTGGTGGATTAGTTCCTTTAAGTTTTACCAATATATAACTGGCGACTTCTTGAATCTGCTTTGCAGAAATTTTTCCATCCCAAGTCAACATTCCTTTTTCAGGAACCCCTTGTTTGATTGTTTTAAACACGCTTTTGATATCTCCGCCATGTATCCATTTGTCATCTGTAAGGTCTGGACCGATAATACCTCCGCCATCAGACCTGTGACAAGATGCACAGTTAGCCTCAAAAACCTTTTTGCCTTCAGCCAATGCTTTTTCATCATTCATTAGCTTAGCAGTATTCTCATTAATATTGCCACCTGTTTTTTTCAAATAGGCATCCACATCTGCCTTGGCTACAGCCATCTCTTCAGTGTATTCTTTCGCAGATGACCAGTCACCAATAACGTGATATCTTACCAAATAAACAACGGCAATAAATATAGTAATATAAAAAAGCCACAACCACCAGGGTGGAAGGACATTATCCAACTCTCTGATTCCATCATACTCATGATCCAACATTATATCAGCCTCTTTCTCAATAGAAGTTGTTTTTGTTAATATTTGCATTAATTTTTTCCACATAGGATAAATATTTTAATGATTAAATAAATGTTTATTAATAATTACTCTCCTCAATTTCACCATCCTCCAATGGTAAATTGGCGTCATAAGCATCCATTTCTTTAGATCTCATTGCAGTGACTACAAAAATAGTAATCAACAGCACAAAGAAAAAAATCAAAGGACCAATTGCCATCCAATTTATTCCGGCTTCTCCGGAATTTATCAAGTATTTTATTCTACTTATCATTATTTCATAGTAGTTTCACCTTTACCAATATCGGTACCCAATCTTTGTAGGTAAGCAATAAGAGCAATTATTTCTTTATTTTCCAAACCGGGAGTCTTAATACCGTTTTCTTTTAAGTTAGCTGTTATTTCTTTAGCTTGTTTCTTAGCTAATTCCACAGCTTTTTTCTCAAATCCATCAGCATAAGGTGTTCCTAGCATTCTTAGAACATTGATTTTGCTTTCTAAGGTGCTGTAATCAATATCATTTTCTTGAAACCAAGGGTATCTAGGCATAATAGAGCCTGGAGAAGTACTTCTCGGATCAAACATATGATCATAATGCCATTTATTTGGATATTTACCACCTATTCTATGCAAATCCGGACCTGTTCTTTTTGAACCAAAAAGGAAAGGTCTGTCATAAATAAACTCTCCTGCTTTTGAATATTGTCCATATCTTGCAGTTTCAGATCTAAAAGGTCTAATCATTTGAGAGTGACACCCTACACACCCTTCTCTTATATAAAGGTCTCTACCTTCCAATTCAAGAGGAGTATATGGCTTTACAGAAGCAATAGTAGGAGTATTGGATTTAACTAATATAGTTGGAATAATCTCTACCATGCCTCCAATGAAAACTGCTATAAATGCCCAAAAATAAAATGCTCCCATTCTACTTTCTATCCATCTATGCCCTTTGTTTACATGTTGTATTCTTTCTAATGCAGGTGCTTCTGCTTCCTCATTTGCAACAAATCTTCCTTGTTTTGCTGTTTTCCACAGATTCCATACTGCCATTAATAAACCGGTATAATACAAGGTTCCACCCACTGCTCTAATTATAAACATTGGGATTACTTGTGTAACAGTATCAAGGAAATTTCCATATACTAATGTGCCATCAGGAGAGAATTGTTTCCAACTCAATTGTTCTGTTACTCCTGCCCAGTACATTGGAATAACCCATAAGATAATTCCAATTGTTCCTAACCAAAAATGCCATTCAGCGAGTTTTATTGAATAAAGTTTAGTTTTGTACATTTTGGGAAATAGGTAATAGAACATACCAAATGTCATGAATCCATTCCAACCCAAAGTTCCAACGTGAACATGTGCAACAGTCCAATCAGTATAGTGAGTAATAGCATTTACAGATTTTATTGACATCATTGGTCCTTCAAAAGTTGACATACCATAAGCGGTAATAGCTACAACAAAGAATTTTAAAACAGGATCTTGTCTCACTTTGTCCCAAGCACCTCTCAATGTCAACAAACCGTTAAGCATACCTCCCCAAGATGGAGCGATAAGCATAAGTGACATAACTGTACCCAGTGATTGAGCCCAATCAGGTAATGATGTGTAAAGCAAATGGTGAGGTCCTGCCCAAATATACAAGAAAATCAATGTCCAAAAGTGTATTACAGATAACTTGTATGAATACACAGGTCTGTTTGCAGCCTTTGGTACAAAATAATACATCAATCCAAGATATGGTGTGGTTAAGAAAAATGCAACGGCATTGTGTCCATACCACCATTGAATTAATGCGTCATGCACCCCGGCAAAAACAGGATAACTTTTCATCATAGAAACTGGTATCTCAAGGTTGTTACCAACGTGAAGCATAGTGATTGTAATCCAAGTTGAGATATAGAACCAAATAGCAACATAAATATGACTTTCCCTTCTTTTGACTAAAGTCATAATTAAGTTGATGCCAAATGCAATCCAAGATATCGCAATACCAAGGTCAATAGGCCATTCTAGTTCGGCATATTCATGTGAGCTCGTAATGCCCAAAGGTAATGTTATCGCAGCTGCTAATATTACTGCTTGCCAAGTCCAAAAATGGAAGCAACCTAGTTTTTTGCTCCACATTGGTGTTTTGACTAATCTCTGTGTGGAATAATAGACTCCGGTAAATATTGCGTTACCTACAAATGCAAAAATAGCAGCATTTGTATGAAGTGGTCTCAATCTACCGTATGTCATCCAAGGTATTCCCAGATTCCAATCCGGTAAAAATAGCTGGAATGCGATTGTAAGACCTACCAAAAGTCCTATGATTCCAAAGACAATCGATGCAATTGCAAATTTGCGCACGATGTCATTGTCATAATAAAATCGATCAATTTTTGTCATAAGTTTCAGCGTTTTGTTAAAAAATGTAAATTCTAGTTTTGAAAAAAATAATATTTAGTTTATTTTTTTTTATCTCCGTTGTTTTTCCCTTTATTTATCTCTGTGTCGAAAAGCATTCTGATACCTGGTGTTGTAGAGTCATCAAATTGACCGTTTTTTACTGCAATAAAGAAGGCTACAAGAAATCCTACTGCAACTACTGCACCCATAAATATTAGTAAATAAATAGCTTCCATCTGTGTTTGAATTACATTAAACAGGACAAAAGTAATTAATAATATCAATTTATCAAAATATAATAATAAAATATATAATGGAGAAACTACATGAAGTTGCCCGAACGTTAATTTATAGTTGAATATAATAACAGATATATATACTTAAACAATACTTTAAATCTATATTATTTAATGTTTTTTTATTATTTTTAGTCATGAAAAGGAAAGGGTGACAGTTAGTACAACGATCACCCTTATACAAATTACTATGAAATCACTTCTAAATAACTAAAACTATTTAGCGCTTGCAAAAGAAAATCAAAAGGTGAAATTAGAACCAATTTAAAATTTGATATGTTATCTTACAGGCACTATTTAGTCACTAAATTACTTATTAAGCTTTACCGGTTGATATCTCAACTTTTATACAATAACTACCGAGCTTATACTAAT
>Ga0256831_1002113_pt1 | contig 10441 bp, 13 predicted proteins | sample 132544metaG_FD_189087 | JGI IMG/M metagenome (GOLD analysis project Ga0256831, IMG submission 189087) | Hydrothermal vent microbial communities from Lau Basin, Pacific Ocean - 132-544 | ecosystem: Environmental > Aquatic > Marine > Hydrothermal vents | place: Pacific Ocean: Lau Basin | collected... | reverse complement strand
TTAACTGGGCAAAGGAGCAGGGAGTTAACAGGCTTGACAGGGTTCAGTATGAGCACGTTAGAGACTTTCTCCTCTCTAAGTCTGAATACTGCTCAATGAGGACCCTGAAAGTAAACGCTTCTGCTCTCAGGAAGTTTTTTGAGACGGTAGGAAGGGGAGACATTGCCGAGAGGATAGGAGAGGATTACCAGGAGATTTACTCAAAGGGGAGAGCTCCCGGTAGAGCTCTGGCGTTTGCTCATCCTGAAAGGGTTATTTCCCTGCTTAAAGAGGACGTTCATAAGGCTATAGCAGAGCTCCAGCTTTTAACGGGAGCTAGGATAGGAGACGTTAAAAAGATTCAGGTTCTTCTGGAGGATAAAAAGGTCGTAATCACAAAGAGCAAAGGCGGAAGGACCAGGGAAATTGATTACTCCGATCGTCCTGAAAAGTTTGAGAGGATAAAAGAGCTTGTTGGGGAGCTCCAGGAGTATCTCAAAGGTTCCTCGTGGAGCTCTGTAAGGGAGAGCTACTACAGGGACCTTAGACAGGCAGTTTGCCGTTCAGGAGAGATATATACGGGTTCCCATGCGTTTAGAGTCAACTACGTCAAAGAACGACTGAAGGAGCTCCGGGAGAGAGGATACTCCGAAAAAGAAGCACTCCAGATAATTGAATACGAAATGGGCCACTCCCGTATAGAGATGAGCGCTTACTATTCACGAGGGTAGTAAATGACCCGGAAGGACTTGATAGATAAAGTAGCTAAGGAATTCGGACTGAAGAAGAAGGACGCTGAAGCTATTGTGAAATTTATTTTTCGGGAAATAGCGGAGAGTGTAAAGAGGGGTGAAAGGGTATCTATTCAGGGATTTGGAGCTTTTGAATTGAGGGAACTGGCGAAGAGGAAAATAAGGAATCCGAGGACGGGGGAAATGATAGATTTTCCAAAAAGGGAAAAGGTGGTTTTTGTATCAAGACTATAGCTTTGTGATATCTTTAATATCTAATAATAGACCATGTTATCTAAAGTTAAGGTGTAATATTAATAGATTAAACTCAAATTCTATATCATCGTCACTTGGAAAAGATATTTCATCACTCTGAAGAGGCATTAACTTGATGAGATTTTTTCGGTTGTTTATATGAAATGTTTCTCCTATTCCTATTGCTAGGAATATTCCTTTTGCTTTTTTCTTCTTTATGTGGAAGTCCATTATAAATTTGAATGTCCTGTTACTTTCGTATAAACTTTTGATGAGTTTTAGGATGTAAAAAACTTTGCTTGTTTGATCTGTCTTTTTTAGCGCATTCGGTGTTTGTTCCTTCATAGGAACTGTTTTGAGATTTTCTATTATATTACTGATGGCCTTTTCAAATGAATTTGACCTTAGAGGAATGTTAACTTCTATATAGCTATTGAGAATGATTTTTTCCGTATTAATTTGTTGAATTACTACTTCTTGAATTATTTCTTCATGTATCTTGTTTTTCTTCCTTTTAAGGAGCTTGCTTACCCCAAGGAAATTTATGAATGATTGATTATTTCCGATAACAAATAGTTCTATATCTTTATCCAGCCTAAAAGTCCTTTCTGACAGTGATAGAGCTAAGAATTTTCTTTCTATGGGAGCTTGAGGGTCAAAGTACGATGCGTGTTTTACAGTGGGAGAAACCTTGTAAATTTTCTCTTTTTCTTCCGGGAGAAGGGAAGTTATGTACATCTGACAATTTTCAAATTCGTTATTTATTTCTTCTACCGATTTTAGATAGTGCATTAGTAATTCTTTCGCTGTCGGAAAATCAAGACAGTATTTCACTATTGAATGAGTAAAGAGAGCCTCTCTTCCTCCTGAGTCTAAGCTAATCCTGAACTTAATGTTATTCTCATATTTTGCTATGTTGCTAACTAATTCTTTTAGATGAAGAGGGATCATAAAGTCTATTTCTTCTTTGCTGAATGTTACGTTCTCAAATTCGTAGATTAAAAATTTGGAAAAGTTGACAGCCAAATGAATTGTTTCGTTCTTATTATTGATGATTATACAACATATATTTGGTGTTCTACATTCAGTGGGATGATATTCACATAGAAGTACGGATTCCTGCTCTTGAAGAAAAAGTTTTGCAGGTATAATGGGGAGAAAGATATTCATTCTTCTATGTTTAAAGCAGCTCTGTCTAAAGAAGTCATAAAGGGAAGTTTCATTCTTTAAAGCTTTGGTAATGTTCTTTATTGTGTTAAAATCTAATATATAATGGTTTCTATCCTTCTTCATATAGCAGTTTCTAAGTTCTCTAATTTTTTCTTTTAATTTCTCTCTTTTTGATTTCATTAGTTCCCTCTTTATGTATTTATATTTTGTTCCCTAATAAAATGTTGAGAGAAGGGTAATTCCATATCTCTGGATATAGTAAATTATACTTACTGGGATGGAAAGGAGAAATTTTAAGAAGGTTCTTATCGCGAGGAATGTGATAGGAGAAATCTGTCAATGAGATACCCTTTTTTAGGAAAGCTGATATGTAATCACCTACAAAACGATGGAAGTACGGAAAGAATGTTTCTATTCCTTCATCTCCTATGATTGGGTATTTAGCCACGTATCTCCATACGACGAAATCTCCTTTCCGAAGCTCTTTTTGGTCCATTAAACTTATTACCTTTTTGTGCCTTAGTATTTCAACGAATAGAGGGCATAGAAATGCGTGTATCTGTAGAGATTTTATTTCAGCATTTATGTTGAAATTCTCAAGTGTAGTTAACCAGTCAGCAATGTTGTGTATGACGAAAGATGAAAATATTACGTCAAATCTTTCGATCTCTAGAGGTTTTGAAATATCTGCTTTAACAGTATAGATTCTCTTAATGTTATTTAAACTTTTTCTTTCAAGGTTCTTTCGGGTACATTTGAGAAGCTGGTCAGTTAATTCAATACAGGTAACTTCAAACTGGCTTTTAGGAAAGTGTCTTGATAGAATCTCTAAAAAGAGACTTGTCATGATTCCATCACCGCAGCCAAAGTCTGCAATCTTCAAAGTTTTCTTTTCTGCTAAGTGACTCTTACTAATTTGGGATTTGTTTAAGACCTTATTAAGCTCTTTGTATACAAATAGTTCTTTATAGTTGTGTTGGGTTTCGCATTTCCAATTTTCTCCTAATGTTTTCCAAATCTTCTCTGCCCAGTAAGTCCACTTTTTAAGTCGTTCCATAATTACTCCCTTCAGGAAAGCTTTTGAAGAAGTTCTGTGTCGTGGGTTATCAGAATAACGCTTCTATTTTTGAAGTCTTCCTGTAAGAACTTTAAGGTTAAACCTTGGCATCTTGAGGAACTAAATGCTGTGGGTTCATCTAAGATTATCAGCTGAGAATTGGAAGCTGAAGCTAGAGCAATACTGAGTAGTTTTTTTTCTTCAATGGTTAAACTATTTGGGTCTTCTTTTCTTTTGTGGTTGAGGCTAATTTTTTCTAAGAGTTCATCTATATCGGATTCTTGGAGGGAGTTGTTAACTGCTAAGAGTTCTTCCTCTATGGTGGGGAATGTAAAGAAGTTGGTAGGGTTGCTTGGAACGAAAAAAGGAGAGGTGTATAGTCGTACTTTCCCTTTTTGGGGTTTAATAATCCCGCATATCAACTTAGCAAGTGTGGTTTTTCCGCTACCATTGGGACCAACTACGGCTACTTTTTCTCCTTTCTTAATAGTGAGAGAGAAATCCTCTATTAGCTTTTTGCTTGAAGAGTAAGAAAAGCATAGGTCTTCTATTTGAAGAACAGGTTTTAAGTCTTTCGTATCTTCTTTTTGAGTGAGCTTATAGACCTTAAAGCTTCTTGAGTTATGTGTTGCAAGTTTAGGGCTCTGTGCGTTTTTATTGTAGTTTCTTGAGAGTTCTCCATTATTGATGTCTAAAATAAAATCGCTGAAGTTATTAACTATGTATGGAAGGTCATATATCAAAATAATTTTCCCTTCCTTTCTCTCGTTCAAAATTTGCAGAAGTGTGTTTTGGCTCTCAAAATCAAGACCGCTTGCGGGATATATTAGGGCCCATATCTCTGGATCTGTAATTAATTGAGAAGCTAATATGCTTTTCTGAAGTTCGCCAGTAGAAAGAGAGAAAGGTGATCTTTGTGACAAATTCTGTATTCGGAAAATGTTGAGGGTAGAGAGTGTTTTATCTTTAATATCTTTAGAGCATCTATTTTCAGCTGGAAGAGCTACTTCTGTGGCTACGGTTACTCTTAGGCCTGATAGTTGGGTTTGGGGGGACTCAAGGAATAGCTGTGTTCTGAATTTTTCTATAGGGGGGGATACCTGAATTTTGAACTTAAGATCAGGGAATAAGCTTCTGTAACCCAGTAGGCCGTAGAAGAAAAGTTTTGCTTTGAGAAAATCGTCAGATTTTATTCCTATAATGTTTCCTTGTTGAAGAGAAATGTTTTGCAAATGTATAAGAGGCGGTGAGTTTGTGCCTTTTGAGACCTCAAAGTGCTTTATGTCTACTCTCATTTACAACCTCTCTTGAAGGAAATGAAGGAAGAAAAGAAGGGAATAAACAAAGTAGGCAACAATAACAAGGAAGTCTTTTCTGGAAAATTTGAATTTTCTAAAATGGTCAATATTTTTGCAGTCTGTATAGGCTATTCCTTTATTGTGATAAGAAATTGCATAGTACTGCAAATCTTGGAATAGGCTTAAGAACAGGCTTCTTACAAGAAGAGGTAGTAGTTTTAACCTGTGTCGGAAAGAGCCCCAGTTGTTGCCAAATTTGAGTTTTTGGTAGGCAAGGTTTGTTATGAAGTTATTCTTTGATACTTCTAAGAAGTAGAAGATGCTTATTAAGGTAACTACTGCTTTTGTTGGTAGAACCTTGGATAACAGATAGTATACTTCTTCTCGATCCAAGAGATTGTAGCTTATTGAAAATGATGTTAGGAAAATAGAAATTCTACATAGATATTTAACCACGAATTCTATGTTATCTAGCAAAATCATTGAATGTCTTATGTCTACTATGTAGAGAAAGGTTAATGTAATGAGAGCTATGCTCAGTAAGTATATGGAGTTTATTGCAACTTTTCTGTGTCCTTTAAAGGAAAGGAACAATAGTACTATGATGTTTGCTGTTAAACATAGGATTGGTTGAATAGCGTATAGATAGAGGAAGCCTTGAAGAAAGGATAAAACTAAAAGTAACTTGCTAGTTGGATGTAGCTTATTCATCTTTCTTAAGCTGTTGCTTTATATTTTCGGGGATTGTTTTGAGAAGGTAATATGCGATTATGCTGGTTATCATTTTGTCTATGGGATCTGTGCTTATTCCTGCCAGAATGGTACTTTTGAGAATATTATTTCCGACTTGCTTAAAGAAAACGATTAGACTATCTAGTCCTGATAGAGTAACGCCTCCAAATAGGTAGGCCGTTACAGGAGCGGAAACAAGAGCTGCAATTACACCTATCAGGAGTCCTCCAAGAATAGTTGCCGGTAAGTTTTTTAGATAGCCAAACCTTTGTAAATAGTAAGCTGTTGTGGCAATAGCAATGGCTGTTCCTGCATAAGCCAAGTATGTTGCATGAGCCGTGAAGGCAAGAATAACAATAGCGAGGAGCCCTACAGCTATAGCTTCCTTAAGTCCGAGGAGTACAGCTGCCATTACAGTTCCTATTGAATCAAGAAACAGAGGGATTTTGAGAGCAGAGACAATAGTTCCTATTAGGATGTTGAGCAGAGATAGGACTATTACGACTAACCACCTCTGGTAAGAAACGATGGAAAGGGTCTTTTTCATCTTGTCCTCCAATAACTTTTGATAGAAGAAATAATTCTTTATTGGGGAAATTTTAGACTTCTTGCTTTGGAAATTTTCCTATGAAATTTTCAGGGATTTCTTTCAAAGAAAAAAGTTGAAAAAACCTTTCAACTGAAAGTTAACAAAAAGAATCAATTGATGATCAAGTAGGTTTAGAAAAAAATGAATAAAAAGATTGAAGGAGAGAGTCATGGGAGAGCATGGAACTCTTAATCTTTTTCTCCTTATCTCTGGAACTCTTGCAGGTTTCTGGCTTTTGAAGACGTTGCGTATTGTCAAGGATTTTGTCTTCCTTGGTCTTTCACTTTACCTCCTGTCTCTTTTTTTCCTCGCTAAGACAGGAGTAATAACAATTCATCCAGAGAAGCTTCAGGAGATGTACAAGGCTATAGAAGCTTGGTTTGAGGCTTTTGCAGACTGGATTCTGATGCTTTTGAAAAGTTACTCAACTTAGAGGTTGAAAATAGGAGGGATTTCCAGCAATGCAAACTAGAACTAAAAGGAAAGAGGTGGGTATGAAGTCATTAAGAATGAATTATTCAAGTCAAATAAATACTATGGAAAACTTTAGGATGAAATTTTCACAGGAAAATTTCATAGTTTTCTTTCAAAGGAAAGGATATAAGAAAAGTTTCTGTCAAAAAATAGTTTTTATTAGGAATACAGGGGAAAAATTGATATTAAATCAAATTGAAGGAGGTGAGTAAAAATGAGGAAGCTGTTGATCTTTGCTACCGCCTTTTTAAGTTGCACAGTTGCGAGTGGAGCGGAAAAACCTAAGGCAGAGGTGTTTGTTGATATTTCTTCCAGTATGAAACCCTTTATCAATCAAACCAAGGAAGCGATAGCCAAGGTAGAGGACTACCTTGAAAAGAAAGGATTTGAAGTCAAGCTTTTTTCTTTTGGTGAAGATGTAAAGGAACTGAAGGGAATTAAGAGCTACAGACCTGAAGAGCATGACACCAATTACTCAAAGCTGCTAAGGCACTTGGAGACTCATGAGGACACAATAGCGGTAGTGATTACAGATGGCAAAATTCCTGCTAGAAGGCTCGATGATATTAAAAAGATTAAGGAAGAAGGAGCTCTCCTTAACGACGCAGGGAATGTTATTTGCTCCCTTACAGTAATAGAGCCAACCAAACTGGTAGGGGAATTTTCGTCAGTTTCAGGGAGCTACAAAGATTACAAGAAGGTTTTAGATAAGTGCATCACTTCGTGGGAGACTCTTCACGGAGAGGGGAAAGGGAACGTAGCTTCTGTTCAATCACCGGTCCTTATAAAGACAGTTAGAGAGAAAGGCTTTGAAGCGTTAGGAACGAAAGAACAAAAAGCTGCAGTAAAGACATCCGGGGCTCAAGTGGAAGTGATAATTAGAACAAAGTAACTCAGAGATCTTCGGGGCTTGTGCCCCTTTTTTTAGAACGAACTTAGGGGGGGAAAATGAGGCTCATTATTGCCATAATAGGTTTCATTTGGGCTCTAAACGTTTCGGCCTTGGGAATTGAAATCCCCAGAGCTGGTTTCGGTTATCAGAAAGCCATAATTCTTTTTGATCTGAGCGCAAATGTGCTTACCTGTAAGCAGACGCTAAAGAGAGAGTTCAAGGTGCTTGATCAACTTTTATCAACCTCAAGTCTGAAAAAAGGTGGAGTAAACGCCGTTAGTTTTATCTTTTTTGACAAGGAAGTTCTTGGGACATCTACGGTAGAAGCAAAAGAACATCTTTTTAAGGAAAAAGACTTTAAGGAGTTCTCAGAGCAGGTGAAAAGAAACTTTGCTTCCTTTTACAGGAAAACTGTGACTAAATCAGGGAATCAACTAGCAGACCTCTATGGAGCTTTGGTTTATAGTTTGAGCCTAGTTAGCGATAGGAAAACTACCATAATTGTAGTATCTCCTGGCATCCAAAACTTTAACAGAGACGTTCTAACCTCTCTTCAGCTACCTGAGAACGTAAAGAGAGTATTTTTCCTTTCTCATCCTTTTGAATGTACGAGCTACTCTGAAAGCTACAAATACAAAGCTTTCCAAACATATGTCGTAGATTATTGGAAACGTCTTATCAGTCCTATAAGCAAGGTAGAGTTCCTCTATAGCTTTTAAAAGAACTATCTGCATAAAAGGGGGAGCAAATGAAAAAAGTTATTTTCATCATCATTTGCTTCATGTTCTTGACTTCTCTCTCAATTAGAGCAGAAAACCTCTCTATTGAGGAGCTAATAAACAGTAAAGAAGTTGGCATTGAAGAAGTGCATAAGGAGCAAGGAGGGGCTCAAAAGGAAGCAAATGAACAGAAGAAACAAACAGAAGAGGGAATAAAAGCCTTCTTAAAGAAATATTTTGAAAATTTTGACAATTTCAAGCTTCTCGTAGTTCTCACTTTACCCATTTCTGCTTTTCTAGCTGCAACATCTTCCTTGTCAAGCTTGGCTGAAGAACGCTACGAACGTATGCAGTGTCAACTAAAGAGAATGGAAACTTTAGCTTCAAAGCTTAACAAGGAATTGGAGGAGCTTGACTCAGAACTTCAACTTTTAATGGAGGAAAGAAAAAGATTAGCAGAAGCCTTAATAAACGGGGGAGTAATAAGGAAACATCCGATAGACAATTCCCTGAAGGTTAGGGAAAAGTGGTTGGATAGGCTTGTGGAAGTAAAAAGAGCTCTCCTTGAAAAATTTTACGTAGCAGGAGGTAGCTATGGTAAAACCGCCTAGGTTAGCTGAGCGTGAAGCACGAAGTAAGTATGAAGAGCTCCTCAAGGAAAAGGAGCTTATAGAGGCTCGTATAAAGGAAATTGATGAAAGGATACGTTCAAGTTTTCCAACTATAGAGTTCTTGACCGACAAAAAGGGAGTTAAAGAAAGACTTGAAGAGCTTGATCAGGAAATAGCCTCTTTGCTTGAGAAGCGTGAGAAACTCCTTACACAGTTAGAGGAGGTAAATCAAAAAATTTCAGAACTGGAATCTGCAGAAAGTGAATGGGGCCGCATTTCTCGTAACCTTAAACGTCCTATTAAATGGGGAAAAGCGTTAGTGGGAATAGTTAGTGTTATTATAGCTGCAAGAATTTTCACTACAGCAGACCTTTATAACCAAACATTTGGCATAATTCCTGGAGTCCTATCTCTTTTTAACGTTAAGCTTCATGATGAATTGGCTAAGAAAATAGTTCTTCTTGCAGACTTCATCCTTATAGAAAGCATAATAGCTCTATTTATTTACTTCATAGCGAAAGCTTTATTTTTAGCTTTTGACTCAGTTTTCAATATTATAAACAATAATAAGTTGCAGATTTTCTTTTACGTCTTAGTTTCTCTTGCTTCTCTACTTGTTGTGCTTTTTACATTCTTTGCTCTTACTGTTGACTATTAAAGGAGGACAGGAATGAATACCTTAGTTAAGGAATTTCAAGAAATTAGCGATGAAATCTCAACGTTTAAAGGATTGGTAGACGATCATCTGCAGGCCTTAAATGATTTTTATGAAAAGCTTAGTAGTGTGGGTATAGAACCTGACAAGACGAAAGTAATGAACTATATGGAAACGGTAATAGGTTCCTTTGAGAGGAAGCTTATGTACCGTAGGAAAAGAATAAACGAAGAGATTGGTAGAATAGAATCGTTGATATCGGAGTATCAAAATCTTGAAGTGGTTTTAAAAGATGATTTAGAGAGAGCATTAGAAGAACTTAATGCAAATAAAGAAGAACTTGAGGCTATAAGAGCTAGCCTTGACCATTTGGAGGAAGAACTTAACGCAATAAGGAGAAAGTATCAGGAATAGTAAAAGTAATTAAAGTTCATATGGGAACGGTAATTTTGAGTGTTCATCTTGGAAGGGGTAAGCGTCCTTGATTTCCTATAAATTTTTCCTCTGATGGAGAATTCTATTCGCAGAACTGTAGGTGGTCGTAAATAAGAAAGGTGCTCATGAGTATCTGTTAAATAGTTCAAGAAGGAATTTTTTCGTAATTTTTGCCTACCTTTTTCCACTTTTCTGGTAGAAGAGAGGATTTGGAAGAACGTCTTATACTTATTCTCGGCACTTACAGGTCTAGGTCTCTTATGGTTTACACAAGTTTTCCTTAACTCCCCTTTTGACACTTTTCGTTCGCGAAGCAAATTGATAACGGAAACGAAAGGAACACTTGGAGTTATTTGGTCAATTGACTTTTGACATGGTAAAATGAAAGCTTAAGGGGAGGAGCTGCCACTCCTCCACCCAAGCGAGAATGGAAGATAAGTTGAAGTATTTCTCAGCTAATTGGGTCTAAGGAAATTATAACCCTGCTTGGGTGGACTTCAAGGGGTGGCTGGCTCCTCCGCTGAGAAAGTAGCGGAGGAGTGAGATGTATAGAAGCTTTGCAGGACAATACGAACCGCAGAGGAACAACCTTCAGCAGGAATTTGAGGCTAAGAACAATATTCTCAGATCCCGATTTCTAGAAGTTGCTCCAGTTGACTATCTATCAATGATTTTCCCGGATAAGGGGTATAAAGATGAGCTAATAGTTGTTTTCGGAACGGTTAAAGACAAGAGTGGCAACATTATAGAGAGAGGAACCGTAAAGAGAATAGCCCTTGAATACATCTGGGATATAACCTGGCGTTCAAATGCTTACATTCCCTACTGCGACTTCATAAAGAAC
>Ga0256831_1002112_pt1 | contig 10443 bp, 10 predicted proteins | sample 132544metaG_FD_189087 | JGI IMG/M metagenome (GOLD analysis project Ga0256831, IMG submission 189087) | Hydrothermal vent microbial communities from Lau Basin, Pacific Ocean - 132-544 | ecosystem: Environmental > Aquatic > Marine > Hydrothermal vents | place: Pacific Ocean: Lau Basin | collected... | reverse complement strand
GCTTAAAAAAGTTATTATATCAGCATGTTGCCTGGTTATATTTCCCGTGGATCATAATTGTTGCATGTGCTGTAGGGGCGAATTTATTCGCCTTAAGAAAAGCGCCATTTTATCTGCCATACCTTGCACAAGGCGGCTGAAGCCGCTCCTACGTCCTTGGGTTGTTAGCAAGGCCTGCCTTAGGATTTTTTACCTGAATTTACAACTCCCTGCAGTCTGCAAGTAAAGCGGCCATTTCTTCCTTTTTTGCCAGGGCACAGTCAACAGATCCCTCCCTGGCACCGGTCTCCATCTCCAGGGCCAGTAACCGTACGCCTTCGATGCCAAGACTTGCCGCCGCGCCCTTGATACTGTGTGCGGCCGCAACAACACCCGGGGCATCACCTGCGTCAGCCGCCCGGCAAAGCTGCTCGAAATCCTGAGCGGCAGAATCCTTAAACAACTCCAGCAATTCTTCCAGGAGTTCTTCATCCCCAGCGGTCTGCTCAAGGGCGAATTCACGATTCCATAACAAGGTGCTCATACTCTCTCCTCAGGTTCATCAAGGGTATTGGTTTTTCCCTGCAGCCTCTCAGTCTCCTCTACCACCTTCTTTACGTCGGCAAAGGGAATCTGTCCCCGGCGAATACAGCTCAGGGTTCCTTCCAGGCAGCTCACCATCGTGGTTGCGCAGACACCGGCTGTCCGGCCCCCATCGAGAATCATGTCAACCTCAGCTCCAAGACAGTCGGCAACCCCCTGGGCGGTATCCTGGGGAGGACGACCGGAAATATTGGCGCTGGTCGCGGTTATCGGCCCGCCAAAGGCTTTGGCAAGTTCGATTGCCACAGGATGGGAAGAACATCGGACAGCCACGGTTCCGGTACCCGCGGTCAGAAGAGGGGGAAGATGGGACCGGGCCGGAAAAACCAGGGTCAGAGGTCCCGGCCAGAATCTCTCCATTAACACCCGGCTGGCAGGAGGCACCTCCTGCGCCAGCAGGGCAAGCTGGTCACAAGAGGAAATAATGGTTGGCAAAGGTTTGTCTTTCCCCCTCTGCTTGACAGCAAACAGACGCTCCAGGGCCTCCGGGTCAAACGGATCCGCTGCCAGTCCGTACCAGCTTTCCGTGGGAAAGGCGACCAGGCCGCCCTGCCTGAGCAAAAGAGCCGCCGGTCTCATCCCGACTTCTGGCGGAATTGGTCCGGGGCCCTGTTGACTACGCTCTTTGGTCAAGTTCTTTATTCTTCTCTTTTACCTGTTCTATCATGGACAGCCGCTGTTGTTCAAGGGCTGCCGCGATCTTTGCATCGTTTATGGCAAGAATCCTTGCCGCAAGGACAGCCCCGTTCCTGGCACCAGGCCCGCCGATACCCATGGTGGCCACCGGAATACCCGGCGGCATCTGCACGGTTGACAACAGGGCGTCAAGGCCATGTAAGGAAGAGGCGTCAAGGGGAACGCCTATCACCGGCAGCCGGGTATGGGCGGCCACAACACCGGCAAGATGGGCAGCCATGCCGGCCCCGGCAATGATCACCTCTATGCCGCGTTCAGATGCCGTAGAGGCATATTCAACCGCCAGCTCCGGCGTTCTGTGGGCGGACACGATCCGCAGTTCATACCTGATCGAAACCGATTGCAGAAAGTCGGCTGCTTTCTCCATAACCGGAAGATCGGAGTCACTGCCCATGATAATACCCACTCGGGGCCCCTTGTCGGCATCCCGGCGTTTCAGGGCCCGGTATCCAATATCACGGCGATAATAACAGCCCGGCCAATGAATGACATCAACCGCCTTGTAGGCCTGGGCAATGGCCTTTTCTATGGTGGGAGCAATAGCGGTTACCCCGAGAACGCGACCGCCGGCGGTGACGGTACGGCGGTCTTTAATCGTGGTTCCGGCATGAAATACAACAACATCCTTGATCCGGGCAGCCTTCATCAGGCCGCGAATGGGTTTACCGGTCGTATAACTGCCTGGATACCCTTGCGAGGCCATAACCACACATACGGTCGGCCGGGGATCAATCTCCAGTTCAACCTCTTCCAGGCGGGCATCAATCACTGCCTCGATCACCTCGACCAGGTCGGTTTTCATCCGCATGAGAAGGGGCTGGCACTCGGGATCACCAAAACGGCAGTTAAACTCCAGTACATTCAACCGATCACCATCGATCATGAGGCCGGCATAGAGCATGCCCTTATATGGCCTGCCTTCGGCCTCCATGCCGCGGATGGTCGGCAGCATGATCTCATTGATTACCCGCATGGCCAGGCCATCCGTCAATACCGGGGCCGGTGAATAGGCGCCCATGCCGCCGGTATTGGGCCCGCGATCACCCTCAAACACTGCCTTATGGTCCTGGGACGAAGGAAGGGGCAATACGGTTTTGCCGTCTGTAAAGGCGATAAACGATGCCTCCTCGCCCCGGAGGAATTCTTCCACCACCACCCTGCCGCCGGCATCGCCAAAGGCCCTTTTCTTGATAATCAGATCAATGGCTTTTTTTGCCTCCGACTTGGTGGCAGCCACGATAACACCTTTACCGGCGGCAAGACCGTCTGCCTTGACCACACAGGGAGCGCCAATCTTGTCCACATATTTTTTTGCTGGCCCGGCCTTGGTAAAAACCTTGTAAGCTGCACTGGGAATGGAATATTTTTTCAGAAAATCCTTGGTAAAGACCTTGCTGCCCTCCAGGATGGCACCCCGGGCAGAAGGGCCAAATATGCGCAGGTCATGTTCTTCAAAGGCATCCACAATCCCAAGGGTAAGGGGATCTTCGGGGCCGACAACGGTGAGATCGATCCCCTTTTCCCTGGCAAAGTCGAGCAACCCCTCAATATCATCGGCCTTGATATTGACACAGGTGGCCAGTTTACGAATGCCGGCATTTCCGGGAGCGCAGTAGATTTTTTCTACTTTTTTTGACTGGTTAAGCTTCCAAACAAGGGCGTGTTCACGCCCACCCGAGCCAATCACCAAAACTTTCATTCCCATCTCCTTATTATTCAGACCACTATGACTGATGAACTCGTAAAAAGTCCAGATATACAGGTACGCGGAGCGAAGCGTAGACTCCGAGGAGTAGTGTTCTGTGGCGGGTCTTGACTATACATGTAGTATGCCAACGAATCGCCACAGGACACACGACGCAGTAGATCGAAGTTTTTACGACGCCATCATGACTGGATTATTCCCTAAGGTGGAGGCGGCATCAATGGACCGGCCTCCCGACCCTGTCCTGAGTTTAGTGTGCCAACATCTGTTTTCCCTGTTACAGAACAGGAACTTTTCAGGTTGGCCTTTAGTTATATTTACGACAAGCATAACAAAAAAAAACAGACCCTTCACCAACTCTGCGAACATGAAGGACAAATCTTCATTTCACTTGACAGAAACAAAAGTTACCTGCTAACATAAATAAATGAGGGTTCATTCATTTCACAACGTTTTCCATTCCCTTCAACGACCAGCCTGATGAAATCATCGGACAAGCAAGTATCAGACAAACATAAAAAAATCATAAAAGCATCGACCAAAGTCTTTGCCAAAAAAGGCTTTTTTAATGCAAGGATTTCCGATATCGCCAAGGAGGCAAAGGTTGCGGACGGGACGATTTATCTCTATTTCAACAACAAATTCGACATCCTCCTGTCCGTATTCGAACAGGAGATAGGGCGACTGGTCGAACAGGTAACAGCCCTGCTTGAAAAGGAAGATGATCCGAGAAAAATGTTGGAAATTTTCATCCGCAAGCACCTGGCGGAGATGAAAAAGAACAGAAACCTGGCCGAGGTCATTCAAATCGAGCTCCGCCAGACCAATAAACTGATCAAGGATTATAGAAACAACCAGTTCAGTGAATATTTAAACATTGTCTCGGCAATTATCAAAAAAGGACAGCAGGAAAAAATATTCAGACAGGACATTCTGCCGGGAATTGCCAAAAGGGCCATATTCGGCGGCCTGGATGAGATCTCACGAGTCTGGAGCCAGAAACTGGAAACGACCTATACTGTGGATGAAGCAGCGAAACAGGTCTCCGACATCTTCCAGCTTGGCATCCTGGCCCCTGCCGACCCGGATTGAATCTGTCAATGGCAATGATTACCGTCTTCCTGTTTACCTTCCTTTAAGGTACGGTCTGGCCTGACCCTGCCGAGGCAAAAAAATTCATATCAGCGAAACGATATTTATTATGGCCGACCAATATGGTTCCGCCACGCTAATTTCTCCCGGTCCTCCTGTCAGCTCGTTTTTCCCTGTTGTTATAGCCGCAAGTCTGATTATGGATGAGGTGAACGGGTAATCTCCACAATCTCGAATTCACGTATTCCACCCGGGGTTTTTGCGACAACATCATCACCGGGTTCCTTGCCCAGCATTGACCTTCCCAACGGTGACAGAACTGAAATAGAGCCTTTCTTCACATCGGCCTCCTCGGGACCGAGAAGCTGGTAGGTTATCTCCTCTTCAGTATCCATGTCCATGAGCGTAACAACGGTGCCAAACACAACCCGTTCCGTGTTGACTGCTGAGCAGTCGATGACCTCGGCCCGGCCAAGTTTGTCCTTGAGCTCCATTATGCGCCCCTCAATCATTCCCTGTCGCTCTTTTGCCGCGTGATATTCGGCATTTTCCTTTAAATCACCATGTTCACGCGCCACTTCAATGGCCTTGACTATCGCATGCCGCTCCACCCGCTCCAGGTGTTCAAGCTCTTCACGCAGTTTTTGATTTCCACGTATTGACATGGGAATACGCTCCACCATTTCAATCTCCTTTACGTTTTTTATACTGACTTTTTATAGGCAACTCGTCTACATCACCCTCTTGCCCGGGCAACGGGACAGATTCCCGATCCATGTGCCGATCCAATGGTCGCTGCCCGTGCAAAAGGCGTAAAACAGCGGCAAGTTCCCGTTGTTTACCATCGGCCTTGAGCTGATCTGCCAGATGCTGAAACACCCCTTGTCGATCTCGGGTCATCCTGCCGACATCCCGCCAGAGTCGATTGATATTTTTCCCACCTTTTTCGGTGATAAGAGCAATCAGACCGGCCGACAACCCGGCGCGGATCTGTTCACGTTCCTGCCGCACCCTGATGTCAGCCGGAACCAGGTCCAGATACAGGGAGAGATAATCCAGTGCCTTGCCGGGACGTCCCATTCGCTGGTGCAAATGGGCTGCCTGCAGAATAAGATCGGCATTAATCGGATCAACCTTGAGCTGGCGTTCAACATGAACAAGGGCCATGCCGATGTTCCCCTTGTGCAGGTAATACTTTGTCAACCAGGAATTGGCCTGGATGTCATCGGGCTTGAGCGCCACAAGCTGCTGCCAGTATTGCGCTGCCTGCTCATTTTTTTTCAAGGCGGATTCGGTGCGGGCCAGCAGCTTCACCAGTTGGGCGTCATCGGAATGATCGTCCAGGGCCTTTATCAGCAGATCTTCCGCTTTTACCGGCTTTCCCAAGTCCAGAGCAAGAGCACCCGTTCGTTTCACCAGGCTGAAATCGTTTGGCGAACGCAGAAGCAGAAGTTCAAGAAGTGGCAGTTGCGCCTCCCGGTTTCCCTGTTTACCCAGGGCATCAATCAAACCTCGCAGGGCTTTCAGGGCATCCGGGCCTTCAGGGCTGCTCTCGTACAATTCGCCATACTCCTTGACCGCCTGGTCTATGGGGCCGGTATGGAGAAAAACTTTGGCCCTTGCCAGCATATATCTATGGCTGTCAGGATCATGGGTCCGTAGGATATCCAACTGTTTGCCGGCCTGCCGCCATCTGCCATGCTGGATCAATATTGAGGCATATTCCCACCTTGCCTCATCGATGTTTCCTTTTTTCTGCAGCAGGAGTTCGTATTGCACCAGTGCCTGGCCGGCCTTCCCCTGTCGATACAGCTCTCGGGCCCGGTCCCAGTCTATTTTCCATCGGGGCAGATTGTTTTCTCCCGTATAATGGATGTCATGGTCAGGCACAACAGTCCCACCCGTACCTGGACCACTCTCTGTTGCAATAACCGTGGTGGCGGCAAGCACAACCACAGGAACGGTCAGCACCGAAACAGGAATATGGAATCGACTGCAAACACTCACGAAATACTCTGGAAAGAATTGAGGCAGACCTATTTCGAGGTATAAAAAGAGGCTATGGTTTCGACGACAAAATCAATCTGCTCCCGGGTCAGGTCTGGATAAATGGGCAGGGCAAGTGATTCACGGGCCGCCTTTTCGGCAATCGGAAAACTCTGATCATTATAGACGCTGACACATTCCTGTTGATGCAGACAACGGGGATAGTACACTTCACACCCTACCCCATGCTCAAGAAGATATGCTTGCAGGGCGTCACGCTCAGGGACCCGGACAACATACTGATTGTAGATATGATGGTTGTGTTCTTCCGCACCGGGCATATCACGGTATTTTTCCACCGGCAGCCGGACTGTTGTTTCCGCCAGTCCTTTACCGGCAAACAATTCTCCATATATCTTACTGTTTTGACGACGCTTTTTATGCCAGCTATCAAGATATTGCAATTTGATGTCCAAAACAACCGCCTGCACCGGATCCAGGCGGAAATTGCCACCGATCCGGGGATGATAATACTTGGGACTTGCACCGTGATTTCTGCAGGAGCGAAGAATATCCACCAGTTCCTTATCACTGGTTGTCACCAGGCCGCCATCCCCAATGCCACCGAGATTTTTACTGGGAAAAAAGGAAAAACACCCTGTCCTTCCCATACTGCCGGCTTTTTTCCAGGAGATATGGTCCTTACTGTCCGCAACAGGACAGCAGGCCCCTATGGCCTGGGCCGCATCTTCAATAACCGGGACTTCGTATTTATCGGCAATGGCGGTAATGGGTCCCATGTCAGCGCATTGCCCGAAAAGATGGACCGGAAGTATGGCGGCAACACCGTGCCCCCTGCCCTGTTCCCTTTCCATGATTTCCTGAAGGGCTTCAGGGTCCATGTTAAAGCTCTCTTCCTCGATATCGACAAAAACAGGAGTGGCGCCAACCCGCAGAACAGCGCCCATGGTGGCAAAAAAGGTGTAGGGAGTTGTAACAACCCTGTCACCGGGTCCGATTTCCATGGCCATCAGGGTCATGACCAGGGCATCGGTACCACTGGAGACGCCTACGCCGAAATCAGCCTGACAATAGGCAGCCACCTTTTCTTCAAAGGACTGCACCTCGGGACCAAGGATATAGCGAGTTGAATCAATGACCCGGGTCACAGCCTCGATAATTTCGTTCCGTAACAATTGTATCTGGGGGCCCAGGTCAAGCAGTGGTACATTCATTCTTGTATATACAATGAAAAATTATTAGTTTCAGGGTATTGAACACCAAGGGCAGACAGTAGTTTTGCCGATCAAGAAAATAAGATGAACTCGTAAAAAATCCAGACAATGCTTAAAGATGGATAAGTAAAAACACAGATATACAAGGAGTAGTGTTCTGTGGAGGGTCTTGACTATCCATGTAGTATGCCCACGAATCGCCACAGGACACACGACGCATTAGATCGAAGTTTTTACGACGCCATCAAAATAAGGGTTTTTTCATCTCCTCTTATGGGTGCCTTGTATCTTCCAGTCAGCCTTCAGCTCCACGGACAACCATATTTTCGCCGTTAAACAGATCAAGAATATCGGGCATATCGTTTTCCAGTTGTTTTTTCAGCTTTTTGAGAAGATTCGCCTCTATCTGCCTGACCCGCTCACGGGAAATACCAAACTGTTCCGCTATGGTCTGCAGGGTAAGCGGTTCATCACTGAGTAACCTGCTTTGCAAGATAACCCTTTCTTTTTCATTGAGTCTGTCCCGCATCTTGTTCAAGACCTCACCAAGGGCCTCCCGAATCTCTCTGCTGGCCACCAGCTCTTCAATATCTGGTCCATCCTGGGGCAAAAAATTCTTCTGCTGATCCTCGGAATCACTGCGTACAGGCGCCTCAAGAGAGACATCCCAATTGTCCATCCGTTGGCTCATCTCAATGACTTCACTTTCCTTGACGTTGAGCCTGTCTGCAAGCAGCTTGACCTCGGGTTTGAACCCCTGGGCCTCGAGAAGCTTTCGTTCCTTGTTGAGGCCGAAAAATAATTTCCGCTGCGCCTGGGTGGTGCCGATCTTGACCAGACGCCAATTATCCATGATAAATTTCAGGATATAGGCCCGGATCCAGTAGGCGGCATAATAGGAAAACTTGACTCCCCGGTAAGGATCAAACTTCTTTGTCGCCTGCACCAGACCGACATTGCCTTCCTGGATCAGATCCATAAAATTCTGCATCCAGTATTTTTGGAAATCCATGGCCACCTTGACCACAAGACGGAGATTGGCCGAGACCAGCCTGTAGGCGGCATCCGGATCACCGGTTTCCTGAAATCGGGCGGCAAGTTCCTCGGTTTCCTCACGCGTCAGCAGTTCATACTGGCTGATTTCCTGCAGGTATCTGTGCAAGGCGGGATTACTGACCGCAGGCAGGTTTTCCTCATCAGGCAGGACCACGAGAGGATGCAGCATCTGTTCAGGGGACGAATCCTTTGGGATGGTGGATTTCTTTTTCTTTTTTTGAGTCTTTTTTTTCGTAACCATGTACCTGAAAACAGATGGATTCCGAGTTCCGAGTTTAATCTTACGGGATTAGCTTGACAAGTCCGGAGTCTCGTTGGGCTGCCAAACAGCGGCAATGGATATTTTCTTGTTACACCACTCTGCGGGTAAACAAAAAATTCCGGGACAGGTTGTTTTCATCACAGCTCAGCAGTGGTGTTGCAGTACTCGGCCAATCTGATGCAGCCATGACAGTTTCCGGTGACTTTATCGCAAAAAAAAAGAGAACCCTGCATGGAGTCCTTCTCGCATACAGGGTAATAAATATTCACTATACCTCAACCTATTATTTTTTTCACTTAAATACCGACACAATCATCATGGTCGGCTTTAATGGAGATTATCGAACTTCCTTTGCCGTAATCACGACATGGAAAAAGTGCAAAAATGTTTTTTTCTTCAGCAATATTTTTCTTCAGCAATAGCTCTTGCCTGCTTCATTGGGGCAAGGTATGTTGCCGAAAAAATATTTTTCCCAATACAGGTTTCTGAAGCCCATGAGTAAAAGCATAGATAAAATCAGGAATTTCAGCATAATAGCACACATAGACCACGGCAAGTCAACCCTGGCCGACCGTATGATCCAGCTGTGTAACATGGTGAGCGACCGTGAATTCAAGAATCAACTCCTCGATAATATGGAGATTGAGCGGGAGCGCGGCATCACCATCAAGAGCCAGACAATCTGTCTGCCCTATACCGCGGCCGATGGCGAAACCTATACCTTGAACCTGGTCGATACGCCGGGCCATGTTGACTTCAGTTATGAGGTTTCACGGGCTCTGTCCTCCTGCGAGGGGGCCCTGCTTTTGATTGATGCCGCCCAGGGTATCGAGGCCCAGACCCTGGCCAACCTCTATCTGGCCATGGAAAATGATCTTGAAATCATTCCTGTCATCAACAAGATAGACCTGCCTGCCGCCGAACCGGACAAGGTGGCACAATCAATTGTCGAAGACCTTGGTCTTGAAGAGGAAACTATCAGAAAATGTTCCGCCAAGACCGGTGAAGGGGTGGCCGAACTGTTGGAATCCATTGTTACCCTGTTGCCGCCACCACAAGGGGACCCGGAAAAGCCGCTCGAGGCCCTGATCTTTGATGCCAACTATGACCCCTATCGGGGAACCGTCATTTCGGTCCGCATCATAAACGGCAGGTTAAAACCTGGAGATACCATTATTTTCATGTCTAATAATGCCGAATACCGGGTTGAGGAAGTGGGCCTTTTTCACCTTGCGCGGACCCCGAAAAAACAGCTGAGCGCAGGCCAGGTCGGTTATATCATTGCTGGCGTAAAGACCGTATCCGACACCAGGCCGGGTGATACCATCACCCTGAAAGAAAACCCCTGCCCTGCCCCGCTGCCCGGGTTCCGTGAAATACAACAGGTCGTCTTTTCATCCATCTATCCCATTGCCACCGATGACTATGAAGACCTGGCAACGGCCCTGGAAAAACTGAAACTCAACGACGCCGCCCTTACCTTTCAAAAGGACTCTTCGGCTGCCCTTGGTTTCGGATTTCGATGCGGATTTCTCGGGCTTCTGCACCTTGAAGTTGTCCAGGAGCGGCTGGAACGGGAATTCGGCATCTCGCTCATTCTGACCGTACCCACGGTCAAGTATATTTTTACCCTGCAGGACAACACCGTCAAGGAAGTCGATAATCCAAGCTATTTCCCGGATCCCGGCTCAATCAAGCAGATCGAGGAACCCTTTATCAAGGCGACCATCCATATTCCGGAACGCTATATGGGCGCGGTCATGACCCTGTGTATGGAGCGGCGGGGCGAAAATACCAACTATCATTATCCCATGCCGGGCAGGATAGAG
>Ga0256831_1002111_pt1 | contig 10443 bp, 10 predicted proteins | sample 132544metaG_FD_189087 | JGI IMG/M metagenome (GOLD analysis project Ga0256831, IMG submission 189087) | Hydrothermal vent microbial communities from Lau Basin, Pacific Ocean - 132-544 | ecosystem: Environmental > Aquatic > Marine > Hydrothermal vents | place: Pacific Ocean: Lau Basin | collected... | reverse complement strand
TTGATTTTCCTGCATCGCTGCTTGTGCCAAAGATGCTAAGAGAATGCAAGCAGTGCCTCTTTGAGCTTTTGGTGTGCTGGCGCATCTTTTACAGCAAAACGCAGCCACTCATCACTCAGGTAGTCAAAACTCCCACAAGTCCGCACAAGGATTTTATGCGCTAAGAGATGCTCGAAAAGTTGGGTTGCGTTTGGTGTGTGTACGAGGATGAAGTTTGCATCACTCTCTACTATTTGGTCAAAAATATTGCTGCTTTTGAGGATGTTTTGCAGCTGCTGTTTTTGCTCTTTATGCACTTCTAATGCACTGCGTTTAAAGGCAGCATCACTTAACCTTTTTTGCAAAAATTCGGTATCTAATGAGGAGATGTTCCAAAGTGGCGGTGTGATTTTTTCTATGTTTTTTTTGTGGGTAAAAACAGCACCGATGCGCACACCTGCACAGGCGTAGAACTTTGAAAAAGATTGGATGATATAGAGTTTTTTGTAGTCCTGCACTTGTTTTCGCAGTGATTTATGCCCTTCAAACTCTATGAAACTCTCATCTAAAATGATAGTACACTTCTTCTTTTTCCACTCCAAAAAGAGTTCATCGAGGTCGTAGTAACTTCCCTCTGGAGTGGATGGGTTCACAAAAACAACGATGGATTTCTCCTCTACCTCTGCGTCAATATCTTCAATGCGGTTGATTTTGTAAATATCTTTGCCACTTTTTAGCGCTGCTTTTTGGTACTCTCCATAAAGCGGTGCGTACAAGTAAACATTTTTTGCTTTGAGAGTCTCCATCAGAGCATAGATGGCGGCAGTTGCACCATTAAACAGGGCTACCTCTTTTGCATCTATCTGGTACTCTTTGGCGATGGTGTTTTTGAGTGTTGTGTAGTTTGTATCGGCATATTTGACTATTGCTGCGTTTGGAACATTTAGTTCTTGTTCTGTCTGGTAGCAGTTGATGTTTGAGGAGAAGTCGAGTATCTCCTCTGGTTCGCAGTCTAGTTCTCTTGCGTATTTGTAGATGTTTGCACCGTGGAGCATCATTCGTCTATCTCCACATCATCCCAAAATTCGTTGAAATCGAGATTTGTCATGGCATTTTCATCTGCGAGGTTCTTCTCAAGCAGTTTTTTCTGCTCATTTACGAAGTACTCCTCAAGCGCCTCATTGATGAGCGTGCTGATGTCAGTTTTTTTCAGCTCACTAAAGGCTTCGAGGTTTTGCATATTGTAGTCGTTGATTTTTATTTCCATTATTGCTCCACTTCACATACTTTCATAATCTTCGCCCAATCAGGGCCAAAATGCTTCTCTACATAAGAGCGATGGTGCGGCACTTGACAGCTTGAACAGTCTTGATGGATGCTCTCTCCATAGACACCTTGTCGTCCATCTTTTGAATCGATACTGCAGAAACTGTACTGCGTTTTTCCATCTACCTCTTGCACGCCTTTGTCGGAGTAGCGAAAGTTCGGGCAGGAACAGAGGTAGCAATTCAGAGACTCCATATCGTGGCACTTTCTATTCTCTTTGTAGAGCGGGCAAAAATTTGGCTCTGCTGTTTTCATATTTTCAAAGTCAAAGTAGTCGATTATCTGCTCTTTTGTTTGCCCCTTTTTAAGTAGTTTTTCGACTATCTCTTTATGTGCCTTTGCGTGCTCTTGTACCCAACTTGCATACCCCATTGTAATCCTTACGCCGTGTAGATGAGTTTTTGGTTGATTTTATTGTCCGTTATTTCAACATAGCGCATTGGGTACATATCTAAATCTTTTGGACGGATGAAACCGCGTGTTACGATGACTTTTGTACCTTGTATCTCTGAAACAGAATCAATGTGCTTGTGCCCTGAGAGTGTGAGCAAAAGGTTGTCATATTTAAAAAGACGTTTTTGTGCCTCTTTGGTGTTGTTGAGCACATATTTATGCAGGTCTTTCTCCTCTGTGCCGCCCCAGTAGTTTGTGTATGGATGGTGGTTGAGAATGAGTGTCGGTTTGTTTGATTTAAGCACATCTTCTGCAAAGGCAAGCGTCTCTTCTGTATAGCGACCGTTATTTTGGTGCTCTATGCAGCTGTCAAGCCCTAAAATGTTGTAGCCTTTTACTTGAAGAAGCCAATCTTTACCATGAAGTTTAAGCGCTGCGTTTGAGCAGAACATCTTTTGAAATTCTGCAAGATTTATCTCATCATCACCCTTTGGAGAGGACTCTTTGTTGCCGCGTACACTAAAGTATGGGCAGTGCAGACCATCACAGATAGTCTTAAACTTTACTGCATCTTTATCGCCTGCGACATTGTTGTTGAAGTTGTCACCGCCAAAGAGTACGAAGTCTAAATCTTTGTAGTGCGCGTTGATGTAGTCGCGCATAAGCTCCATCGCCTCAACTGAGTCAGGATTGCTGAGATCCATATGTGAGTCTGTTACGTGTATGAACTTGAGTGTGTTGTTTTGTTGGTCGGCTGCGTTGAGTGCTAGTGGCAGTGTTGCTGCTGCCACTGCTCCTTTTAAAAATCCGCGTCTTGATATTTTTTGCATTTTTTTCTCCCTTTTATTATTGAAAATTATAACATCATTTTTTTGCGTTTGCGATAATGAGATAGATAAAAAACGGCCCGCCTATGATGGCAGTGATGATGCCGATGGGGAGTTCGCTTTGCGTTTGGAGTGTTCGAGAGAGCATATCGCAGGCAACGAGGAAAAGTCCTCCAAAAAGCGTTGTTTTTAAAATACGTTGTGTGATGTTTACAGGGTAGAGCTTTTGGATAAGGTGCGGAATAATGAGCCCTATAAAGCCGATGGGACCGCTGATGCTTACAAGTACGCCGATGGCCAAAGAGGAGACGGCGAGCAGCAGCAGCGTTACTCTTTTTGTGTTGACACCTTTGAGTTTTGCCTGCTCATCCGAGACGCTCATAAGTTGGAGTTCAAACTTGTAACGGTAGACAAAAAGCAGGAGTAAAAGTGCTACAACGGCGATGAGTATGGGGTACTTCCACCCAATGACGGAGAGTGAACCCATAGTAAAGCGGATGAGCATATCGTTTTGAATGGCAGAACCGAGATAGAAGATGACCATCAAAACGGAGGTGTAAAAGAGTGAGAGTGCAATGCCAAGCAGCAGGAGAGCCTCTTGTCCTGATGCACGTAAAAACTGCGAGAGATAGATGAGCAAAAAGACCGTTAGCAGCGCACCTGCAAAACCAAAAATACTTACAGCCCCGATGCCAAACATAAGCGTGGCAAGCCCGAGTTTTATGGCGATGCCTGCACCCAAAACAGCACCGCTTGAGATGCCAAGCGTGTAAGGGGTCATAAGCGCATTGCGAAAGAGTGTCTGAAAGAGCAGACCACTTAGCGCTAAAATACCCCCTGCAAAAAATGCAAAGAGTACACGCGGCAGCCGCAGGTCGTAAAAAATAGTTGCGTTTAGGGTGTTGCCTTGCAAAATTTCACTTAAAGAGAGGTCAACCGCACCGACAAAAGGCGCTATAAAAAAGAGAACTATAAGTGTGAGCCAGAGCAAATTTTTAATCATAACGCACCGCCAGATTACTAAACGCAGTGCCGTAGAGTTTTTCAAGCATTGTGTCGGAGAAGAACTCTTTTTCGTAGAGTTTTGCAGATTTGTCTTTGATGAAAAGCACTTGTGAGTCTATAAACGCAGCAAGATGCAGATCGTGTGTGATGAGAATGATGGTATGCTCTTCTTTGAGCGCTTTGATGTGTTGGGCGATGATCTTTGAGTTCTTTGGGTCAAGGTTTGCAGTTGGCTCATCAAAGATGATGATTTTACTCTGCTGCGCGAGTGCTTGGGCGATGAGTGTGAGTTGTTGTTCACCGGAGCTCAGCTCTGCAATGGTATGTTTTGCTAAGTGTGCGATGCTTAAAAATTCAAGCATCTCTTTGACGATGTAGTAGTCTTTTTTCGCATAAGAGAAGAGACTCTCTTTGTAGGGAAATCTCCCTAAAAGTACAAACTCCTCTACTGTAATGAGTGTGTCGTAGAGTTCGAGTTTTGTGGGAATGTAGGAGAGAAGTTTTGCTCTTGCATTTGGCGTGAGTGTTTTGATGTTTTGTGAGTCTATTGTTATGTCACCATCATACTCTATAAGCCCTGAGAGTGCTTTTGTAAAGCTGCTCTTTCCTGAGCCGTTCGCACCTAAGATGCTTAGATTATTTTGTACTTCAAGCGTGACATTGTTTAAAATGTTTTTGTTCTCAAATGAGATGCTGAGATCTGCACACTTAATCATTCATCTCCCTACAGAGTCGTTTGATGGTAAGTGCGACTCTTTGTGAGGGAATATGCAGATAATCTTCATCGACGATGCTGATTTTATGGTTTTTCGCAGCAAGTGTCGGGATGGCATACCAAGACTCAAGCGCTTTTTTAACATCGACATTCGGTTCAGTGGCATGAGAGTGGAGGATGATAATCTGCTCGGGGTTGAGGGCTATAACGTTTTCATAACTCAGTACTGGTTGCGTAGTTGCGTTTGCTGTGTAGGCATTTGTGTTGCCGCAGGCTTTGATGATGTCTTCAAAAAATATATCGTGCCCTGCAATGTATATGCCTCCTCTGAGATCCTCGCGTAATCCGTACACTATCATAACACTGTGTGGCTTTTTACTCTTGTGAGCAGTTGTTAGAGCGTTTGTTATCTTGTTTGTTAGAATTTTTGCATCTTGTGCAGCGCCAAGTTCTTTGCCTAAAATCAATATGGACTTTTTGATGGAGTTTAAGCGTTTGAGATTGAGCGTGAGTGTTTTGATGCCAAAAGAGTGCAGCTGCTCCAAGGTGTGTCTATTAAAGCTCTGTCCTACAACAAGTGTTGGAGCGTAGGAGATGATTTTTTCTATGTTTGGGTTTTCATATCCGCCTATGACGGGCAGCTTTTGTGCTGCGTTTGGGTAGAGCGAGTAGCTGCTTGTCGCTACAAGTTCATTGCCTTTGTTCAGCCCGTAGATTATCTCTGTGATGGAGGGGCTCAAAGAGATGACTCTCTCATTCGCCCAAAGATTGAGTATAAAAAGTGAAATAAGGAGAATATGTTTTATACCCATCTATTTTATCCTTAGTATTTTGCTACAAGTCCTACGTAGAGGCTTCTTCCTGCTGTTGCATACCCATCTACTGTTTGGTAGTATTTGTTTGTCAGGTTGTCAATTTTAGCATAAAAGTTTACATTTTTATTTGCTTTGACATTTGCAACAAGACCGGCAATGGTATATTTTCCTGTTTGTGCTCCTGTGTTTCCTGCTTTGTCATATCTTGTGCCGATATACTGTACATTTGCTCCAATGTCAAAATCATCAGATACATAGTAAGTAGCAGATGCATCGAGTTGATTTACAGGACGACGAGCGAGAGTTTTTCCTTGAGCATCTTCTGTTCTAAGATACGTATAGAGTGCTTTAACGCCAAGTGTATCACCAAAGTAATCTTCATATCCAAGCTCTAGCCCTTTGAATTTTGATTTTCCTGAAGCCTGCACATAACCGTTTGTAAAGTCATACTCTATGAGGTCTTTAATCTCATTGTAAAAACCTGTGATCCATACGGTGTCATTTCCAAGAGTAATATCTGTAGTGAGTGATTTTTCCGGTTTTAAGTTTGGATTTGCACCAAATGCACCATACAGCTGTCCAAGAGTTGGTGCATTGTAACCGGTACCTGCGTTTACGCTTACATAAACGGCATCTTTTAGAAATTGTTTTACACCTACTTTACCCGTTAAAGAGTTGTCAAAGGCATCGTACTTGTCATAACGGAGTGACTCTGTTACAATAGTATTGTTATCGTTGAGAAGGCTTAATTTATTGTAGTTTGTTACAAATGCAGAGGTTGCAGAGTAGTCTTTGTTTTTACCGGCCGTCACATCTTTTTGTTCAAATTTTTGATACGAAGCACCAAAACGCACAAAACTGTTTTTCAGATAATCAATTTTATCTTCAGCCTTGAACTCATTGACACTGCCATTGTAGTAGTATGAGCCATATGTCCCGACAATATCTCTGTCGAAGATAGATGTATTGTAAGCGATTTTAATGTCATTCGTTTTGTCTTTATGCGTAAATGCAAGGTTATAGAAACGATTGAAAACTGTCGTTTGAGGGATTGGGCTGTCTGTTGGAACAAATGTTCCTGTTGTGAAATTATAAGAAGATGCATCATAATGTACAGTAGATTTAATAATATTCACACTGGCTTCAAGTCTATCGTTTTGAGTGAAGTTGTAGCCTACTTTTAAATTGTTCGTTCTGTTAATATAAGGGTCTTTCTCAAGTCCGAGATCATCATAGCGTTTTCCATAGTTAACATTTCCTTTTACAGGTTCTACTGCTGAAAATCCATCAGTTGTGTAGAGCAGGCCGTTTGCCGTGATGTCAAATTTCTTCGCTCCATAAGAAGCGTGCAGAGATGTTTTTGCACTGTTGTAAGCGCCATATTCTACTGTTGCTGAGGCATGCAGACCCTGTTTTGCACCTGCTGTTATGATGTTAATAACACCACCACTCGCATCAGAGCCCCAAACACCTGACTGTGCTCCTTTGATGACTTCAATGCGTTCTACATTGTCAAGCATGATCTGTGAAAATTCAGCTGCTGCGCCTATTGCAGTCGGGTTGTTGTATCGTACACCGTCAATAAGCACTAAGATACGTTTTGAACTCATACCTCGAATGTAAAAAGATGCAGATGTTCCTCTGCCCCCGTTTTGAGTCATGCTGAGGTTTGCAAGCTTGTTGAGTGCTTCATTGAGTGTTGTAACACGTGACTCTTCAAGTTCTTCTTTTGTGATGATGGTCACACTGTCTGTAACATCTTTTTTCTTGAGTGTTGTTCCTTGAGAGGCACTTACATTGATGTTCTCAAGCGTATATTGATTCTCTGCATGTGCAGAGATTGCCAAAACTGCACCAAGCAGTGAGAGTTGTATTGTCTTTTTCATTTGTATCCTTAAAGTTTAAGTTTTATAGTTATGGTTTTTGTGGTTTATGAGTTTGAATATGCTTAAGAAGCAGGTGGAGAGTTGATTTTGATCTTGAGAGGTTTTCCATCGAGGGTACATGCTGCACTGCACAGGGCTACTATCTTTTGCAGGGAGATATATGCCTGAATTGCTGCTAATGTAAAGTAGTTTTTACCGAAACCTTTTGGTGTGTGCAAATTTTTCTCTATATTGATGGGATATTTTTGAAATTATAGCAAGTCCTTTGCATAAATTTCTTAATTTTAAAGAGTTATGGTAAACTGTAAGAAGTTTAATGTAAAATTTGCAGGAAGTACGTCATGTATCAACAAAAGTCAACGTTAAAAGAGCTCATTCATAATGCCAAGAATTTGACTATTCTCTTTGTTGAGGACGACGATAGAACGCGCACAGAACTCATAAACTTTTTAGGTACTTTCTTCCCTAAAATCATAAGTGCCAGAGATGGTCAAGAGGGTTGGGAAAAGTTTAATAATAACAACATAGACCTTGTTGTGACCGATCTGACCCTGCCAAATATCGACGGTATGGAACTCATCTCCATGATACGTGCAAGAAATGCTACCATACCACTTCTCATACTCTCCGCACATACAGAATCAAAGTACTTTCTAGAGAGTATTAAATATGGTGTCGATGGATACTTGTTAAAGCCTTTTGATCTTGAACAGTTTCTCTCTGTTGTCTCAAAAATCGTTTACAGACTTGATATGGAACAGAAGTTTTTGGATTACAGTAAAAATCTTGAGCGTATGGTAGAGAAGAAGACCTATGAGCTTGAGACAAAGTATCTTTATGACCAAAGAACAGGGCTTCCAAACGCAATTATGCTCAAAAAAGACTTAATAGCACGCGCTGATGGATATATGATACTGCTTGATATCTCTCACTTTTCAGTGCTGAACAAAGAGTATGGAAAAGATTTTGCAAATGACGTCATTAAAAGTACGGCAAGAAAACTTGCGACAAATGTCATCTCCAACTCAAAACTCTATAAAGTCGAATCAGATAGATTTGCTTATATTGTCGATGTGACAACGAAGGAAGAGGTGGAGTTTTACTGCAGTCAGATTATTGCTTTTTTTGACAATGACAACATTGTAGTGGATGATGTTGAGATACATATCTCTTTTTGTATAGGGGCAGATAAAATTCGTGATGAGGTCTCTGAGACACTCGTGAACTGTGAATATGCACTTGATAAAGCAAAAGAGTTCGGTAGCAGACATTTTGAAATATACAATGAACAGGACTTGGATTTTGTAGATAAAAAAGAGGCTGTACGTTGGCTGCGTTTAACACGAGAACTTATCAACAATGACGGCATAGAACCCTACTACCAGCCCATACGAGACACACAAACGAATGAGATTGTAAAGTATGAAGTGCTTGCCCGTGGTGTTTATGAAGGCGAAGTGACAGACCCCATTTACTTTTTAAAGTCTGCAGAAAAATTGGGGCTGCTGACAACTATCACGCGTACCATCATTAAAAAGAGTTTTGAATATATGCAGGATAAAAATATAGAATTCTCCATCAATCTTACAGAAAAAGATTTGATAGATGACTCTTTTGTGATGTATCTGCAAAATCATGCACAGGTTTATAATATAGACCCTTCACGTGTTACTTTTGAGATACTTGAGAATATCACGGTTGTAAAAAATGCAGACCTTATTAAACAACAGCTGACCCGTTTACGTGCTTTAGGTTTTAAAATGGCGGTGGATGATTTTGGAGTGGAAAATTCCAATTTGAGCCGCTTTTTAGATATGCATTTTGATTTTATAAAAATAGATGGTGTCTTCATTAAAGATCTCAATACAAATGAAAAGAATCTTAAATTGACAAAAGCCATAGTAAGCCTTGCCAAAAGTCTTGGAATGAGAACAATAGCCGAGTATGTTAAAGATGAAGAGACCTACAACCGTATCAAAGAACTCGGTGTTGACCTTGCACAGGGCTTTTATGTGGGAAAACCAGAACCAAGGCTGCTTGAGGTATGAAACTCTCTCATCTTAAACAGATAGTGGAGTATTTGAAAAAATTCACAAAGATATCTGCTGCACACAGGGTTAATGATACGACTATAAAAATAGTTTTTGATAAGAGTGATGCCATCTACTTCAATATGCAGCGCTCAAACTCTTCTATATTTAAGTGCGCGGAGTATCCTCGTTCAAAAGTTTACAATGCTCCTTTTGATGTTATCTTAGCCAAACGTTTTAACCGTTCAAATATTTTAGGTATTGAACTGCTCAACGGCGATAAGATCATACGCATAAAAACGGCACTCTCTTCGGCTTACAAAGAAGAGATAACATATCTGCAACTTGAATTTACCGGAAAATATACCAATGTTATCATCTTAGATGAAGAGAATGTTGTGCTTGAAGCGCTGCGACATATTGACCTCTTTTCATCATATCGTGAGGTAAAGGTCGGGCACAAACTGCTCGATGTAAAACCGGCGCCTTTTGTGGCAAAAGAGTATCCGCTTGAGGATGTCGAGAGCTTTTTGTTCTCGGTGTATGAGCAGGAGCAAAATGCTAAACTTGCAAACCTAAAAAAGCAAAAGGTCGCTTTTTTGCAAAAGAAGCTTAAAAAACTTGAGAAGCTCTATGCCAAGCTTGATTCACAGGAAGATTTGGAACAAGAGGCACAGAAGTACCAGCATTATGGAAACCTTGTACTTGCGAACGCAGCGACCATCAAGCCCTATGAAAGAAACCTGCATTTGCAAGACTATGATGGCAGTACTATTGAAGTGAGACTTGATAAAGAGTATGCGAACCCCTTTCTTATTAGTGAGATGTTCTTTAACAAAAGTAAAAAGGCAAAACAAAGAGCGAAACACCTGCATATAGAAGAGGAGTCCCTTTCATCTAAAATAGAGCATATAAAGCTTTTTATTCATACTGTAAACGCAGCCAAAGATGTGGCAAAGATAGAGCTGCTCTTTCCCAAACGTGTGCAAAATAAAAAGGTAAAACAAAATGACTCCATAGAGGTCTTTTGGATAGAGGGGTATAAAGTACAGCTTGGAAAGAATGAAAAGGGCAATATAGAAGTGCTGAAAAATGCACGAGCAAAAGATATTTGGCTGCATATGAAAGATAGACCCTCTGCCCATGTTATCATCACTACAGATAAGCAGAATTTGCCGCAAAACATCATAATGGCTGCAGCAAGACTCTGTGTAGATTTTACAACGACTGCAAAAGATAGATTTTTGGTCGATTATACTCCACGGCGTGAAGTAACTATTCAAAATGGTGCGAATGTACTCTATAATAAATATAAGACTATAGAGGTCGATACAAGAGAGTAAGATTTTTTTATATTATTTGTGTATAATTCACTTGAAAATTAAAATATTAAGGAATATAAATGAACAAATTTATGTTAAAAACACTTTCAGCAGCTGCATTGGCAGGAGTACTTAGCACAACAGC
>Ga0256831_1002110_pt1 | contig 10444 bp, 12 predicted proteins | sample 132544metaG_FD_189087 | JGI IMG/M metagenome (GOLD analysis project Ga0256831, IMG submission 189087) | Hydrothermal vent microbial communities from Lau Basin, Pacific Ocean - 132-544 | ecosystem: Environmental > Aquatic > Marine > Hydrothermal vents | place: Pacific Ocean: Lau Basin | collected... | reverse complement strand
GCTGTACTCATAGAGTATAAAAAGCAAATTGAAACACAAAAGCATCAAGCCATTATGCTCGAGCACAACCTAATGGACTTGGCTGGCAGCTACGCAAGACTCAAAGAGGAGCTAAAGGGAAGAGCCGAGACGCTTCGCTTCATCGCCGATGAGATGGAAAAGAGAATAGAGAGCGTGGACTATTTTCTTGAGAGTATTTATAAACTTTTGCCCAAAGCCAAAGATGTAGCCGATAACGCCAGCGCAAGACATGCAAAAGAGATGCAGTGGCAAAATGTGGAATTGAGGCATAGGAAATATACATAATTATACATTTTGTAACATTCATGGTATAATTCCAGCCCAAAATAAGAAAATTTTAAGTTCAGCAGGTGTATAGTTTGATACAGAGACCTCCTTCGGTGTCTGATTTAGTATGTATGGAAGGAGATGAAAATGAGAGTAGTTATTCAAGGATGGCCTGACGTATAGTGGTGGCAGCATTAGCTGCCTTGTTTGTTTTGGAGTCTATTTCTGAATTTGTTGGCTACAATTTCTAATTCTTTATATATTTTCTCTCCATGTTGGCTTGTATCTCTTAAGTGGTTAATATAATGTTGGAATAAGTCATATGCTCTCACTATGCTTCTATCTAGAAGAGTTTCTATCGTTTTTTCATCAAAAACATCATTATTGATGCCAGAGCAGAGATACTCAAACTCTCCTAAATAAATTAATAGTGTATCTTTAACCTTTCTACCATTTACATCTTCTCTGAATTGTACAGCTCTATATTTATCTGGTTCTGGCTGTTGTTTGGGTAATTTTTTGATATCTTCTTGAGTTTGTTCAGAATGGAACACAAAAGAACCATCATTGAGTTTCACACCAAAAATATCATGAATTTCATAAAGCTCATATGGATTTTTTCTTTCTAAGACTTCAAAATACCCATGCAAATCAGCAATTGCTTGTTTAATTATTTTCCTACTATTGTGCATTTGCGTGATGGCTAGTTGTTTTTTATTCCAAAGATTTGCTTTTTCTACTTGTTTTCTATTAAACCTAAATTGAGCAGCAGCAATACCTACTGAAATTGCGATAAAAAATGTACCTATTATTTTGAGAATGTCCAATACAAGTTCAGCTTTTGCATCCGGTATTAGGACAAGTAAAAGAATAATGATACCCAAAATGAAAAAAGATCCGGCCATCCAGACCCCACATCTCATAGCGGCAGATAGAAATTTTCTCATTTGTCTCCCCTCTATAGATTGTTTTATTTTATCAAAATAACTCCCGCGCTTATTTTGTCATAATAACTTCGCTGCTTATTTAGACAAAATAACTCCCGAAGTTATTTAGCTATTTTTTCGTAATACCAAAAAATCCACCAATCCCAATACAATCTGAAAAAATAGGTAAGGATTGTAGTTGGGCAAGACTCTCGGACAACAGCTTGACGAAGTGCAAGAAGCCATCACAAAGGCGCTTCAAGGGCAAAATGTAAGTGCCGATGGTAAGAGCGTGGAATTACCATCCCTCGCTTTGCTGCAAAAAAGAGAAAAAGAGCTCCTTGCCCAGATAGCTAAATTTGGACGAGACTATATCCCCGGCCAAAACGCAAAACCTCTTTCAAGAAGGGTAAAAGTTGTCTTTGGTTCGTAGTGCGAGAATCGGTGCGGCTAGAATGCTTGCAAGGGCAGCAGCGCGTATTGGAGGCGTTAAAAGGGGCTTCTATGAAGGAGGCAAGCGCACCCAAAACAGAGACTTTAACAACTCCATCAATGCAGACTTCGAGACAACGGCTTCTTTAGATAGAGACGTGCTTCGTGCAAGAGCCAGATGGCTGCACGAAAACAACGGCATTATGGCGAATATCGACCAAGCAATTGTGAACAACTCCGTTGGCAACGGGCTTAAATTGCAGGTGAAAACCAAGGATAAAAATCTTAATGGGCGTATAGAGAAGCTTTGGCAAAAATGGTGCGAAAAAGAGTTTTGCGACATCACAAAAAGACTCTCTTTTGGCGATATGCAGCGCCTCATCCTTGGTCAAAGAATGATGGATGGCGAGATACTTATTGTCAAGCGTTACAAGGATAAGCAATTATCACTGCAGCTCATCGAAGCGGATAGAATCGACTCATCCGTTACAAGCACAATGAAATTGAAAAATATCGATGATGTATTTGTAGATGGGATTGTGCTCGATAGTAATGGCGCTCCAAAAAGCTATGCCATTAGGCAGCCAAATATGAAAACCAAACAAATCCCGGCAAAAAACATCATCCATTACTACAAAATCGACAACAGAGCCACGCAATATAGAGGCATAAGCGAGTACAAACAAGCCATTATTGATTTGAGAAACTTTCACGGCTACATGCAGGCCTTTATTAAATCCACCAGAGCTAGAGCGACTATAGCCTACATGATAGAGACTTACGACCTTGAAGCAAGGCTGAGAGCGCAAGAGGAGAACCTCGATAGCGATCCGATAGAAGAGGTGAACGACATCATCGTTGAATACCTTTCTCCAGGTGAGAAGCCGCATCTTCTAGCAGCCAACATGAATGGTGTCGACCACGAAAAATTCGTGCAGTCTGCAGTAAGACTCATGGCCGTGGCCAGACAAGTGAGCTACGAGCTAGCTTTCAGGGACTATTCGCAAGTGAATTTCTCAAGTGCAAGAGCTTCAATCATACAAGATCATAAAAGATTTTCAAGAGAGCAGATTCATTTAGTTACCTACGTGCTTACGCCAATTTTTATGGAGTGGCTCGAACTCAATGTGCTTGCTGGCAACATTAAAGGCGTTTCGCCTTTGGCGTTTTATGAAAACGAAGATGATTTTAAGCCTCTTTGGATACCTCCAAAAAGAGAGTGGGTAGATCCTCTCAGAGACATCAAAGCGATTGAAGAGGAGTTAAAGCTTGGGCTTACAACGCTCAAGCAGGTGGCAGGTAGCAGAGGCGAGGATATCGAGGATTTGATAGCGCAAAGAAAGGAGGAGATCCAAATGCTTAAAGAAGCTGGAATATTAGCGGAGGAAGCCTATGCCTAAGAGAATGGAAGAAAAAAGACTGATGGCAGAGCCGATAGAGCGGCGGGCTACTATCGACAGGAAAAACATTAATTCTGAAGAGAGAAGAGTCTCTATTTTGATTTCGACAGAGACTCCCATTAGGCGCACTGATTGGTGGAGCGGCGAGGTGTACGAGGAAGTGCTGCTGCATGGGGAGGAGAATGTGGATTTAAGCCGCGCGGCGAATGCAAAGCTTCGCTATATGCACGGCAGCGGCAAATATGGCGAGCTGCCTATTGGCAGGCTTGAGAATGTAAGGCTTGAAAACAGGCAACTTAGAGCTGACGCTATTTTCTCCAAAGCCAACCCAGATGCGGACATGCTTTGGCGGATGGTCGAGGAGGGGACGCTTAGCGAAATTTCTGTAGGAGGTAGGAAGCTTGAAGTACGGGTGACTGAGAGAGAGGGGAACGTGCCCCTGGTGGAGGTGACGAGGTGGGAGTTTCAAGAGGCTAGCTTGGTGGATATAGGTGCAGATCCGTCTGCTGGAATTGGTAGAAAATTTGAGGAAGGAGAGGAAATGCCTATCGAAGAGTTGAAGAGACAACTGGCGGAATTGAGAAAAGAAGGTGCGGATGCCGAAACCATCCAAAAAAAGCTCGATGAGATTGCAAGAGCTATGGAAGAAATCGGCATGAGCATGGAAGAGATTAAAAAAGAGAATGCGGAGCTCAAAAGAAGAGGCGAGATAGAAAAGCTTGCGTATGCACACAAAGCTTTGGTGAGCGATGAAGAACTGCAGCGCTTCTTGGATGACCCAAGCAAAACTGCAGATGATCTCGCAAGACATCTTCTGGATAAAAAAACTACTGATGATAACCCAGGATTTGTGCCTGGCGTGCAAGTGGGTAATCCTCAGAAGGAGGAAGAAGTTAAAAGAGCGGCAGCCGATGCGCTGATTATGCGAAGTGGCGTGAAACTTGACAAACCGCATCAAGATGCACACATGTTCATGAGCGCAAAGCTTTCTGACATTATCCGTGCAGTAACCAGTTATATGGGATACGACAGGGATGAAATGATTAAGCGTGCTATGAGTACGAGCGATTTTCCAGTGCTTCTTGGCAATGTGGCAAATAGAGTGCTAAGCCAAGCCTTTGATGAGGCAGAGGGCACGTTTAATTTGTGGACAGCATCTACAGAGCTGCCAGATTTTAGAACAAGAACTGAAGTTAGTAGAACAAAAATGGCTGGCAGGCTTCAAAAGCTTACTGAATATGGAGAGCCAAAAAGAAAAGAGGTTGGCGAAGAGGCTGAAAGCTGGAGGCTTTACAGCTATGGCGACGAGGTTGTACTTAGTCGTGAGATGATCATCAATGATGATCTTAATGCGTTTACGGACATTATTCAAGATTTTGCGCTTATGGCCAAGCGCACTGCCAATGGTCTTGTGTACGACTTACTGCAAGGTAAAGGCGAATATGCCAACTACAAAATGGCTGATGGCAAGCCAATTTTCGACAGCGCGCACAAAAATGTCGATACCAGCGGTGCAGCGCCAGGTATCGATACTTTGACCGCTGCAAGAGTGAAGATGCGAAGACAAAAAGACGCATCCGGTACGCCGCTCAATATCAATCCTAAATACATCCTCGTTGGCCCAGAAAACGAGACGAAAGTAAGGCAGCTCATCACGAGCGAAACAGCCGTAGGTCAGGACAACCCAGGTGTGGTCAATCCATTTAGAGGGGCGCTTGAAGTGATTGTGGATGCTGAGCTCGATCCAACTCCTTGGTATCTGGCTGCAAACAGAAGAACTATTAAAGTTGGGTATCTATCTGGCACGGGCAAGCGTCCAATCGTGGCTGAAAAAGAGCGAACCCTTCGTTATGTGAGTTACGAATGTGTGTTTGATTTTGGTCTATTCGCCGAGGATTACCGAGGCCTTTACAAAAACGCTGGCGCGTAATTAGAAAGGAGTAGATGATGGCAAAAGAAGCGATTGAGATTCAAGACGGAAAGACTATCGACTATACGCTTACAGAAGATGTAAGCGTTGGAGACGTTGTGCCTTTTGGTACCGGGATGATTGGGGTTGCAACTGTTAGCGGGCTTGCGGGTGAAACTATTGCATTAGCTATCGAGAATGTCTACCAGATGCCAGCTGCCACGGCAGATGGTATTGGTGTTGGAGACAAGCTTTACTTTGATCATACAAATAGAGAGCTCACGCTCAAATCTGATAGCAACGGAGATGGGACGGGAACGCCTTTTGCACCAGCTGGGAGAGCTGTAACTACAAAGGCTGCGAATGTTGCGGGGACAGTGAACGTAAAGCTCAATCAGGGGTAGAGCATGAAAGTAAAGCTTCTTGAGCAAAGAGTCTATAGAGGCAAGAAGTATAAAAAAGGGTCGGTCATCGAGGTCGATCCCGTTCTTGCCGAAAAGATGATTCTTAACGGCATAGCGGTGAGGGCGAAGTGAGCTTTAGCGACTTGATGGCCAGCAGATTGCCGACCGTGTGCGAGAGACTCGGCGAAAATGTGACCATCACCACGCCATTTACATCTTTCACCATCAAAGCCCTTGTCGAGGACGGACTTAACGAGTTTGGCATGGAGGAGATTTTCCTCACGATGCCTTATGGCGAGTGGTTCGACGCGTACACTGTATACAAAGGTGCTACGACAGTCACCGTGCGAGGAATCGCATACAAAATCATCGACGCGCGCGACATCATTGGCGCCTATGAGGTTAGATTGGAGAGAGCGCAATGAGGGTGATAAGCGAAAACGAAGCGATCGCATATGTGAAAGAGAAGCTGGCGCCGCTTAGCTCTTACGATGTGATCGTATTCAAGCGCGAGCCAATCGAGGCGGCCATGTATGAGCTTCAAATCGCCATACGCGCCAATACCGACGAGGTGACGCAAGAGCTTATTACGGCGCTTATCCAACTTGACGTGCGCGAAGACAAGCCTATCAATTTTGGTGGTACCGAGGTCGATACGAAAGAGGACCTTAAGGCTACCTATATTTTCATGAACGCCACGATTTTGGCGCAAGTATAAGGAGAGAAAATGGCAAAACGACTTGTAAAAAACTCCGTCATTTTGGCTGCCGTAGGGGCGACGCCAACCGCCTCAAACGCGGTAGATATTAGCGACGCCTTTCAGCCTTCGTTTAGCACGAAAAGCGGCGAATATAAGCAGTTTGACGGGAAAATGGGGACTACAAAAACATGGGTGGATAAGGATTATCTATCCGTAAGCGGGACTATCTCGGCTTTTTTGAGGTCCAACGGGGGCGGTGCGAATATTCCCAAACTAGACGAGATGTTCAAGATGGCTGGACTGACGGGTGCCGCGGTCGATACAGACAGTGACGGCACCAATGACGCATATGTATATACGCCAAACTCTGACGAGTTGGCAAACGGGGAGATTGTCTGGTATCTCGATGGCATTAAACGACACTTCACTGGGGTGAGCGCAAATCTGAAGCTCGATTTCGAGGTTGGAGCGCCAGCAAAAGCAAGCTTCGATATCCAGGGGTACAGTGATACTCCAGTCGAAGAAGCCAACCCGAGCGTTACACTTGATGACAACGACCTTTTGGTTGTAACCTCCATGCAGGCCGTTACGCTAAGCGGTACGACTTTATCCGTAACAAGCTGCTCGTTCGATTTGGGCAACCAGATAAACGAGATTTACGCAATCAGCGACAAGAGTTTCTATCGCAGCGACTTTACCGCAAAAGTTTCCATTACGGAAAAAGTTGGCAGCGACATTGGTTACTGGGCTGAGCTCCTAAGCGGACAAGTAAAATCTCTCGAAATAGAGCTTACCGATAGAGCGGGGCACAAATTCGTCTTGCACTTGCCTGCTCTCAGCTACACGAACGTGAACGAGAGCGGAACTGACGAACTGGAAGCGACACGCGAGTTTATCGCAAGCAACGATTTTACCATCACATATATGTAATAAGGAGGTTGAGTGAAAAAATTTAGCGCAAAACTTACCGAATTCCCATTCGAGTTCGAGTTTCTGGATGGTAGCAAGGCGGAATTCAAATTTCGTGACATGAATACTAAGCAGATCCAAGAGTTCTCCAGGATTGCAGAGATGGATGATGATGAGCGCTATGCGCTGCATATTAAAATCTTGCAAGAGAACGTAATCGGAGACGAGGAGCTAAAAGAGAAGATGATAGAGGAGCTTGAAGAGCATGGCAACCTCTTCGAGTTTGTAGGCAACCTACAAGAAGAGCTGGGAAAGCGACGCAAGAGGAGATAGAAAAATTCTATCTTTGGTGTGAGCAAAATGCGAAGGGTATCGGGGAGCTGGATCTTGACGAGGAAGAGCTTGAACAAATCCTTGAAAATCCAGCTTCCAAAGTCGTTGTATTTGACAATGAAATCTACAAGCTGGCCTCCCGCATTTTTTTGCAAATCCCTTGGGAGTATGGCGGGATGGGCGGCATAGTTGGCAAGAGGTACGATGCCATTAAAGACTTTCTGGAGTGGAGCAACTTCGAGGTAAAAGAGTGGACGCCCATATTCGTACAAGCTGGCGTGGTATGGGCTAATAACGTAAAGAGGGATAAATGAGCGGCAAAAAAGAGCTTAAATTAGTTATCAAGACCGATGCCAAAACGGGAGAGTTGAAAGTCTACCAGGGCGAATTAGGCAAACTTGACAAAGCCGCCATGTCCCTCTCGAAATCCATTAAAAAATCTGCTACGAGCGTAGAGAAATTTACCAATACGATTAAAGGCCTCGCAACGGCAGGCGTAGCGATTTACGCATTAAAGCAGCTTAGCGATGCGGCTATTGCCTTGGGTGGTAGCTTTATCAAAACTGGCATGGAGTTCGAGAAATTTACTGCAGTTTTGTCTACTATCGAGGGCAGCAGCCAACAGGCGCAAAAATCCATGCAGTGGATTGTGGATTTTACGCAAAAAACGCCTTATCAGCTCGCAGAAGTTACCGAATCCTTCGTGAAACTTCGAGCCTATGGCCTCGAGCCTACAAAAGGACTACTAAAAACGTTAGGCGATACAGCCGCGGCTATGGGCAAGCCTCTCGAGCAGGCTGTAGAAGCCATAGCTGATGCGGTCAACGGCGAATTTGAAAGGCTAAAAGAATTTGGGATAAAAGCCTACAACCAGGGCGATAAAGTAGCATTCCAGTGGGCAAATGCTAGCGGTAAGGTAAAGCACATCGTAGTGCAAAACAACCAAGAGATTATCCAATCCACGCTCGAGGCTATATGGAACAGCAAATTTGAAGGCGCTGCACAGAAACGGGCGCAGACTTTAGAGGGTATCTTAAGTAACATGCGTGACAATTGGACAAAGTTTAAGATATCCGTTTTGCAAAGCGGCGTTTATAACTACGTTAAGTCCGTCACGAAGGTGGTCGGCGAAGAGCTTGCCAAAACTTTGGCAGACAACGAAGAAAATGTCCAAAAGTGGGCAAATTTTATTATAGATGGCATCAAAAAGACCGTAAAAGCCGTGGCTGAATTTGCCAAAAGCTGGCATTGGGTAAAGGTCGCCATCAAATCTATAGAGATAGCGTGGAAAGGACTTAAGTCCGGGATTTTTACTGGTATTCAAGGGATGGTCAAATTTGCGAAGATGGTCAATAGCGCTCTCCCAGAGAGATGGCAGTCCAAATGGATCAACAAAATAAATGAGACAGCCTTCGATAAGCTTGCAGAAGAAGCCAGGGCGGAGGTAAGAAAAGCGCTTGATGAATTTGTGGATCTCTCTCTGGAGAAAACAAAGGACTATGACAAGATAGTTGAAAACTTTTTACGTAAAGTGGATATACAATACAAAAAGTTTTCATCCAACATCAAGAAAGCAACCGAGAAAACTACAAAAGAGGTCAAGGGTGCAGTCGATGGTGCGGTAAATGCCACCAGCAAAGCCACTCAGCTCACCTTCGAAGACATCAAAAGAGGCTGGCAGGCGAGCGCACAAAAATACAAACTCTCCATGAATCTTTTACTATCTGACACCAAAAAGACGGTCAAAGAGGCCACAAAATACACTGAAACCGCATTCGACCGAGCTACACAAAACATATACAAATCGTTTGACGACAACTTCTTTAGTGCGATCACTGGCAAGTTTCACGACTTCAAAGATTTTTTGCGATCGCTCTTCCGAGACATCATGAATTCCATCATCAACCCATTTGCCCGCTACCTCTCCAGCAGCCTATCTGGCGCTTTGATGGGTGCTATCGGTATGCCCGTAGGTGCCGGCGGCGTCTCTATCGCTCAAAGCCTCACACAAGCGGGCTTTCAAGCCGTGAGTGACGGGGTATTCAAAAACGCTCTCGGCCAGCAAGTCAAAATATCCGGCGGGCGGGTGCAGGCATTCGACGCAAGCGGCAATCCGATCGATCTATCGAGTGTGAGTGGGCTACCAAGCGGCATCGGTACTGTATCGAACGCAGCCGCTTTTTTGTCAAATCCGGCAGGAAGCCTGGCGAACTACTTCTCATCCCAGGGTGCAGGATTGTCGGCTGCAGGGTATAGCACCCTGGGCGACATGTCCACGGGTTACGCAGCCTGGTGGGGTGGCGGTACTCCTATGACCACAGCACAATCCATCGGCTACTATGGCGGAGGTGCTTTGACAGGCGCTGCTATCGGCTATGGAATGGGGAAACTTGGAGATGCAATTTTTGGTACACAAACAAAAGCGGGAGAGTTTGGTGCGATTGGTGGTGCGATTGGTTCTATTGGCGGCCCTCTTGGTGCAGCTATCGGTTCTGGAATTGGCTCTGCTATCGGCGGTATGTTTGCCAGATGGAAAGTAAAAAACAAAGGCTTGATGTGGACTCACTCAATAGACTCCACCCAGCTCGATCAGATTTTTGATTTCGTACACAGTACGAAAAAGAGCTGGTTCGATGGCTCCTCAAAAACTGACCTCATGGGGCTCAAACCTGGCGAGATCGAGCAGATCAAAGCGTACTTCAAATCGTATGAAAATCTGCTCACCGAACTGGACAAATCACATCGAGAGTTCATCCTCACATTCGACAAAGCCAAGCTCATCGTAGACAAAAACAAAAACAAATTCCAAGAATATGTGATCAAAGAGTTTTTGGCCAAAATGATCGGTCTTGACGGCAAATTCGAGACGCTATTCAAAGAGGGAGCGAAACGGGTGCTCAAAGAAAAGGATTGGGGTACGGAGGCGTTTTGGTATGTAGCAGGGACATACGAAAAGCGTATGAAAGACATAGACAAACTGATAGCCGAAGCCCCGAATGAGGGAGTCAGAAAAGCGCTACAAGAGGACAAAGCGAGGCTGCAAAAGCTCTACGGGCTCTACGATGTGTGGAAAGAGTACGCTGAGGCACAGAAAAAGTCGGTGGACGAGGTGATACAAGAGGCTTTTGGTCAAGTCCTACAAC
>Ga0256831_1002109_pt1 | contig 10446 bp, 12 predicted proteins | sample 132544metaG_FD_189087 | JGI IMG/M metagenome (GOLD analysis project Ga0256831, IMG submission 189087) | Hydrothermal vent microbial communities from Lau Basin, Pacific Ocean - 132-544 | ecosystem: Environmental > Aquatic > Marine > Hydrothermal vents | place: Pacific Ocean: Lau Basin | collected... | reverse complement strand
GTTTCAAAAATACCCCATAGATTATTTTATTTCTCCTATTGTAAAACAATTATAATTCATTTTTTTTGATATTTCAAGTACGGAGCTCACTTTTTCAGGCGAAACAACGGCAATTAATCCTATCCCAAGATTAAAAACTCTCCGCATTTCATCATCGGTAATTTCTCCGGTTTGTTGAATGAATCTGAAAATCGGGGGAATTTCCCACGCACCCCAATTAATTGAAATTGTTCTGTTTTTCGGAACAACTCGTTTCGTGTTGCCGATAATTCCGCCGCCGGTAATATGCGAAAAAACTTTTACCGAGTTTTCTCCTGTAAGTTTTTTGATTAAGTCGAGATATGAACGATGAACGCGTAGCAATTCTTCACCGAGAGGCAGTTCCAAATCGTCCGAACGATATTCAAGCGTGTATTTCGGGAAAAGGACTTTCCTTGCGAGCGAATAACCGTTTGTGTGAAGTCCGTTTGATTCGAACCCGATTAACACATCTCCGTCAGCAACAGAGCTAGAATCTAAAATTTTTGATTTTTCGACAACGCCGACGATCGTTCCGGAAATGTCATAATCTTTTTCGTTGTATAAGCCGGGCATCTCGGCTGTTTCTCCGCCGATTAACGCAACGCCGTTTTCCCGGCAGGCTTTGGCAAACCCGAAAATTATCTCTTCGGCTTTATCAACGTCGAGTTTCCCGAAAGCCAAGTAATCCATAAAAAACAAAGGACTCGCTCCGCCGACCGCGATATCGTTAACGCAGTGGTTCACAAGGTCTTGCCCGACGGTGTTGTGCTTATCCGCCATAATGGCAATTTTTAATTTTGTCCCTACTCCGTCAACGCTCGAAACAAGGACGGGATTTTCGTAGCCGTGAAAATCGGCGTTAAAAAAAGCTCCGAAATGTCCGAGTCCGGTTAAAACATTTTCGTTGAATGTCGGTTTTACGGTTTTCTTTATTCTGTTTACCAATTCTTCGCCGGCTGAAATATCTACTCCGGCTTTTTTGTAGGAAGTGCTCATTAGGGTTTCCCCGATAATTAATTAAGAAACAAATGAAAATCAAAAATGTATAAGATTCGCTTTAAAAACGGAGAGAAAACCAAGGGGAAAAAAGAACCGCATTTCCGTTTAAAGCATCTCATTCGGAGTGAAAAAATAGTTAATTTTTCATACATTTACATATTTAAACTAAAAAATGAGTGATGAACGTAACTAAGCTCTCGGATAGAGAAAAATCGATTTTGAGATATGTGATTCATCAGTACATTCTGACGGCAACGCCGGTCGGATCGCGGAATATCTCAAAGAAATACGACCTCGGGATTTCCCCCGCCACGGTGAGAAATATCATGGCGGATCTCGAGGAAGCGGGTTTATTGGATCATCCTCATACGTCGGCGGGAAGAGTGCCGACCGATAAAGGTTACCGCTATTACGTGGATTCTTTAATGCCGAAGCCGAAGCTGATGCCGGAAGAGAAAAAGCTGATTAAGAAAAAGCTTGATTCTCAGAGCGATTCTCCCGACGAAATTTTGAAACAGGCTTCATCGGTTTTAAGTTTGATTACAAATCAGTTGGCGTGCGTAACTTATCCGCGATTTAAGGACGCGATACTGGAAAAAATTCAGCTTGTGAAGATTTCCACGTCGCGACTGCTGATTGTAATCAGCGTTAAGTCGGGACTAATTCGCACAATAACGATGGAAGTAAATACAAAGCTTAGTTCGGAAAAATTGGAAGCCGTTCAGAGATTATTAAACGAACGCCTTTCCGGATTGAAATTTGTCGATATTAAAAGGAGTATGCAGGAACGTCTGCGCGACACGGTGAAATCGGAGCTTGAACCGATTATCCGGCTTTTTCTCGATTCTTCGGATAAGATTTTCTCCGATATGACGATAGAGGATAAATCTTATATTTCGGGAGCGCGGAACGTTTTGAGTCAACCGGAATTTAAGGACCACGAAAAATTTGAAAGCGTAATCGAACTGATTGAGAACAAAGACGTTATCATTCATTTTATTGATGAACGCTTCGGCGACCAGGATATGTTTGCAATTTCAATCGGGAAAGAAGCCGACAACGAAAAGTTTCAGGAATACAGTCTGGTTACAAAGAAATATAAAGTGGGTGAAATAAGCGGAGCTTTGGGCATAATCGGTCCGAAGCGAATGGAGTATTCAAAAACAGTCGCCGCAATAGAATATATCGCGGAGATGTTATCAAAGGAAATGAAGAAGTTGAAATCATAAAAATTTTAGGGGATTAAAGAGATGAGCAAGAATAAATCAAAGAGCAAGAAAGAAGAAAAAAAGGAAAAGATGAATAACGAAAAAAATCAAAAAGTTAATAAAGAAAATAATGCTGAGGAACAGCAGAAGAAACAGGAAACAAACGAAAATATAAATCTTGAAGAAAGAATTAAAGAACTTGAAGAAGACAACAAACGCTTAAGCGATTTACTTCAGCGGAAAGTCGCGGAGTTCGAAAATTACAAAAGAAGAACCGACGAGGAAAAAAATAATATTTTCAAATACGCCGCCGAACCGTTTATAAAAAAAATCTTATCGATTTATGACGACTTGGGGCGTTCGATTGATCACGCGGATGAAAAGAGCGACATAAAATCTTTTGCCGAAGGAATAAAAATGGTTTACTCCAATTTCAAAAAATTGTTGGAAGAAGAAGGAGTAAAGAAAATAGAGGCGTTGGGAAAAGAGTTCGATTTTAATCTGCACGAAGCGCTGATGCGTCAGGAATCGGACGAAGTTGAGCCAAACACTGTTCTTCACGAAGTTGAGCCCGGATATACATACAAGGATAAAGTTATCAAGCACACTAAGGTTGTTGTAAGTCAGGAAAAAGAAGAACAAGCAAAGGATGAAGGATAAGAAAATATGGGAAATAAACGAGATTATTACGAAGTTTTAGGCGTTTCAAAAGACGCTTCGAAAGAGGAAATAAAAAAAGCGTACAGAAAGCTGGCTATGAAATATCATCCCGATAAAAATCCGGGAGATAAAGCCGCGGAAGAAAAATTCAAAGAAGCGGCTGAAGCTTACGAAGTTTTAAGCAACGATGAAAAGCGTGAAAAATATGATCGCTTCGGTTTTAACGCTCCGGGCGGCGGGCAAGATTTTCAGGGGTTCAGCGACATCAACGATATTTTCAGTCACTTCTCCGATATTTTCGGAGGCGGCGGCGGACGAGGCGGTTCGATTTTCGACGATATATTCGGCGGCGGACATTCATCCTCCGGCAGAAGAGCCGCAACGGGAACGCCCGGTTCCGATTTGAAAGTAACGCTGAAACTGACTTTGGAAGAAATCGCAAACGGAACTACAAAAAAAATTAAGCTGAAAAAATATAAAACATGTTCTGCTTGCGGAGGAACAGGCGCAAAGAACGCCAACGCTTTCCAGACTTGCCCTGTTTGTCACGGTAGCGGAGAAGTAAGGCAAGTTTCAAAATCGATGTTCGGACAGTTTGTAAATATTACGACTTGTTCGCGATGCGGCGGAACCGGGAAAATAATTACCGATCCATGCAACGTTTGCAACGGCGAAGGAAGAGTAAGAGTAGAGGAAACAATTAAGATAAATGTTCCCGCGGGCGTTAGCGACGGCAACTATATGACTCTGCGTGGTCAGGGAAACGCCGGTAAAAACGGAGGTCCAGCCGGAGATATTATCGTAATATTTAAAGAGCTTCCTCACGAATATTTTACCCGTAACGGGGACGACGTAATTTATGATTTGACAATCAGCTTCCCCGAAGCGGTTCTCGGAACCGAAGTGCAAATTCCGACTTTAACCGGAAGAGCCAAGTTGAAAATCGAAGCGGGAATTCAGCCCGGAAAGTTATTGAAGATGAGACACAAAGGAATTCAACACCTTAACCGTCACGGCGCGGGAGACCAGCTTGTAAGAATTAATATTTACGTTCCGAAAAAAATTACGTCGAAAGAAAAAGAATTGCTGAAGGAACTTCAGAATCAGCCGAATATTAAAGTTCCGCAATAACATTCGGCAGGAAATTTTGAATTATGAATGAATAGCTAAAAGATTGCGGAGGAATAACATTCTAAAATTCTATATAAAAAACGTTATTAAAAAAAGTGGATTTTAAAAAGTTTGCGAGAAAATTCGGTTTTACACCGACAGAGCTGAAAGTTATATTGACGCTCGGTTTTGCTTTATTGGCGGGTTTGGTACTCAGGTATTTTGATTATGAAAAAAATCATCCACCGACCAAATTTGATTATTCCCGACAAGATTCCCTTTTTACCGCTTACGATTCGGTAAAAAAAGTAAAAGAAGGAATATTTGAAGAAAAAAAAGTTGATTCTAAACAAGAACTTTTAGATTTTAGTAAAAATAAATCAAAAATAAAAAATACTCTTTCTCGAAAGAGTAAATTTGTTAATATAAATTCAGCGTCGGCAGCGGAATTAAGCGATTTGCCCGGCATCGGCATGAAAACCGCCGAGCGAATTATCGAAAAACGCGAAGAATTAAAATCGTTCAAACATAAGGAAGATTTGCTTCTCGTTAAAGGAATCGGGAATAAAAAATTTGCCGAAATTAAGAAATTTATTATTGTTAAATAAAAAAGAGTACTCTCGGAGGAAGATATGATTCAAAAAAAACAGGAGCCTTGGTACATTCATGCGGCTCTGTGGGTTGTAATAGTAGTATTATCTTATGTTTTGATTGAGGTAGCTATTATTCAACCGAGAGAAATTATGCGCAAGGAAAGATATTTTAAGAAAGAATCAAGAATCAGAATGGACGACATACGCCAGGCTGAAATTCTTTGGCAAAAAGAAAAAGGATATTATACGGATAATCTTGACAGTTTGATCGAGTTTATCAAAACCGATTCCACCGTTAAAAAGGTAATGACCGGTATCGACACAATTACAAAAAAACCGACTAATCCGTTTAAGCCTCTTATTTCGGTTGGAGCGTTTGTTCCGGAATCATTGGCGCATTCGCCTAAGTCGCTTCGTCCTTACCTGCTCCAGGTCGATTCCTCCGTCGAATACGACACAACCGTAAACAGAAGAGGAAAAATTATTAAGATCGATACGGTAAGAACATTCGGACACCGTTACTATCTTGAAGATAAAGACGGTTACGGTTCTATTGGAGATTTGTACAACAACGCTTCATTAAATACCGCATCTTGGGAATAATTTTTAAGCATGTCATTTTTTAATAACGGAGCCGGAGTTACAATTACCGGCTCCAAAATATTTTTCGCAAAAAAACTTTTTGAAGAAAAGCGTCTGATTATTTCCGACGCATTTTCAATTGATTCCGAAGAAGGGATTACCGAAGACATTTCCGAAATTGCCTTAATTTCATTGCTTGAGGACGCTCTGCGGAAATCGGAAGAAAATTTTGACGAAATTTCTTTTACGTTTCCTTTAAATTTTTACACATCGTTTTATTTCCCATTGGAAGAAAAATTAACCAATGAAGAAATTCAATCTCAAATTCTTTGGGAGTTTTCCCGGCTGCTTCCCGAAGCTGAGAGCGAACAATATGCGGTTTCCTTTTTTATATCCGAGCTTAATGACAAAAGATATGTAAATGCCTTTACGCTCAAAAAAAGGAATATCGAAATTCTTCAAAAATTTGTTTTAAGGAAAAACTTAAAACTGAAGTTTATTGATCACCCTGCAATTTCCGCCGTGAATGCTTTTAAGGCGGTTAAAAAAGATTTGCCCGAATCGGTTTTGTTTTTCTATTTTGAGGAGAATGAGTTTGCGGTTTTATTGATTTCGGATAATCAAATTAAACGGATAAAATCGATAAATTTTAATCCGGAAAACCTTACGGAGTTGCTTGAAAGGGAAAAGAAGATTTTTACGGAGCTTGTCGCTTCCGGTTCAGAGCTTACTGTTGCGGTTGCGGGATATATTTCCGGCGATGAAATAGGAGAGAAAATAAATAGCGCTCTCCGCCCTGTTGAAATTAACTACCTGGCAAAGCTAAGCGGAGAAGAGTTTTCTGATGCAGAGAGTGCCGCTTACGCTCCGATTTTAGGGCTATTTTTGAGAGTCAGTTAAATGCGTGTAATTGCCGGTTTTTTGCGTGGCAGAACTATAAAAGTCCCGAATTCAAAACAAGTCCGCCCTACGACAGATAAAAACCGCGAAGCAATATTTAATTTTCTAAACAATGTTTTTGATTTTACGGATGCAAGAGTTTGTGATTTATACGCCGGCTCGGGCGCGCTCGGTTTTGAAGCTTTGAGCCGCGGCGCGGAGTTTGTGGATTTTGTAGAACAAAATTTTAAGATTTTTAAGAATATTCAAGAGAACGTAAATTCGTTAAATGTTGCCGAGTCGTGCAAAGTTCATAAAAGCGATGCGGTAAAATTCAGCGGACAAACGGAGAAAGAGTTTGACCTTATTATAGCCGATCCTCCCTTTTTCCGCGACGACATTTACAAAGTTTTTCAAAATATTTTTTCACGGAATTTACTTTCGGAAAACGGATTGTTAATTATTGAACGTTCAATTCAAACCAAAGATAAAGATACCGAAGCTTTCGGCGCCGAACCGGTCAGACGTTTGGGCGACAGCTTGATTTATCTTTTTAAAATGAAGGATGAAAATAAATGAAACGCGTTATTTATCCCGGAATGTTTGACCCGGTAACAAACGGGCATATCGATGTAATTAAAAGGGCCATGGAGTTGTTTGACGAAGTGGTTGTAACTGTTGCGCGAAATCCCGCCAAAACCGGAATGTTTTCGGTTGAGGAACGCGTAACAATGATTGAAGAAAGTATAAAAGACTTTGAAAATGTGCGCGTTGACTCGTTTGACGGACTGACGGTAGAACACGCCGAAAGTCTCGGAGCTATCGGAATAATAAGGGGCTTGCGGGCTATTACTGACTTTGAATATGAGTTCCAAATGGCGTTGATGAACAGAAAACTTTCCTCCGGCATTAAAACGATTTTTGTTATGCCGCACGAAAAATACACTTACTTAAACTCAACAATTATCAGAAATTTAGCTATGTTTGGCGGAGATGTAAGTAAATTTGTTCCTCCGGTTGTCGAACAAAAGCTAAGAGAAAAATTTTCGGAACAATACGCGAAGCATGACAAAAAATAAAGAACCGATTTTCATAACGTTAATATATTTTACCGTTTCCCTTTTGTACGTGTTGTTCAGATATGCGCTTCTGAAACAAATACCGATAGAGGGCTATACAGTTGTTCTTCTGAATAAAGCTCTCGCATTCACGGCGGTTTTTCTTCTTTTCCGGATTGCCTTTGATAAGGTTTATCAGATTAAGTCAAAGGAGAGCGAAACGGGAAAAAAATACTACTTTAAGTTTTACGGCACAACTTCCACCGCAATAATGTTTATTCATGCGTTCCTTTCCGTAATAGTTTTTGACGAAGTTCACCTTCCCAAATTTTTCACAAACGGTTATCTGAACGAAACAGGCGATATGACGCTGCTTTGGGGAATCTCGGCTCTTTCGATTTTTATGGCGATTGCCATTATCGGAGTAACAGCCAAAAACTACAATTCCAAAAGGAGGAGCGTTCCTTTTCTGATTTCGCTGGGCTACCTCTTTTTGTTGCTTCATGTTTTTACGCTTGGAGAAAAGTCATGGTTTACTGTTGAAAATTATCTCCATTACGGTTTGCCGGTTTCGCTGCTTTCATTTATTTTGATTATATCCGGCGCATACTTCAACATTAAAGTTTCGAGGGAGAAAAGGAGAAGGCTTCCTAAAGAGAACTAACTCTTTCCGGAAAATTCAAGGATACAATAATACCTTCGCTTTTCTTATATTTGTTGCTCACGAAAAATTTATTAAGGACAAACTATGCAAGAAACTAAAGTTTCCGCTTTAGATTATAAAATTTTAAAAGATATTCCGGAAGTAATGCCGATACTTCCTTTGCGGGATAATGTAATTTTCCCCTATATGATTTTCCCTATTCTGGTGGGGCGGGATAGTTCCGTTAAAGCCGCAAACGAGGCAATGGAGCGTTCTCAGTTTATTTTTGTTTCTTCGCAAAAAGACGCTTCGGTCGAAAATCCAAAAAAAGAGGATTTTTACAGGGAAGGAACGGTCGCGAAAATAGTTCAAATCTTAAAATTGCCAAACGGATTGCTTAAAATTCTTGTCGAAGGCGCCATACATGGAAAGATAAAATCTTTTACAGGGAAGAAAAATTATTTTGAAGGAAAGATTGAGGTTGTTCCGCCTATCGTAGTTGACGAAAAAAAAGCGCTGACTCTCGACAGGGCAATGACGGACTTGTTCAGGGAATATACCGACATCAACAAAAATCTTCCACCCGAAATATTTGTAGCATTTGAAAATTTAAAGGAGTTGGACAGACGCCTTTACTACGTTGCCGCAAATATTCAGCAGCCTGTGAATATCAAGCACGCGGTGTTGGAAAAGTTTGATTTGGAAAATCAATATTACGAAGTAATTCGAATTCTGAAAATGGAAATCGAAATATTAAAAATGGACAGGGAAATTGAAGAAAAGGTTCATGAAAATATTTCGAAATCCCAGCGGCGTTTTATAATTCAGGAGCAAATCAGACTTCTGCGCGAAGAGCTTGGAGATGAATCGGAAGAGTCCGGCGAAATTGAAGAGATTACGGAAAAGATAAAAAAAGCAAAAATGCCGAGAGAAGTTGAAGATAAAGCATTTGAAGAACTTAACAAATTAAAACGAATTCCGCCAAGCTCGCCCGAAGCGACAGTTGTTCACAACTATCTTGATTGGCTTCTTGATATTCCTTGGAAGAAGAAAACAAAGGACAATCTGGAAATTGAAAGCGTTGAAAAAATGCTGGACGAAGATCATTTCGGATTGGAAAAACCAAAAGAAAGAATTGTTGAACATATCGCAGTTCTTAATCTCGTTAAATCGATGCGCGGACAAATCCTTTGTCTGGTAGGACCTCCCGGCGTTGGGAAAACATCGCTCGGTAAATCCATCGCGCGCGCGTTAAACAGAAAGTTCGTTCGCATCAGTCTCGGCGGAGTAAAGGACGAAGCGGAAATCAGGGGGCACAGAAAAACTTATATCGGCTCGATGCCCGGAAAGATAATTCAGTCAATGAAAAGGGCGGGCACGATTAATCCCGTTATTTTACTGGACGAAATAGATAAGATGAGCGCTGACTTCCGCGGCGACCCGACTTCGGCGATGCTTGAAGTTTTAGATCCCGAACAGAACAACACGTTTCAGGACCACTACCTCGAAGTCGATTATGATTTATCTCAGGTGATGTTTATTACTACGGCGAACGTAAGATACAATATTCCCGTTCCTCTTCAGGACAGAATGGAAATTATCGAGCTGCCCGGCTATCTGGAATTTGAAAAGATGGAAATCGCCAAACGGCATATTATTCCACGTCAGATAAAAGCGCACGGTTTGGAAAAATTCAATATTCTTTTCGAGGACGAGGCGATTAAAAAGATTATTTCCGAATATACGCGCGAAGCGGGAGTAAGAAATCTTGAACGCGAGATTGCTTCGGTACTGAGAAAAACCGCAAAAGAACTTGTAAGAAAAAAAGTTAAAAGTTCACCGAGACGAAAACATAAAGAGGTTATCGACGTAAACAGAGTTGAAGAGTTTCTCGGAACGCCGAGATTCCGCCGCCATAAAATGGACAAAAAAGAAAAAATCGGTTCGGTTACCGGATTGGCTTGGACAAGCGTGGGCGGTGAAATATTAAACGTGGAAGCCACTATTATGAAAGGGCGCGAGAAACTTACGCTTACCGGACAGCTCGGCGATGTGATGAAGGAATCGGCAATGGCGGCGCTAAGTTATCTCCGTTCGAACGCGAAAGAACTTAAAATTCCGCAAACGGCTTTTAAGGATAAGGAAATTCATATTCACCTTCCCGAAGGCGCAATTCCCAAAGATGGTCCTTCGGCGGGAATTACAATGACAATGGCGATGTATTCCGTACTGACGCAGAAACCGGTGAAAAGCAATGTTGCAATGACAGGCGAAATAACTCTCCGCGGAGACGTTCTCCCGATTGGCGGATTAAACGAAAAACTGCTTGCAGCAAGGCGTTACGGAATCAAAACCGTTCTAATCCCGAAAGAAAACGAGCGTGATCTTAAAGAAATTAAAGCCCCGGTTAAAGAGGGATTAAAGATTGTTCCGATTGAGGAGATAAAGGATGCGTTTCCCTATGTTTTCGGAAGAAAGAGAAGGACTGCAAAGAAAAAATGAAAAAAGTAATATTTATATTTTTCCCTTTTTCACGGTTAGCGGTTTTACTCAAACGATTAGTTCCATTTGTAACAATGTCTGTTTCTACATTTCTTGATTTGGATAGTTTTGACTTTGCATTGTTCGGCAAAACTGATAAATATATTATCTTGAAAAGATTGTTGAAATTTTGAAAAAGATTGTTACATTAG
>Ga0256831_1002108_pt1 | contig 10447 bp, 7 predicted proteins | sample 132544metaG_FD_189087 | JGI IMG/M metagenome (GOLD analysis project Ga0256831, IMG submission 189087) | Hydrothermal vent microbial communities from Lau Basin, Pacific Ocean - 132-544 | ecosystem: Environmental > Aquatic > Marine > Hydrothermal vents | place: Pacific Ocean: Lau Basin | collected... | reverse complement strand
CCGTCATACCGGCCAGGGCGAAACGCAGTTCCCTGGAGTGGACGCCGGGCGAAGACAGAAGCGACCGGATCTTGGCGGCCGTTCTCCTGTCCCCCAGAACCTGGAGTCCCCGGGCGGCGGCCCAACGAACGCGCTGGGACGGGTCCTCGGCGCAAAGAGTGAGCATCTGGGGCAGAACCTCCCGGCACTTCCAAAGAAGAAGCAATTCCAAGGCTTTCTCCCGAACCTGGTAGGAAGGGTCGGCCAAAAGGCGGGCCACGGCCCGGCGGAGAGGGAAATTCCGTGCGCCCGAAGGGGAGGCCAGGGCGTCCAGGGCGGCGAGCCGGAGAGTGAGGGCGCTCGCCCCGGCGGCCAGGGAAAGAAGGGGGCCCACTGCGTCGGGCCGCTTGCGCAACATCCGGGCCGCCTCGGCCCGGACACGCCGGTCCGGATCCGAGAGCCTGTCCACGAGCCAGCGGGTGGCCGCCCGGTCCGGGTAGAGGGCCACGAGCCGGACCCAGACGCAACGGGTCTCAGGGCGGGCCTTGCTCCGGCGTGCCAGGAGGCGAAGAAGGCCACCCAGGCTCCAGGTGTCCCGGAAGGTCGCCACGGCCCCCACAAGGGCGGTCCCGGGAAAAAGCCCGCCTCTCTCCAGGAGGACGGCCAGGGTCTTCCCCACTCGGACCCGCGCCCTCGGGTCCCGCAGGGACTTCCCCATCTTCGCCAGGATCCGGAGGTCCCTCTCGGTCTCCGGGCCTCCACCCCGGATCTCCGCAAGAAGATGGTCCAGGTCGGCGGACAAGGGGGAAGGGGCGCCGCCCGCCGCCGGGGGAGCCGCCCGGTCCGCGCCTCCACCCCAGCCGGCGGAACGGCTCAAGGACAGGTAGACACGCATAGGCGAAAACCCCGCCCCCGGAGGAGGTTTGGGGAAACGGTCCAGGTATTTTTTCATGGCCGCCAGGGTCCCCGGCCCCGGCGCCGCGGCGGCGGCCCTGAAAGCCTCCAGGCAGAGCCTGGGGTCCCGATCCCTCTCCAGGATCCCGAGAAGCACCTTGGGGTAGGGGCCGGCGTAGCCCCGGACGTGGAGTTTCGCCAGGGCCCAGGCCGAGAGGAGCCGCGCCCAGGGAGGATAGAGACAGGGCCGGGCCGCCTGGACCAGGACCCAGGAATCCTTCCCGCAACGACGCCCCGCCAGGGACCGGCCGCTTCGCTCCAGGGCCATCATGGCCGCCGCGTAGACCCTGGGCGGAATCTTCCTGGGGCCGAACTCGCCGTGGCGTTTGGACCGGGGGCGGTTCATCTCCCGGAAGGTCGCGTTGTCTGTGAGGATCCAAAGGGCCGCCTGCCGTCCTTCCCAGGGAAGATTCAACTTTTCCAGGACCGGAAAGAGGCTTCCCACCCCGGGCAATTGCTTCCTGGGGCGGTAGAAGAGGACGTGCCAGGGCATGGGGATGCGGGCCCACAGGTCCGCGCAGGCCGCAGAGATGTCCCGGGAGACCAGGCGCTTGGGCTCCAGGGAGATCCATTCCTCCTTTAAAGTCACCATCTCCTGGATCCTGTTGACCTGCCTTCCGGCGTTGATCACCAGGTTGGGCCCGAAGAGGCTCCCCCGGGAGACCCGGATCAGGAGCTTCTGCCGCGCCAGGGACTGGAGGTTGATCCGGATCTTGTCCGGCCCGAACCCCTGGGTGCCGATCTTCACGATCCCCTCTTCCAGGGCCCTCCTCAAAGTGACCTTCCTCTCTCCCACCTGGACCCGGGCCGGGAAGGAGGGGAGGAAGAAAAAGAGGAGGAAAAGGAGGGTCCACCTCCGCTCCCGCGCCTTGTGTCTTCCCCGTGAAGGATCCATACCGGAAGGTTCGGCTCTTCTCCCGGCGGGGATGAAACCCTGTATCCTGGTTCTCCCCGGCCGGTGCCTGTCCTCCGGGCGGGACGGGTAAACTGGGTTTTTCTCTTGAAGCCCCTGAAACCTGGAGGCGGATCATGTTGAAAGGAATCTCCCCCCTGCTCGGCCCGGAGCTGTTGGCCTTGCTGTGCCGGATGGGACACGGCGACGAACTGGTCCTGGCGGACGCCCATTTCCCCGGCGAAAGCCTGAACCCCAGGGTTCTGCGTTGCGACGGGATCCCCATCCCTCCCTTGCTGGACGCCATCCTCCCGCTCTTCGAACTGGACTCCTACGTGGAGAGCCCCCTGGTGATGATGGCCGCCGAACCGGGCGACGCCCTGGACCCCGCCGTGGAGGAGTCCTACCGGAAAGCGGTGGACAGGCACGCCCCCGGGACGCCCCCCATCGCGAGGATCGGGAGGTTCGATTTCTACGAGAGGGCCCGCAAAGCCTTCGCGGTGGTCATGACGGGGGAGACAGCCAAGTACGGCAACATCGTCCTGAAGAAAGGCGTCACCCCCTTGAAGTAGTCCGCGGCCGGGCCGGGAGGTCGCCGTCCTCCCGGGACGGACCCCTCTCACCGGAAACAGGAACTACAGGTCCTCCAGGAGGTGGCCCAGCTTGCACTTCTTCGTCTTCAAGTATTTCCGGTTGTGCTGGTTGGGCGGGATTTCGACGGGGACCCTCTCCACGATGTCCAGGCCGTAGCCCTTCAAGGCCGTGTATTTCCGCGGATTGTTCGAAAGGAGCCGCATCTTGCGCACGCCCAGGTCGTGGAGGATCTGGGCGCCCGTTCCGTATTCCCTCTCGTCCGCCTGGAAACCGAGAGCGAGGTTGGCCTCAACCGTGTCCATGCCCTCCTCCTGGAGGGCGTAGGCCTTGAGCTTGTTCTCCAGGCCGATCCCACGGCCCTCCTGGCGCATGTAGAGAAGGATGCCCCGGGGGGCGGAGGCGATCATCTCCAGGGCCTTGTGAAGCTGGTTGCCGCAATCGCACCGGAGGCTTCCGAAGACGTCGCCCGTGAGACACTCCGAGTGGACCCGGACCAGGACGGGCTCCTCGATGGGCGGGAACCGCCCCTCCTTTCCCCGGGGACGCTCGATCCCCTTGCAAAGAGCCAGGTGGATCACACCGTCCACCAGCGACCGGTAGGCGTGGCACTGGAACTCCCCGAAACGCAGGGGCAGGTTCACCGAGACCACCCTCTGGATGAGGCGCTCCCGCCGGCGGCGGTATTCGATGAGCTGGGGCACGGTGCACATCTTGAGGCCGTGTTTCGCCGCGAAGGATTCCAGGTAGGGACGCCGGGCCGGCTCGCCCTTCTCGTCCAGGATCTCGCAGATCACCCCGGCGGGCTTGAGACCGGCCAGGCGGCAGAGGTCCACGATCCCCTCGGTCTGGCCCGCCCGCACCAGCACGCCCCCTTCCCGGGCCCGAAGAGGGGAGACGTGGCCGGGCCGGACCAGGTCCGAGGGCTTGGCGCCGTCGGCCACGGCGGTGAGGATGGTCCGTGCCCGGTCGCTGGCCGAGATGCCTGTGGTCACCCCCTCCTTGGCCTCGATGGTGACGGTGAAGTTCGTTCCGAACCTGGAGGTGTTGGTGGCCACCTGGAGGGGAAGCTCGAGGCGGTCGCAGATCTCCCCGTCCAGGGCCAGGCAGACCCACCCCCTCCCCTGGGTGATCATGAAGTTGATGGCCTCGGGGGTGACCTTTTCGGCCGCGATGGCCAGGTCCCCCTCGTTCTCCCTGCCGGGGTCGTCGGCAAGGATGATCATCTTGCCTGCCTTCAGGTCCTCCAGGACTTCGGGAATGGAGGCGAATTCCATGGTCTTCCACTCTTCTCTTTCTTCTCCCCTCGCCCGGGAGGGATCCAGGATACCCGTTTCCCCCAAGGAAACAGGTCCCGGAAAGGGGTCCTTTCCATTTTCAGAACATCCCCTGAAGGGATCTTCATCGGTTCGTGGGAAAAGCCCACGGCTCCGACCGCGCCCGGCCCCTCCCCGTCCGGACACCCCCGTGGGATGGGCCTTTCCCCACTGCCTAAACTTCCGACACCTCCCAGTCGAAAGAGGCCCCGGGAAATGGACACCGATCCAAGGAGCGGGGGAAGCTCATCATGAAGAGATCCATCCTGGAAATCGCCCTCCTGGGGGGAGTCATCGCGACCCTGGGCTACTTCCATGAAAAACTCAACCTCATGAACACGACCCACAGCCGGAAAGACCAAGAGATCTCGCGGCTGGAGTCGGATCTCGCCCAGGCCAGGTTTCTCCTTGGAGCCGACCGGAAGGAACGGGATGCCCGGATCGGCCGGCTCCAGGAACGCCTGGCCCAACTCACCAGGACTCTCCAGGAGATGGAAAAGAAACTCTCCACCCAGAACCACCACCTGGGGGAGGTACGGGAGGCCCTGAAGCAGGTGACTCTCCAGAAGGAAGAGGTGACCCGGGACCTCCGGGAACTCCGCAAGGAAGAGGGCAAATGGGGTTCGGTGGCAAAAAACGCGGCCCTTGTGGCGGACAAGCTCAAGGAGCAGGAAGAGGCCTTGAACCGCCTCAAGGTGAGCCTCCTGGAGGACAAGGAACACTTGAGGAAAGCCCTTCTCCTTCCCTCTGTCCAGCTCAACGGCCCCGACACGGTGGGTTCGGGGACCCTGGTCTACAGCGGCCGGGCTCGGAAAGGCCCGGGCTACGAGACCTACGTCTTCACCTCCTACCACGTGGTACGTGACATCTTCGCCGACATCCCGGAGGACAAGGAAAAGGTCGTGGAAGTGACCATCTACCTCCCCGGAGGAAAGAAGGACTTCAAGGCCGACCTGGTGGCCCAGGAGACCCGGATCGACCTGGCCATCCTCAAACTCAGGAGCAAGGTCCGGATTCCCTACACCGCCTCCCTGGCCACCCCGGAGGAACTGAAGAACCTGGACGTCTTCACAAAGATCGTGGCCGTGGGGTGCCCTCTCGGGAACGACCCCATTCCAACGGAGGGAGTGGTGACGGACCTTCAGAACAGGATCGGCGGGGCCAACTACTGGATGATCAACGCCCCCACCTACCTGGGGAACTCCGGCGGGGGAGTCTTCCTGGCCGACACCCGCCGCCTGGTGGGAGTCTTCAGCAAGATCTTCACCCACGGAAAATTCAACCCCGCCGTGGTCCCCCACATGGGGCTCTGCACCCCCCTGCCGGACATCCTGAAGTGGCTTGAGAAGACTCCCTACAGTTTCCTCGCCGGCAGGCCGAAGAATGACCTTGCCCGGGGCGACGCCTCCGGGCTCTGAGCCCAGCCAGAGCGAAAAGGCGGAACCTTCCCTTTCCAGAAGGCGAGGGAGGTCAAGGAAAAGCAGGGCCCGGGATCAAATCCCGGGCCCTTTTTTTATATGCGGTGGTAGAGTGGCCCGACCAGGATGATGGGATTGGGCAGGACGGAATGGATCGTTTCCGTGAAGGAGCCGAAGAGGACCTTCCGGACCTCCCCCGATCCGAAGGATCCCGCCACCAGGATCGAATCGCAGGGAACCTCGTAGAGGCTCACCTTGACGTCCTGGTCCTCCCGGAAGATCCAGCGCCATTCCACGCCCTCCAGCTCCTTCATCCCCCCCTTCTCTTCCAGGATCTTCTCGAAGTGCCTCCTGGGCCGCCCCTCGGACCAGGTGAACAGGTTGAGGGGGAATCCGGTCTTCTTGGAGATCTGGGCGGCCAGGTGCAGGGCCTTGATGGAATGATCCGATCCACCGAAAAAGGAGGTCACGCTCTTCCACTCCCGGGCAAGGTGGGCCGGGAGCAACACGGGAAAGGGCGCGTTCTTCACGATCTGGCGCACCCTGGGACCCACGTGCCCCAGGCCGATCCGCGCGTGGAGGTCGCTGAGCACCCTGGGGCAGGTCATGAACTGGAAATGCACGGGCACCTCGGGGAGGGTGGAGGCCGTGTATCCCTTGGGCTCCACGGGGTGGAAGGAAATCCCCTCTTTCTCCGCGATCTCCCTGGCGTGGTCCCGGGCCGTGTCCGGGTCCCTCAAGTAGGTGGCATCCAGGGGGACGGTCACGATCCGGTTCTGAAAATACATGAGGAACTGGTCGTGGACGGGAAAGTAGACGTGGAGGGAGACCTCCATGACCCGGCAGAAATAAGCCGACTGCATGAGGGTTTCCCGGCCGTAGGGAACGTTCCGGAAGATATGGAGAAGCGAGCTGGTGATCACCGTTCCCTCCTTGCAGGTTACTCCTGCACCATGAGTTCCCACCGGTAGTGGTCCAGGATCGTGGCCTTGGAAAGAAGCCCCAGGACCTTCCCGTCCATGACCACCGGCACTGTAGCCACGTCTTTTTCGTTCATCCGCTCCAGGATTTCCCCCAGCTCCTCCTCGGGGGAGGCCGTGGGATATTCCCGGTCCATGACTTCCTCTACGAGGAGCTGGTCGTAGAAGCCTGAAGAAAAGATGTAAGGCCGGACCTCGTCCAGGGCCAGGCTCCCCAGGTAGTTCCCCGTGTGGTTCTCCACCACGGGGAAGAGGTCCCGGCGGGACCGCTGGAGAACCTTGCGGAATTCTTTGAGGGTCATTTCGGGCGATACTTTGTGGAAGTCCCTCTCCAGGAGTTCCCAGATCTCCAGGTCCGCCAGGATCCGGGCGTCCGTCCTGGGCCGGAGGAGTTCCCCCCGCTCCAGGAGTTCCTGGTGATAGACTGAATGGGGCTCGAAGAACTGGCTCAAGGTGGCGCTCAAAACAGCCACCAGCACCACCGGCACGAGAAGATCGTATCCCCCTGTGATCTCCACGATGAGGAAGATCCCCGTCATGGGAGCCTGGAGGACGCTGCTCATCACCCCCGCCATCCCAAGAAGGCTGAAGAACCCACCTTCCGGCCACATCTCCCGGGGGAGAACCTGGGTGAGGACCCGGTGGAAGGAGAGCCCCGTGAGAGCGCCGACCCCAAGACAAGGGGCGAAAAGCCCTCCCGAGCCCCCCGTCCCCAGGGTCAGGCTCGTAGACACCACTTTGGCGACCAGGGCGAAGGCCACGAAGGCCAGGCCTTCCGGGAAGAGATTCCCGATGGCAAGGCGCGTGGGTTCGTATCCCTCTCCCAGGGCGAAGGGCATCCAGATCCCGATGATTCCCACCAGGATTCCACCGGCCAGGGCGATGGCCCAACCCGGAAGCCGGTGAAACCGGGAGGAACGTCGTTCCACCAGGCGAAGCGAACGGATGAGCACCACCGCCATGGCGGCGGTGAAAAGGGCGAGAAGCGCGCAGGCAAGAAGGTCCTTGGCCTCGAAATGCAGGACTCTGGACTGGAAGGGAATCTGGTCGCCGTGGAGGAGCCGGCTCACCTCCGTCCCCGCCACGGAGGCCGTGGCGATGGGGATCAGGTTCACCTGGGACCACTCTCCCAGGATGGTCTCCAGGGTGAAGGCGATTCCCGCCATGGGGGCGTTGAAGATGGCCGCGATGGCCGCCGAGGCGCCGCAGCCCACCAGGACGGAGCGTTGCCGCTCCTTGAGATGAAAGAAGCTGGCGATGTTGGACCCCAGGGCGCCGCCGGAGATCACCACCGGGGCCTCGGGGCCCGCCGACCCCCCCGAGGCGATGGTGAAAAGACAGGAGACGAGCCTGGTATAGCTGGATCGGAAACGGAGGAGCCCGCCCCTTCGGGTGATGCTGTAGATCACCTCGGGAACGCCGTGGCCCTTCCCCTCCTTTGCGATGTAGCGCAGGAACACGAAGGAGAGGGCCGCCCCCACCCCGGGAAGAAAAGGCCCATACCAGCAGGAACGGAAATCCCGGACCCAGTGGGCCACCATGTCCAGAGTCTCGTTGAGGGCGCAGGAGGCCACCCCTCCGAAGCACCCCACCACCAAGGCGATGAGGATCAACCGGAGGCGGTCGTCCAGGTTCAGGAAGAACCGGCGGAACAGCAGGGAATAGGTGCGGATTCCTCCCACGGCCCGCCTTTCCTAGGTTTTCTCCCCGCCGAAGGTCTCCAGGACCCGGAAGAACTCCTCTTCGCTCCCGCACTGGTCCAGGGACGCCCGGGCCGCCGGGCTCTGGAGGAAGAAGGCGAGCTGGGAGAGGAGCTTGAGGTGCTCCCTCGTGGAGGGGCTGAGCATGAGGAAGACCACCCGGACGGGCTTTCCGTCCATGGCGTGAAAATCCAGGGGTTCCGCCAGGAAGAAGGTGGAGACGATGGGTTTCTCCAGCTCCGCCATGGGCTTGCGGGGGTGAGGAACCGCCACTCCTTCCCCCAGGGCCGTGGAGGCCATGTGCTCCCGCTGGAGGAGACGGTCCAGGAGGTTCTCCCTGTCCACATCGGGGGGCAAGGGGACCAGCTCCACCGCCCGGGCCAGGAAATCCTCCACGCTGGAAGCCTTCACTCCGAAGAAGACCCCGCCCCGCCGGCAGGCCTCCAGGAGGTTCCCCTCTTCTTCCCGGGAAGGCCCTCCCTTTTCCCGCCTCGGCTCCAGGTGGATGTGCCGCTCCCGGGCCCATTGTTCCAGTTCCTTGTAGGGGATCCCGGTCTTCCCGTTCCGCTCCTTGAGGAGGATCTTCCCCTGGCGAACCCACCTAAAAAAGGTGTCCGTGGGAACTCCCAGGAGGTGGGCGGCTTCTTCGGGCGAAAGCATCCGGGACACGAGACAAGGCCTTTCTCTTCCGGTTCTTCTTGGAAAAAAGAAGGAGAGGTTTTCTCCTTTTCTTTCTCCCTGTCAAGTTCCCCCCGCCCCGGGTTGGGTCACTCTAACCCCGGGGACCGCCGAAACCCACCTTCTTCCCCTTGAGGGGAAGGGTATGATGGCGGGAAGAACACCAAATCCGGAGGTTCCCCATGAGGAACTGGGCAGCGCTTTCCCTTTCCGCCCTTCTTTCCTTCTTCGCCTTCTCCTCCCCCGTTCCAGGCCAAGCTCCCTGGTATCCTTCCAAGCCCTCCTGGGAATCCCAGGCTCTCAGGAAGTATGGCACGGGATTGGCCGTGGAGGACCTGAACCTGGACGGCTGGCCCGACATCATCGTGGCCAACGGCAACGACATGGGCCGCCAGAGGGTGGAGGTCTACTACAACCACCGGGGCTCCTTCGCCACCAAGCCCGACTGGGAGAGCGCCGACGTGGACTACCACGGCCACCTGGCCGTGGGTGACGTCAACGGCGACGGCTGGCCTGACCTGGCCGTCTCGGTCTTCCTCGGGCCCAGGCGGTTTTCCTCGCCGGGCCACGTCAAGCTCTACCTGAACGACGGCAAAGGAACCCTCTCCAGGCTTCCCGCCTGGAGGAGCCGGGACTCCTTCTTCACCTTCGGCCTGGCCTTGGGCGACGCCGACGGGGACGGCGACCTGGACCTGCTGGTCGCCGTGGGCGAGGGCTACAAGAACCCGCCCGACTACAACAGGCTCTACATCAACGACAAGGGGACCTTGCGGAAACTCCCTTCCTGGAAATCGGGCGTCAAGGACCACGCGATGGGTTGCTTTTTCGCGGATATCAACGGGGACGGGATGCTGGACCTGTGCTTCGCCGGATGGAAATACCCTTCCACGGTCTATTACAACCGCGGCGGGGGCGTCTTCCCTTCCCTTCCGGACTGGAAGACGGCGGACAACTCCACATCCATCATGGGCACCGCCGGTGACCTGGACGGCGACGGCCTTCCCGAGCTGGTCTTCGCCGACAACAACCAGCTCGGCGGATCGGGACGGTTCAAGTTCTACCGCAACTCCAAGTCCGGCCCGGCATCGAGGGCATCCTGGGCCTCCTCCTTCAGCGGTTACGGCTCTTCCGTGGCCCTGGCTGACCTGGACAACGACGGAAGGCTGGACCTGGCGGGCGGGGCCTGGTGGAGCCAGATCCGCATCTATAGAAACACCGGGACCTCCTACCCATCCAACCCGACCTGGACCTCCTCCACCCGGTCCGTAATCGAGGAAATCGTCTTCCGGGACACCTCCCTCGCTTCCCTCTACCGGCACTCGGAGACCTTCGCCGGGGACGGGAAAAGGAAGGTTTTCCATCTCCGCCGTATTCCTGTGGAGAGTATTCTCGCCGTCCGGGCCGACGGGGTCCTCCTCCCCCGGGGAACCTGGTGCGCCGACAAGATCCGGGGCTGGATCTCCCTGGCCAAGGCCCCGGCCGGGAGCCTCCGGGTGGACACGATCGCCTCCTACCGGCCCTGCATGGCCGCCAGCAACTGGGACACCCGGATCGGGAACTACCTGTTCCAGACCCATCCTGAGGCATCCTTCGACCTGGCCTGGACCTTCGATTGGTACGACCTGCGGGCGGGGATGTGGCCCTACGTAGGCATCGCCCGCAACCTGACCTCCGCCTCCTTCAGAGGATCCCTGGAGGCCCTCTGCTTCAGGCCCGGCGGAAGGCTCTTCAAGAAAGTCTCCAAGTCCCTCGCCATCCCGGCGGGGGGGACCAACCTCTTCTGGGGCTGGTTCCCCCCAGACTGGACCCTGGCGCCCGGCCTCTACGCCGTCCAACTCCGGGTGGTCCGGGGAGGGGTGGTCCGCCACCTGGCCGAATTCCCGATCCTCGTCCGTGGAGGCCTGGGCAACAAGTGACGGTCGCGCAAAAACCCCGGCCC
>Ga0256831_1002107_pt1 | contig 10448 bp, 11 predicted proteins | sample 132544metaG_FD_189087 | JGI IMG/M metagenome (GOLD analysis project Ga0256831, IMG submission 189087) | Hydrothermal vent microbial communities from Lau Basin, Pacific Ocean - 132-544 | ecosystem: Environmental > Aquatic > Marine > Hydrothermal vents | place: Pacific Ocean: Lau Basin | collected... | reverse complement strand
ACCGCTGGCCCCATCGTGGTCTTAACGTATATCGACTTAACTACCAACGACGGATTATCATACTTACTCTCAACTACCTTAAGTATTTCCAGAGCATTCTCGGCAAGCTTCTCGACTTCCATGTCCTTCTTCCCTATCGGTGCGTGAAATACGGGTTTGTCTCTCGTCCTTATCTTTACGGACTTCCTCAACTTTTCTATTATCGGTTTCGGATCCGCTAAGGGTGGGACGGGTTGAGGCATCTTACCCCTCGGCCCCAATATCGGACCCAACTTTCTACCTATTTCGGGCATTAGAGGGGCTTCCGCTATGAAGAAGTCTATTCTCTTGGCAAGCTTCTTAGCTTCCCTCTTGTTTTTGGCAAGTTCGTCTATATCTTCGGGCGATAGAACCACGTCCGCTCCAGCCTCTTTAGCCTTTAAGGCCATCTCACCCCTCGCAAACGCCCCCACCTTTCTCGGTTTCCCCAAACCGTGAGGTAGAGTCACTACAGCGTCTATTCTGTTTTCTGGCTTTCTCATGTCAACGTTTCTCAAGTTTACAGCCATCTCTACAGTTTCGACGAACCTCCTCGGTTTCGCCATCTCTATGGCCTTACTTATAGCATCTTCAAGCTGTTCCTTACTCACTATCATTCGATCACCCCCGTAGTCCCAACGGCCTCACGCCTCCTACGGGACTAAAGCGAAATTTCGTAAGGGTATTTTAAGTTATCGCTGTTAACAGTTAAACTAATATAATCGCGGGAACAAGCGTAGCTTGATGATAGGTGAGATATCCACGCTGTTGGGACTCAAAGTTTACACCGACGAAGGTAGATACGTTGGAGTAGTCAGGGATTTGGTTATAGACGTTGAAAACAGGCAGATCAAAAGTTTGGCGATTTCCGATTTCAACAGGACACTGATAAACTCAAAGGCTAAGGGTGTTTTGATTCCCTACAGGCTCGTTAAAGCTGTCGGAGACATAGTGATTGTTAAGGATGTCTTCAAGGTCAGGGAAGAGGATTGACTGGAAGAGGAGAGAGATATACTCCAAACTGCTTTCACCGGAGTTGTTCATACTTAGGATAGACGGTAGAAACTTCACGAACGTTTTAAAGGACTTCGAAAAGCCTTACGATTTGAGGTTCGCCAAGGCTATGGTGGAAACCTGCAAGGAGATTTTGAGGGAGTTCAATCCGGCATTTGCCTACACCTTCAGCGATGAGGTCAGCTTTCTCTTCAGAGATATCTTCGGTTGCAGGGTTGAGAAGATAGATTCGATAATTCCTTCAGAATTCTCCTCGCGTCTATCCCTCAAAATTGGATTTCCAGTAAGTTTCGATTCGAGAATAATCTACGTCAGAGACACCGCAGAGGTGGTGGACTACCTCAAGTTTAGGCAAGATGAGTGTTGGAGAAACCACGTGAACAGCTACGCGTTTTACACGCTTTTGAAGGAGATAGGGGATAGAAGAAAAACTCAGGAGTTTTTAAAGGGAAGAAAGAGCAAGGAAATACACGACATTCTGTTTAAGAGGGGGATAAATCTATCGAAAACTCCTTCTTGGCAGAGGAGGGGAATAATGATATACTGGAGCGAGGTCGAGCTTGAAAGGGAGTTTGAAGGTAAAATCGTTAGATACAAAAGAAGGAGGATTGTAGAGAATTGGAACTTACCACTCTTCGACAGCGAGGAGGGTAAAAAATTGTTGGAAAAGGTGTTACTTGATGTAGTTGACCGTTGAGTAGTTCATGGACGGGTTGTAGTGACACTCCCAGCAAACCGGCTCCACGTCCATGAAGTTGTGGCACTTCGCACAGAAGTTGTTGTAATCGTGGCACTTCCAGCATTCCGTCAAGCTGACGTTGAAGTCCCCGTTTTCTGTGTGGTAATGCCTCACACCGTGCCTAACCGCCAGCTCCCTCCAGTCCTTTAAAAGTTCCATGTGATACTTGGCCATCCACTCCTCATCGTAAACGCACTTGCCCTTGGCTGGAGCGAGCTCCTTTTCGATCTCTTCATACTTTATCTTCCCCGCTGTAACCCAGTAGGGCATCGCCAGTAGTGCCAAAAATAGGATTATACCCAAAGCGACGTATCCCTTATGATACATATCACTCCTCACCCCTTATGGGTGTTCCCCTCAAATCGTATTTCCTATCCTCGGGCTTCTCACCAAAGGCTGTGAGAACTAAGGCGTTACCTACCATCTCCATGGGCCCTCCAATCTCCACAGGTATCTTCCAATACTCTACCGCTACTGGGAACTGTGCTTTATCTATCGCACACGGTGTCAGCATTATGTTGACCCCGAACTTCTTGACCACGTATCTCAAAGCCATCATCCTCGGCATAACACCCCTCATTCTGAGTTCCATGAGTTCTTCAGCCAGTATTCCTCCTCCAGCACCACAGCAGTAAGTCTTTTCTCTTATGCAGTGCTCTGGCATGTCGTAGAACTTGTTCATGACGTTTCTCAAAACGTATCTTGGCTCTTCAAGCATTCCCATACCCCTCGCAACGTTGCAGGGATCGTGATAAGTTGCCACCCAATGGTCGTTTCTGCTCGGGTCTATGTCTATCTTCTTGTGCCTTATCAAGGCTGCAACCAATTCGAGAACGTGAATCCATCCGTGTTCTCCGGATATGAACTCTCCCAAGTTTATGCCCTTGAGCTTATCGCTCAACTGTCCCAAATCCGGATCGTCCCAGAACTTCTTCCACTCTGGATTCTTTGGTAGGTTGTTCATCGTGTTTATGAACTGATGTTTGTCCCTCCACATGTGTCCGCATTCTCCACCGATTATGAACTTGACTCCCAACCTTTCAGCCTCCTTGTATATCTTGGAGTTCAAGAGCTGTGCTGCTTCGTAGCTGTGGAAAGTTCCGAAGTTTCCACCTTCACTTGCGTAGGTTGACCAGGTTACCGTTATACCGTATCTCTCCTCAAGCTCGTTGAATAGGAGTAGGTATCCGAGCATCACATACCAGTGTGGAGTTGCGAAGTAGTCCGCTGAGGGAGCCACGAAGAGGACATCCGCACCTGGTTTGTTTATATACGTGTGAAGCTCGAATCCAGTTATGTCCTTGAGTTCGGACAAACCCTGCTCTATCGATCCCGCCATACCTCCCGCATACAGGCCGAGGTGGTTTCCTGTTCTCGATGAAGCTTCGATGGATATGCACATGAACCTCTGATTGAGACCTATTCTACTTAGCATCCTCCTTCCCCACCATGCGACCTCAGCGGTATCTATACCGTATGGACAGAAGAGTGAACACCTCCTACACAGTGAACACTGGAAGAGGTAGTAATACCACTCCTTAACAACGTTCTCGTCCAAAGGCCTTGCTCCAGCCCACTTACCGAATATCCTTCCAGCCTTAGTGAAGTAGTATCTGTAAACTGTTCTTATCGTTTCAGCCCTCATGACAGGCATGTTCTTTGGATCTCCAGTTCCTATGTAGTAGTGGCACTTGTCCGCGCACGCACCGCACCTAACGCATATGTCCATGAAAACCTTGAATGCTCTGTTCTTCTCCAGAGTCTCCTTAAATGCGTCGAGCAGTATTTCCTTCCAGTTTTCCGGTAGCTTCCAATCCTCGCTGAACACATCTCTCTCAACATCTCCGAAGGGCATTTTGAAGAATTCGGAGTTCACCTGCTTCGGTAGGGCTATGTAACTCGCAAATCCGGGTTTGATATCCTCCTGCTTTATGGGTTCTATCCAGTCATACCAGTTCGGAAACTTCTGCTTGATTTTAAGCTCCTCGGGAACCTCACTCATTCACACCACCTCAAAACTCCTCAGCTTTAAGCGTGTAATTCTTCTCAGCAATTTCGTCGAGCTGATCCTTATACATCTCGTAGTAGGTTTCCCAATCGAGCTTCTTGCTCTTGTAGGTCACTCCAGCTACGGTGATACCCTCTCTCGCAAGTATTGGAACCTCTGGATTCGGATCCCACGGATTAACGTGCCTCCTCATCCTGTTGTCGTTTGGCATGTTTCTCGTCGGGCTGAACCATATTCCGGCGAAGTGCATAACCTTGCTGAACGGAATGTATGCGATAGTTATGCAGACGAAAGTGAAGTGAACGAGGAAAAGGGGGTGAAGGTTTGCCAGAACCTCTGGACTCGGTGGAGTGAATTTGACTATGCTCAAAGCGAACATCTTAACGTAGGTCAGGTCTATCTTGACGATGTATCTCATCAGAAGCCCGCTCACGAGTATGACAGCCATGAAAAACAGTATCAGGTGGTCGGACGGTAGCGATATGCACCTCTCCTTTGCCAGAAGTATCCTTCTTCCCCAGAGGAATGCGAGGGCTATCAAGGCTATAACACCCGTCATCAGGAGAGGTGGAACTATTGCAACACCAAGCACGCCGTCCAGATATTCTATCGTTTTAACGAAGTCCGGAACTGGATTTGTGAAGAACCTCAGATGCCTGAGCACTATTATCAGAAGGGAGTAGTGGAAGAGAACTGCGAAAAGCCAGAGCCATCTTGCATCTACGTTTTTACCACCCTTCTCGATGTAATACCTCGTATTTCTGAACAGGCTCCTAAAGAGGAAGACTTCGAATAGCATCCTTACAAAGGCCCACCACTTGTTCGATGGCGAGTCTATCTTGTCAAGCCAAGTCCTCTTTATGAACTTGAAGGTCGGCTGTTGTCCAGCGGTGGTGGGTATCTTTAGGGGAACCGCACTCTTGGCCCAGCACAGAACCCTGTATATGGTTCCCACGACGAATATAGCAAAGGCCACGTAAGGTAGGATGTAAAAAACATACAGGGCATCACTCATTCTTACTCACCTCCTCAACCTTTACGGCCTTTTCTGGAAGTATGGCGAATATCTTAATTCCGATACAGTATGCCAAGTAAACTCCCGCAAGCAGTCCAAGAACTATGGCCCACTCCTCCCAAGTCGGGAAGTATGGAACTATGTGGAAGGGCTTAACGACCTCGTATCCGGGGAATATCTCGTATGGATACGACAACCCGGGAACTACTAACGTGTATCTCTCGCAGAACACAGCTATCGCTACGAGCAGAGATGCAACGAATATACCCTTCTCCGTCTTCCTGTATGGGCTCAGCATTATTGCAAGTGCCAAGAGCATCAAGCCAATCTGACCGAACCAGTAAACGTATGGAACTGGAGTTTCTGGACTCATGATCATCCTCAAGAACGCCTCATGGCTTGAGGGCATGTAGCCCTTCTCAAACCCTTCAACGATGAAGCAGTATAGCAGAATTATGACCATAGCACCCATTATCTTGGTCAGTGTCCAGAAGAGGTCGAGGTCGTATTCCCTCCTCGTCCACTTGAACGTGAGTATGTATGTTGGAATGAGCAATCCCAGACCGCTCGCAATAGCAGATATTATGAATAGAGGGACTGTCAGGGGTGAGTGGTAGAAGTCGTTCGAGTATATGAAACCTATGATACCTCCGGTTCCGCTGTGAACCAGAACCGCCCAAGCAACAGCGAATACCGCTATGCACCTCGTTAGGAACTTCTTCTCTTCAAACTGTGCCAAGAGGTAAACTACACAGACGACGAAGTAGCTTGAGTATAGGAATGCGTTCCAAGAGAAGATCGAGGTGGGATTGAAGTGCATGAGGAAGTTGAGGCTGTTTTCGGGATTTCCTATGTCCGTAAATATCGCACCCATCGCTGCGACAATCATTGCAGCTGCGAAGAACGCTGCACTCCTTGAGAATATCTTGAACTCCTCCTTCTCAAAAACACCAGACAATGCCGAAACTATCAGCGAACCCGCACTCGCACCTATGAAGTAACAGACCGCTGCAATTCCAAAACCCCAAGGAACCTGATTGTTCAATCCCGTAAGCTGATCACCGTGAATCCATATCAGGTAGTAGGCGTAAGCTCCTATGACACATATTATTAACCATATCAGACAGATCACGTAGTAACCCTTCGACCTACCTTCTATCTTGGTAAAATCGATCTTAGGCACTTCAACACCCATAACGTATCACCTCACAACTTGTATTTAACTTTCGGATTCGTTCCCAAGTTCGCTCTGAGGGTTATGACCTTGGAAGTTCTCAAAATCTTCGAAACCTCGCTGTTCGGATCCTTCAAGTTGCCGAATGTCAGAGCGTTGTAGGGACAAGCTTCGACGCAAACTGGTTTAGGCTCCTTTCCCTCCTCCCTCTCCCTGTCGATCTTCCAAACGCAGAACTCGCACTTCATAACCACGCCGTGTTTTCTAACCGGTGCCTCAGGATTTACGACCTTGAGTTTTTCCTTTGGATCTTCGAATAGGAACCTCCTTGCGTTGTAAGGACATGCTATCATGCAGTATCTGCATCCTATACATCTGTGAAGATCGACGACGACTATTCCATCCTTCCTCTTGTAACTCGCCTTGGTCAAGCAAACTTGAACGCAACCTGGGTGTTCGCACTCCTGGCACATCACTGGGAAATACAGAGGTTCCGCATCTTCCCTCTCCCTAACCTCGTATATCCTTATGAGGTCGTAGTAGTATTTGTCGTCTGGCGGGACGTTGTTGGCCTTGCTACACTCTTCGATGCAAGGAGGTCTTGCACCGAAACCTCCTCTCGATTTCACGCATTCCGTGCACTTGTCAACATCGATGACCATGCCCCATTTGTATTTCGACAATTCGTCATCTCTACTGTCCTCCCTAAATTCAAACGCTTTACCGGTTGCAATCGCTGTGGCTCCAGCCATCGTTAACAGTAGGAACCTTCGCCTTGATATCATGCTGTTATCACCCCTCAAAACGTTAAAGGCTTCAACCTTTTTGGTATGGAATCCTAGAATTTATTAACTTTTTGATTTTTATCAACAGAAATTTTCAGAGAGGTATTTTAGAGAGATAAACGTTCCGCTTTCCTTAACTTAGACCTAAAAATATTAAACTAAAACCGTAAATTATTTATGTGTCGCACTGAATTTATTAAAGAGGTGGTGATATGCCAGAGATTGAGGTAAAGGGGAAGAAGCTGAGACTCGATGAAGACGGATTTTTACAGGACTGGGAGGAGTGGGATGAGGAAGTTGCAGAAGCTTTGGCAAAAGACACGAGATTTGGCCAGCCCATAGAGTTGACAGAGGAGCACTGGAAAATAATAAAGTTCTTGAGGGAATACTTCATCAAATACGGTGTAGCTCCTCCAATCAGAATGTTGGTAAAGTGGTGCAAGCAGAACGTAAGGCCGGACTGCGACTTGAAGTACATCTACAAGCTCTTCCCACAGGGACCCGCAAAGGACGCTTGTAGGATTGCCGGTCTTCCAAAACCAACGGGTTGTGTCTAACTTCCCTTTGCACTTTTTACAAATTTTTCAACCATTTTGGGATAGCTCAAAACGTGAACGTGGATGTAGTTCGCCAATGTATTTTTTAAAATTATCCCGTCGCTCTTACCGTCAATTCCCCTTCCCCTCCTAACCCTGTATGCGAACTCGAGTTTCTCCAAGGGTATAACCTCCGAATAGTGAAACTCGTGACCAACAATAGTATCCCCCACCCTACTTATCGGATTTCTCTTAACAGCTCTGTAGATGCAGTATCCCAAAGCCCTAAACCTCTCGTGCATCTTCGTTTTAATTGGTAAGAAACCGACCATATCGAACTCCCCGTCCCTCGTCAAGATGCTATCACCCAAGAACATCAGACCACCGCATTCAGCGTAAACGGGTTTTCCAGAATCGCAAAATTCGTAAACAGACCTTCTAAAAGATTTGTTTCTTTCCAAATCCTCAGCAAAAACCTCAGGAAATCCGCCACCTATGTAGAGGGCATCCACCTTTGGCAGTCTTTTATCTTTTAGGGAGTCTATTACAACAACTTCCGCTTTTGACGATAAAGCATCCAAGTTGTCCTGATAGTAGAAGCAGAAGGGTTTGTCCCTCACGACGCCTATCCTAACACCGCTCCTCTCTTCATCGAAAACGGGATTAAATTGAACCTCCTCCATCTTCGGAGCGCTGTAGGCTATCTCCACAATTTTATCGACATCCACGTAACGCTCTACGAGATCGGCCAAGTTTTCTATAACCTCCTCTATCTCATCCCTCTCGTGGGCGGGAACCAATCCAAGATGTCTGTAAGGCATGTCTATATTCTCCCTCGGTATCAAACCCAAGACCCTCATCTTCGCAAGAACTTCAACGGATCTCTTAACCTTGAAAGCGTGCCTCGGATTGCCAACTCTGTTGAGTATGACACCCCTTATGTCAACTTCTCTATCGAAGAGCTTGTATCCCAGAAGCATTGCGGAGATACTCCTGTTTATCCTCTCCGCATCTGCAACCAAAACGACTGGAGACTTCAAAATCTTTGCAACGCTTGCGGTGCTACCCTTCTCATCCAAGGCGTTGTGAGAGTCATACAATCCCGTCTTTCCCTCGATTACAGCTATGTCCGCACCCCTAAAGGATCTCTCGAAGGATTCGATTATGTCGTATCTCGAAAGCATGAAGTCGTCCAAGTTCCTCGAATGTCTCCTCGTTGCGAAGTAGTGAAAGATGGGGTCTATGAAATCTGGACCAACCTTGTAAGGTTGAACTACGTATCCCCTCCTGAACAAGGCCCTCATTAGACCTATCGCTATTGTAGTCTTACCGACCTTGCTCTTAACTCCGGCAATCGTTACGCGAGGTATGTCCATCAGATGTAGGAACTGTTCACCTTATATAACTCTTGAGATACGTTTGAGGGATGATAGTGGGAGTTGACGTTGGTGGAACAAACGTAGATGTCGTGTGCTACGACGGTAACTTTAAACATGTGGCGACCTACCGAACTAAGGACGTCGTTGAAAATTTGAACGACCTCTTGAAAAGGATTGCAAGGGATTTGAAGGCTGAAAAGATTGGAATAGGATTCGCCGGGTGGATAAGAAAAGGAAGGATTTTGAAGGCTCCAAACGTCAAAGTTTCCATAAGTTTCGATTTGCCTGTCCCCTTTAGGGTTGAGAACGATGCGAACTGCTTCGCACTTTATTCATCCCACGAGTTGGGTTTTGAAAACCTGATGGGGATAACGGTCGGAACTGGAGTTGGGAGCGGTGTGGTTATTGAGGGTAAAATCTACAGGGGGAGGGGCTTGGCTGGAGAGATTGGCCATTGGTTCGTTGGCGGAGACAGGAAGTGCACGTGCGGTGGAAGGGGACATTTGGAGGCATACTTCGGTGGATGGAGCTTTGAAAGTAGGGGAATGAATCCGAGGGAGCTTGTTGAGAGCGGGAAGATTTACGACTTGAAGGATTTCGAAACTTTTTGCTTATGCGTGGCGAATGCGGTAACCCTTTTAGATGTCGAATGCGTTGCGTTTGGAGGGAGAATTGGAGGAGCGTTGAGTGAAGAAGTCCTTAAGGAGAGAATAGGAAGGTATCTCATGCCGGAGTTCGATACCGAAGTCAGGGTTATAAAGGATCCCCTCGCAGTTGCCAAAGGTGCGTGCTTGGCGGTGATGGAATGAAGGTGAACGGAATTGAGTTCAGGAGATACACGGTTTTTTACAGATGCAGAGGTGTGGATAGGATTGTCGAAGCTTTAAAAAATTTGGAAAACGCCGAAGTTGACGAGGAAACCGTTAAAGAGATTAAGGAGAGAATCTTGGAAAACGTGGGAAGAAGTTCTTTCATCTTTAAATTGAGAGTTAAGCTAAGGTTAGACGCCTTCAAATTCGAGTTCGATCCCTTGGAGTTTCGTTTTAGGTCTGTGGAAAATCCGAACTACTTGGCGATAGGAACCTCGCACGGAGTTGTTAGGGTGGTTGCAAACTTAAAGGAAGACGAGGTTTACGTTTCAAAACTGAGCGAAAAGGTTGGGGATCATTTAAAGGAGGCCTTAGGTGTAAAAAACGCATACGAGTTCTTAGATGTCGATGGCGTTCGGAAGCTTTTTTCCGAGAAGATAGATGACCTTTCAAACTTCAAGTTTGCGGACATATTTAGAGACTTTGTGGATGTCGTTTTGAAGGATTTTGAAAGCAGAATGGTTATTGCGAGGAATTGTCAAGCCCTCAAGTATTTGAGGAGGTTTAAAGAGATCGTTTTCGTTTTGAACTGTCCAAACGCTTTTGACGAAATCCTTAAAAGGATTGAACTCTCCCAACTCGGAGGTAGGGAGCTTAGGAGGAGGGGATACACGAAAGAAGACGTTATAAAACCAGAGGAGATAGCGATTCACACTCTCAAGGTGATCGGATGAATCTTGAAGATATAGAGAGGGAGATAAGGTCGTGTAAGAGGTGCGATCTCTGGAAATTCAAGACAAACTACGTTCCCGGTGAGGGTAATCCAAATGCGAGGATAGTTTTCGTGGGAGAGGCACCGGGAAAAGAGGAGGACATTCAGGGAAGACCCTTCGTTGGAAGGGCTGGAAGGTATCTGACGGAAGTTTTGAGCAGGTTTGGTTTGGATAGAAGGGACGTTTACATAACGAACG